>SXGQ01208175.1_pt1 | contig 23130 bp, 11 predicted proteins | sample 3178371 | NCBI WGS metagenome assembly SXGQ01 (sample SAMN11356859, study PRJNA531348) | freshwater metagenome | isolation source: freshwater sample F1-20 | place: China: Fuxian Lake, Yuxi | collected 2017-12-25 | reverse complement strand
GATGTGGTCGGCGCAGTTCTTCAAGTTCCGTGAACCACGGACCTGGGTTTCCTCCAGCGGGCTGGGCACCATGGGGTTCGGCCTGCCGGCGGCGATGGGTGCCAAGATCGCGCATCCCGAGGCGCTCGTCATCGACATCGACGGCGACGGCAGCATCCTGATGAACATCCAGGAGCTCGCCACCTGCACGTGCGAGAACATCCCGGTGAAGGTCCTGCTCCTCAACAACCAGCACCTCGGCATGGTGGTGCAGTGGGAGGACCGGTTCTTCAAGGGGAACCGCGCCCACACCTACCTCGGCCCGGTCGATCACCCGGAGGCATACGGCCGCGGTGACGGCATCTCGCCGGAGTCGCGCTATCCCGATTTCGTGGCCATCGCCAAGGGTTTCGGATGGCAGGCCGAGACGATCTCGGCGAAGGCCGATCTGGAGCCCGCCCTCCGCCGGCTGATCGACGCTCCCGGGCCGGCCCTGCTCGACGTGCAGGTGCCTTACCAGGAGCACGTGTTGCCGATGATCCCGTCGGGCATGACGGTGCGCGACCTGATCAAGCGCTGAACGGCCGCGGCTGCCGTCGTCGGCCTGGCGGCATGCCGGCTGGTGGCTTCTCGCTCGGTGGCTTCTTGGCCGGTGGCGAATCGCTGCCCGGGCCGGGCCCGAGCCCCGCTCACACGCCCCCCGATTCAGTTACCGAACGGTGATGACGGATCGGGCTCGGAGTCGCCCGGCTTGCCGGCGGGCTTGGTGGCCCCCGGCTTGTCGCCGGCCGGGGCCGCATCGGGCTCCGGCTCTTCCCCCTTCAGGGCCGCCAGCGCGTCGCGAACCGACTGCTCGGTCAACTCCTCGTTGACGATGCCGGCATGCTCACGGAGGAGCTCCGCCAGTTCCTTCGCGGCTTCCGTCTCCGCGCCGGGGAGGCTGCCGATGCCGGCCCCCTTCTCCGTGAGAACGGCATCAGCGAGCACATGGAGCCGCCAGGCAGTCCGCCGGCAGGCGGGTTCGGTGATGTAGTCGGCGATCATGTCCGTGCCGCCGGGCATGCCGGGCAGCATCGACCCGGGCATCCCCGGATAGGTGGCACCGCCGGTGGCACCGGGATCCGATCCGCTTCCCGGATACCCCGGGGGCGGCGCGCTGAGATTGACGCCCGAAGGATCGTAGGAGGGGGTCACGGGGTCCGGTGCGGGAGCAGCCTTGGCGACGAAGCGCCGGCGCCCGCCGACCATGACCCGGTACTCGTCCTCGAAGCGGTTGCGATCGGCAGCCGTTGTCTCCGCCTCCAGCGCCGTCACGGCGAGTTCGCGGACGGTCTTCACCTCGGCGACCGCGTCAACCTCCGACTTGGCACCGGCGATCGAGGCCAGCGCGACCGCCGCCCGCACCCGGACGTCGATCGGCCGCGACTCGTCGGCGAGGATGCCGGCCACCGTCGCGGCCAGTTCCTTCGGGGTGTTCTTCGTCAGCCCGGGCAGGATCGACAGGGCACGCGCCGTCAGCCAATCGACTGCCACGGCATCCGACCCGGTGGGCTTCTCGGCGAGAATCGACTGGATCGCAACGCGGGCGACTTTCGCGAACTCGGCCACCTTGCTGTCACCCGCCGCCTTGGCGGTATCGGCCTGCCGGGCCAATCCGGCCATCGCGACGATGCGGACCGCAGCGGGCAGACTGCCATCCGCCGCGGCCTTGGCGAGCGGTTCGGCCGCCTTCGGCCAGGCTTTGCCGTCGCGGTTGTCCTTCTGCCGCATCTCGCCGATGAACAGCATCGCGTTCACCCGCACCGGCAGCAGCTGGTCGGCATCGCGGGCCATCGCCTCCATCGCCTCGGCTGCCGCGGCCGAGGCCGACTCGAAGGCCTTGTCGTCGGTGATCCCGCCGAGGAGCAGCTCGCGCATCCGCTTCCGCACCCGTTCGATGATCGCGCGGTTGTCCTCGACCGCGAGCTGCGGCACGACGTTCTTCTCGAGGTAGTCACGGACGACGGTCTCGAAATTGCCCCCCTGTTTGAGCGGCTCGCGGTAGTTCTTCTCGATCGCCGCCTCGAACTTCACCCACGGTGCCTTCGAGGGGTCGGCCATCGTGATGCCCGATGCAGCCGCACCATCCCCCTCGCCCGCGTCCTGCGCGAGCGCCACGGCGGACACCGCCAGGCCCCCCGGCACCGTGAGGCCGAGTGCCAACGCAAGGGCAAGATGACCCACGCCCGCCTGCCCACCGGTTCGTCGTCCGTAGCGTTTCATCTCACCATCTCCCTCGATCGATCTGACCACCGAACCACCCGCGCTCCACCCGCCGCCCCAGCCCACAGGTCACCCGCGTTCACCGGCGACCGCCACCCGGACGGGCCGGACCGCCCGGGGGAGGCCCTCCGGGACTTCCTGCCGGACCGCCGTAGGGATTGCCGTACGGATTGGCAGGTGCCTGGGGTGTCTGTGTCGCCCCTCCCTCACCGGGCAAGGTGGAGGCATATTGATTCACCGTCACTCCGGCGTCGTCGGGCATGACGACGTCGAGCGAGCCATCCGCCCGGAGAAAAAGCAGATCGAGGGGCTCTCCAGGTTCCTTCGACTTGCCGTCGCTGCGCTCCTCCTGACGACCACGGAGGTCGAGGAGGAGCGTGTCGGTGGCGAGATCCTCGCCACGGGCACGTTGGTCACCTCCCTTGTTGAGTCGCTTGTCGACGTTGGCGAAGCCCCCGACGTCGGTGACGATGCTCCGCAGGGCGCTGGTGCCGATCATGGGATCGTCACCCGCCGGGTCGAGGCCGAGAAGGATCACCTCCACGCCTCCCTTGAGTCGCTTGGCATCCTTGCTCGGGAGGGTCCGGGCGAGGATGCTCCCGCCGCGGGGCACGGCCACCGGATCGGACTGGTTGCTCACTTCCGAAGCGAGCTTCAGATCCTTCGCCAGGCCGACATCGGCGAGATGCTGCGCCGGCATCTCGAAGTTCGGATTGAAGACCGAGATCCGCACCCGGTAGCAGTACGACTTGCCGGGCTCGACAGTCAGGTCGATGAACCTGAAGAGGCGGTACTCGGTGGGCTTGATCGGCTGGCCGTCGGGCCCGACCTGCATGCCGCCCGCCATCCCCATCCCGCCCGGCATCCCAGGGTAACCGCCCATCATTCCGCCCGGCATGGAGGCTGCTGGATCCGACAACGCGCCGCCGGCGCTCATGCCCCCACCACCTCCACCGGCCGATGGGCCGCTGCTCGACATCGTGCTCACGCTGGTGCTGCGCGGCCCCCGCGGCGGTCCACCGGCACTCGGTCCCGGAGCCGACGGCCCGGGGTACCCGGCACCGCCACCCGGGTAACCGGCACCGCCACCCGGGTAGCCGCTGCCGCCGCCCGGGTAGCCGCTGCCGCCGCCCGGGTAGCCGCTGCCGCCGCCCGGATAACCCCCTTCCGTCGAGCCCGTCACGGCCCCGCCGTAGGGATCGCTGCCGCCGCCGCTCGGAATGCCAACCGAGCCTCCCCCGGGATACCCCCCTGGGTATCCACCGGGCATGCCCGGAGCCATACCCCCTGCCGCACCCCCGAGGAGCGGAGTGCTCCCCTCACGGGCCGCCTTCGCCATCTCCTCCTGGATCTTCCGCTCCTTCTCCTTGCGATCGAGCATCAGGCGGATGAACCAGGGATGGATCGACTCGCTCCCCCAGACATCGCCGGCGAGTTGGGGAAGGGGGGTGAGATACCCGAACACGCGCCGTGCCGGATTGGGATCGGGGGCCATCTCCTGGGTGAGGATGAAATCGGGCGGCAGTGTGTCGGGCTGGAGGCCGGCATAGAGCTTGTTGGCGGCCTGCCAGGCAGCACGCAGATCCACCTTCTGCCAGCGGCCGACCCCCTCGGCCGTGACTTCGGCCCGTTCAACGAGGTAATCAGCCCACACCGGCTGGTCCCCCTGGGGATTGGGCAGCGAGCTGCTCATGAACCGCGCCTGGAACTCCTCCGACTGCTTGAGCCACGGGACCAGCCCGGTGACCACGCAATACGGAACGAGCCGACCGTTCACCGCCGCAGCGGCACCGCCCATCCCTCCCCCCATCTCGCCGCCTGGATACCCTGCCATCCCCGGATAGCCAGCGCCGGGCATGGCCATCCCCGACGGAGAGCCACCGGCGGGACCGCCACGGCCGACGATCCCCGCCCCGGGGCCGATACCATCCGCGGCACCGCCGTCAGGCGGATTCCCGGGGCGACCGGACTGCGAGTCGCGGTTCCGGCCGGTTCCCTTTTTTCCCCCCCGCGTGCCCTCGTCGCGCGGCTCCGCGCCGGCAGCCGCAAGCGCTGCCACCTCGTCGGGCTTCATCGCCAACACGGCCTGGCCGGCGACGGCCTGGATCTGCTCGACGGCGAACACATCGGGCTTGGTGCGCTTCGACCGCTCCTCGTTGATGGGCCTGTTCAACAGGGTGGCCGTGGACCGCTCGCCGATCTGCGGCTTGCGCCACGGCTCCATCAACGTGGAAAGGCTGGTTCTCTTCGTCGTGTCGGGCGGAGGGTTCTTCTCCCGGCCGATGTGCTCACGGGAGCGCGTCGCCTGTTCGCTGATCACCTGCGGGAGCAGGTCGCGGGTCACCTGCTTCGAGCGCAGGGCATCGACCCCACCCCACACCAGGCCCATCGAGAGCATCGCGAACAACCCCACCACGAGCTTCTCGCCGTGGTTGAGGAAGAAGTCGACGATGCCCTGCTTGCTGAAGTTGATCTTCGGCTTTTTCATGCTGCCATCCTCCCGGAGCAAGGGATCGGCCATGGGGCTCTCGACGCCGACGCTGCATCAGTCCATGAATCGTTTTTCCACCGGCCGGCAGGCAGGCTGTGGACAAACAGCCTGGTGTACCTCATCGACGAGGTAGCGGGAGCGCAGCTCCCGTGAAAAGCACCGCGCTTCGAGTGGCCAAGGGCCACGGATGGACTTTGGCCACAGGCTGCAAGGCTCCCCTCGCGCGAGCTGGGAAGTCGCGCCGCAGGTGGCGCCGCTGGAGATGGCGCATCGGCGGGTGGCTGGTCGCCGGGCGGCGGCGCGACTGCCGGCGGCGCACCGGCATCGGGAGCGGTGGCTGGTGGATTCCCGCCCGCACCGTCGGCAGGTGCGGCGGCCGCCGCCGGCTCGGCCTCGGGGACCGGTGGCACGGCCGGATCGGGCACCGGTGACGCCGAATCGGGCACCGCAGCGGCTGGTTCGGCTGGCTCGGTTGGCTGCTCTGCGGCGGCATCACCACCGACGTCGTCGACCCCCAACGCCTTGGCGTCGGGCCTGCGCGCGATGGCGATGGTTCCCGCGATCTCAAAGGTCACGTCGTGGGCGCGCCGGTTGCCGCCCCCCCCGGACATCCCTGGCGCACCACCCCCCATGCCATAGTTGCCCGCATCGGGCGAGTAGGGCGAACTGGCGCCACCGGCCATGCTCCCGCCATACATCCCCGCCCCCGGCCCGCCTACGGAGGCCGACGGATTGACCCGGATCTCGCGCACCGTGATCGGGATCTCGGCAGTCGCGAAGGCGACGAGGATCGCATCGATTTTCCGCTGATCGGCCATCCCCCTGAGGACGAACGGCATGAGGTTGGCGACCTGGCCTGTGGCCGACTTCACCTGCTCCGCGGAGAGCGGTTTGCCATCGGCATCGACGTAGATCCATTCCATGAGCGACTCATCGGTGTTGGCCGGGGCAGCCGCCTCGGTCGTGCCCCCCGTCGGATCGGAAATGCCCATGGAAGACCCCATCCCATACCCACCCATGCCACCGTAGCCACCGGCGCCCTGAAAGCGCGGATGGCTGGGCTTGGCACCAGCCGCCGCCCCTCCCTCGGACCCTTCCATGCCCGGCATGCCGCCCCCCATCGAGCCCATCGACGATCCCATGCCACCGCCCATGCCACCCATGCCGTCAGCGCCGCGGCCCCGCGGCAACTGGACGCGCCCGGCAGTGGTGGTCTCCGGTGGTCCATCGACGGCCGGATAGCCTACGGCCAGCTTCTCCACCAACCAGATCGGCGCGTCGTACGAGCCCCCCGACCCCTTGTTGATCCGGGCGATGAGATCACACAGCACGCCGTAGACGTTGAGTTCCTCCTGGGCGAGCACCACCTTCTTGGTGCTCGGCGGCTCCTCCCAGAAAAACGAGTTGAAGAGCCGCTGCTGGTCGGAGGCGTTCCACTGCACCGTCGCCGCCTTGCGGCCGCGGCCGGCCTGAGGCATGCCTCCCGGCATGCCGGGCATCATTCCGGCACCGGCATCGGGGGAGTAGGGACTGTATTCGGCACCCGGTGTGTAGCCGCCGCCAGGCATCCCCGGCCCCATCCCTGCCTGCATGCCTGCGCCCCCGGCAGTGGCGGGATCGGGCATCATTTCGTCGGCTCCCATCCGTCCCGGGAGTTTGCGGACGATCGCGCGGATCCCGTTTTGGTAGCGCTCGAGGAGGGGCCGCGGCAGCCTGCCGTCGGGCTTCAGCGACTGGGCACGCTGGAGGAAGTCGGGGCCGAGTTCCTTCGGCCACTCGCGGAGCGCCACCTGGCTGCCCCACAGGGCTTCCCACTCGGCGACCGTCTCCCGCTGCACCCGGGTGACACGCCGCGTCATGTCACCCGCCCAGCGGTCGTTCGGATGGGGCTGGACCGACTCCACGCTCCGCAGAGCCGACAGCCGCGTGTCGATCTGCCCCTTGGCCGCCGTCATCTCGGCCGCCAGCTTGCCGTTGGTCAACAGCAGCAACGGCACCACGATCAGTGGCACGAGCGGGACCAGCATCCAGAAGTGGTATTTGGCGAGGAAGTCCACCGCAGGGCGGGCTGCATCCGGAATCTGGACCATTGCTCGACCCTCCTCACACGCTTGATCCACACCCCCCCAAACCGACCCGACCTCACCGACCAAACCTGACCAACCCGAGCCGATCACCGGGGCATCCCGCCTCACCCTCCGGGCCACCCGTCGGTCGGCCCGCACCTGTCACTGCCCCGCCGCAGCCTCTCCTTCGGCAGCCTCAGGCTTCTGCAGGCCAGGGACCATGGGCTGCCACGCGAACTGGAGCACGAAGTCGTATCGACGGATCATCTGGTTCGCCGCCGCCATCGGCTTGGAATCGTCGGGCGCAGCCGCGCCGGTCCCGTCCGTGCCGCCCTCTGCTGCGCCCGATTCCCCGGGCGCTGCAGCCGGGCTCCCCGCCACTGCATCGCTGCCCGGCTTCGCGGAGTCCCCACCCGGCCTCACACCACCGGTTCCCGGTGGCCGCAGCCCCCCGGGGCCGAAGCCACCGCCCGGGGGCATGCCGGGACCGCCTCCCGGGAAGGGCATGCCGCCCATGCCGAACTGGCCTGGCACCGCCAGCGGATTGGGCATCGGGCGCAGTGGCGACGACGAGATGATGACCGGAAAGCCGATCCCGAGATCCTTGATTGGAACCGTCTGCCCTGCCATCGGCCCCGCCGACACCGTCACGTCGCCGGCCTTGCCGAGGAGTCCCTTGACGATCGTGGAGCGGACGAACTGCGCCCCCTGGTCGGGCTTGTGATGATCCTCGTTGTGGTAGTGGTACCCGACCATCTGGATCACCCAGCCCGGCCCCTTCGGCCCCTGGACCTCGGCCGGCGCCGCCCCTTCGGCGGGCGCCGCCGCGGCATTCCCCCCCTCGTCGAGTTCCTCGGCCTCCTCGGCCGGATGGGTCTCGGCCCACTTCTCCTTCACGCCGGTGAACCACGTGTCGAGATCGGGGTAGTACTGGCAATCGATCTGGTCGATGTGGAGTTCGCGCCGGTCGGCCAGGCTGTCGGGCACCTTGCCGGCGTCGTCGTGGGGCAGCATCGACTCCACCGTCCGCATCATGTCGAGGACCTGGAAGCGGTGGTCCTCGAGGCGGACGAAGTCCTTCTGCCGGACGACCGCCTCCTCCTGCTTCTTCTGCATGTCCGCATAGCTGGACTGCGCCGCCTGCGATTCGGTCTTCACGCTGTCAGCCGCCTTGAAGGCGGCGTCGTAGAGCGACGGCGCCCAGGTGGTCCAGGCGGAGTAGTTGCCGATGAAGCTCAGCGCCGAGGCAGCCAGCACCCCGACCATCGCGGCGACCGCCCAGGGCTTCTTCGACTCGATGAGCCGCTCGCGGATGATCTCGCCGGGGAGCAGGTTGGTCGACACCGTGCCGCGGCCCGCCCCCTGGAGCGCGAGCCCATACGCGGTGCCGAACGAGAGGCGGTGCTCCTTGAACGCGGCGGCTCCCGTGACCGCCGCACCGTCGAGGCCACGGAACGTGTCGAGCCGCTGGACGTCGAGCTGGAGTTGCTTGCCGACGAAATCCGACAGCCCGCGCAGCCGCGCGGCATTGCCGAGGAGCAGCACCTTGCCGATCTTGGCGGAGCGATCGGCGCCGGTGAAGTAGTTGAGCGACCGCTGCAACTCGGAGGCGAACTCGTTGAACACCGGCCGCATGGCGTTGAAGACGGCCTTCGGATCCTCGGCGCGGACCGCGTTCCGCTTCAGTTGCTCCGCCTTGGCGAACGTCAGCTTCATGCCCTGCACGAGCGCCTTGGTGAAGTTGCTGCCGCCGATCGGCATGCTCCGCTGCCAGATGCGCAGGCCGTTGGTGATCACCAGATCGGTCGAATCGACACCCATCGACACCAGCACCACCGACTGCGGCGGGCTGTCGGGGTCGATCGTCGCGGGGTCGGGCAACTGGTCGAAGATGACCATGTTGGCCAGCGCCATCGGCGAGAGCTGAAGGATGTCGACCTCGATGTCGGCTGCCTGGAGCGGAGCCAACGCCTTGGCGACCTGCTCCTTCTTCATCGCGAAGACCGCCACCTCGGCATCGATGACGAAACCGCTCTCCTCGATGCCGCCCGCGAGCCGCTGCCAATCCCAGATCACCTGATCGAGCGGGAAGGGGATCTGCTGGCGGGCCTCGTAGCGGACGATGTCGGGGATCTTCTTGGCCTCGATCGGCGGCAGCTTGATGAACTTTGCCAGCCCCGACTGGCCGGGCACCGAAACCGCGACCTTGTCGCCGCGGAGTTTGTTACGGCCGACGAAGTCCTGGAGGGCTGCCCGCACCAACTCCACCGGATCGGCTTCCGGCTGGGTGAGGATCATCGGGTATTCGATGTAGTCGAACGCCTCCGCGACGAGCATCCGCGGATCATCGGCGGGCCGGCACCGCAGTGCCTTGATGCCGCACTTGCCGATGTCGATTCCCCAGACGTAGGGGCTGGTGGCCATGGACATACTTCCGTGCGGGCGTCCGGCGCGGGCCTGCCCCCAAAGACAGGCGCCCCATCTTCAGGAGGCCCCAACTTCAGGAACCCCCAACCTCAGGAACCCCCAACCTCAGGAACCCCGTGAGCGGGAACCCAGCAACCACGAGCCCGGCAAAACGTGAGGCGGAGGAGCGGGAGGCGGGACCCCCTGGAAGGACATCGTCGCCCCCTCTCACAGCACTTTACGAACGCTCCTCTCGCGATGTCAAACCGGCCCCCCTGTTACGGTTGCGCGGGCCAGTCGGCAGCGCTGGACGACTGAAATCCAGGGCGGGCGTCAGTACACTCGGCTCCCATGGCCATCGACCGCATCGCCGTGTTCCTCCCCTGCCACTCGCTGGAGGACTTCCCAACGTGGCTCGAAGAACCGGAGGCCGACGAACTGCTCGCCGCCTGGACGGCCGCCTGGGACCCTCGGCTGATCGCCGCGATTGGTCGGATGCCCGGGTGGGCCAGCGCTGAAGTGCCACCGCACGATGGCGTTCCACTCCTGGGGATCGTCCCCCCGGCCTGTGACGAGCGGATCACCGCCAGCCTCGAATCGACCTGCCAGGCAGGCTCCATCTGGGTGCGCCGGCAGCGCGGCAGGCAGGCGATCGTGGCGGCCGCCCTCGAGGGAATCGGGGAGGGAATCGGGGGGGGAATCGGGGTGGATCAGGCCCCCGCGCCGTGGGCCGACGACTTCCACGCCCTCGGCCTCGCCTGGTTGCTCACCGAACTGCTCTCGCGCCGCATGCGTTCGGGATCCGCGCTGTCCGGTACCAGTTTGGAGACGACGGTCGTCGCCGCGGCGCGGGCGGCCACCGGTAACGCGGATGACGAAACCCGCCGGCTCCTCACGGAAGCCTTCGGCACGCTCGAGGCCGCCCGCGGTCACTACTATCCCGTCGATGTCTGGCTGCTCGACCTGGTGCTCCTGGCCGAGACCACGCTGGGGCCGCGACTGGCCGCCGAGTTGGAGGCACCGAGCCCGTTGACGATCGTCGCCACCGGCCGGTTGATCGAACACCTCGCCGCCACCGACCCGCCCCTTTGCGCCCGTCTCCGCGCGGCCATCGAGGCGGGACGGGTCGCTCCGGCCGGCGGGCGCGACGACGATGCGCCGCTCGACGCCTGGATGCCGGAGAGCATCCTTGATTCGTTCCTCCGCGGCCGGCGCACCTGGCATGAATGCCTCGGCACGGCACCGCAGTGTTACGCCCGCGTCGGTGGGGGAACAAGCCCGCTGCTGCCGCAGGTACTCGCGCAGTTGGGATATGCCGGCGCCGTGTGGAACCTCTTCGACGGCACCACGCTCCCCGACCCGGGATCCAGCCGGATCCGCTGGGAAGGGGGGGGCGGAAGCGTCGAGGCGGTCGCCAAACCCCCGCTCGACGCCCGTTCCGCCACCACCATCCTGCGGCTGCCGGAACGGCTCGGCGACGCGATGGACCATGATCACACCGCGGTTCTCTCGTTCGCCCATTTCGCCGGCACGGCGAGCCCCTGGTTCGAGGATCTGCGGCGGATCACCACCTGGACCGGGGCGCTTGGCCGCTTCGTCCTCCCCGAGGAGTTTTTCCGCCGCACCGCCGGGGCAGGCAACGCCGTCAGCCTGGAGCCCGACTCCTACCCTCCGAGCCTGCCGCCGCCGGGTGCCTCCCTTCCCGATGGTGCCGATCCGGTCGCGTCGCGACTGGAATACGCCCGGCAGGAAGCACGGCAGGTGATCGCGTCGCGCGCGGCGCTGGGCGGTGTCTGGCCGCGGCCCGACGCCGGCTCACGGAAACCCGCCCCCCCCGCCCGGACACGCTCGACGGAGGGTGGCCTCCTCGGCCTCTTCCGCCGGCGCGCGACGGCCGACAGGTTCGTGATCGAGGGCAACGGTCTCCGCGTCCGTCTCCATCCCCAGACCGGCGGCATCCTCTCGCTCCGCCGCAGCGGGGAACGGGGGAACCGTCTGTCGCAGCTCCTTGCCGTCCGCACGACGCGCCCCCCTCCCCCCACCGGCTCCCCCTGGGAGGATCCGCTCGAGCGCGCCGAGTACACGACGATGATCGCCGAGTCGATCGAGCGCACCGGCCCAGGGGTGATCGAGAGCCGCGGCCGACTCGAACGCCGCGGACGGGCAGCGGGACGGTTCCGTCAACGGGTCATGCTCGACGAGTGCCTGCCGCTGGTGCGACTGGCCCTCGCGATCGACCGGCTGGGGGCGATCGAGGGCACGGCATCCACCGGGGCACCGCGACTGGAATCGTATGCCTGCTGCCGGTTCGCCTGGAACGAGAACGACGACATCGACCTCCGCCGCGGTCAGGGGACGCAGTCGATCGTGTCGGAACGGACACTGCTCGCGGCACCGCACTTCATCGAGATCACCGCCGGCGCGGCGCCCGCCGGCTCCGGCACGACGATCCTCACCGGTGGCCTGCCCTGGCACCTGCGCTCGAGTCCGCACATGCTCGATGCCATTCTCCCGGCAGGCCCCGGCGTGGAGGCGACGCTGGCGGTCGGACTGGGGCTCGAGCGGCCGTGGGACCTGGGAGTCGCCTTCACGGCGGCAGCCGACGGCGAACTCCCCCTGCCTGCCGCCGGCGTGCCCGACCATGTGCGGCTGGTGGCCCGTGGTCCGCTGGTGGAGGGGAACCGCACGGTGGGTGCCGTCGTCGGCGTGCTGGAGGTGACGGGCCGGGGCGGGGACGTGCGGATCGACTGGGGAGTGCCGCTCACGTCGGCACGGCTCTGCGATGCCCTGGGCCGTCCGGTTGACGGGCAGCCGGTGGAGATGGCCGGGGGGCGGACGTCGTTCCACCTGCGGCGTTACGGCTGGCTGCTGCTCGAGCTGCGGTTCGATCGATCCGATCCACCTCCGGAGGGCACATGATCGTCACCCTCGACGGCCCGGCCGGCTCCGGCAAGAGCTCGGCGGCACAGGGCCTGGCGGACCGGCTCGGCTGGTTGCACCTCAACACCGGGGCGATGTACCGGGCGGTCACGCTGGCGGCGCTGCGGCGCGGGATCGACCTCGCCGATGCCACCGCCCTCGCGGCGCTGGCGGGGTCACCGGGGCTGGAGTTCAAGCCTGGAGTCGTGCGGATCGACGGGGTCGATCCAGGGAAGGACCTGCGCGGCGCCGCCGTCAACGAGGCCATCAAGGCGGTCGCCGACTGCCCGGCCGTGCGTGGGGCCCTCGTCCTCCGTCAACGCCTCCTGGCGGAGGGCATCGATCTGGTCACCGAGGGGCGCGACCAGGGCACGGTCGTCTTCCCGGCTGCCGAGTTGAAGGTCTATCTCACCGCCAGCCGCGAGGTGCGCGCGCGGCGGCGCTTCGCCGAGGAAGCCGCCCGGCGCCCGGGAATCACCCTTGCCGACATCCTCGCGGAGCAGGATCGTCGTGATGCCGACGACCGGGGGAGGCAACACGGGGCACTGCGCGTCCCTGCCGATGCGGTGGAAGTGGACACCGACCGCCTCACCTGCGCCGGGGTCGTCGACACGCTCGTCGGCCTCGTGGCATCCCGCCGGTCGGCCGGGGGCGTGGCATGAGCGGCGCCACGAGCCCCCACACCCCGCTGGGCAAGCGCGTCTACGGCGCCATGTGGATCCTCTGCCAGTCGATCTGCTTGTCACTGTTCGGGATCCGCGCGCGCTTCGCCGAAGACGTCCCTCCCGACGGCGGGCTGATCGTCCTCTCGACCCACCAGAGCCTCCTCGACCCGGTGCTCCTCGGTGTGGCGTGCGAGCGCCGCCTCTCCAGCCTGGCGCGGCACTCGCTGTTTCGCATCCAGCCGCTGGGGTGGTTGATCACCCAGCTCGATGCCGTGCCGATCGACCGGGATGCCCCGGGGGTGGCGGCGCTCAAGGCGATCATCGCCCGCCTCAAGGCGGGAGCCGCCGTGGTGATCTTCCCGGAAGGCACGCGGACATCCACGGGCCGGCCGGCGCCCCTGAAGAACGGCTTCGTGATCCTCGCGCGGCGGTCCGGGGTGCCGATCCTGCCGGTGGCGATCGTCGGGGCCTGGGAATGCTGGCCACGCGCGCGGTGGTTTCCCCGACCGGGGCGGGTCCGTCTCGAGTTCGGCCGCGTCATCCCCGCCGACGAGATCGCCCGGCTCGACGATGCCACCCTGATGGCCACCTGCGCGGCGCAGCTCGACGAACTCGATCGGCGGGGCCGCGACGCGCTCCGGGGCCGGTCGCGGTCGCCGCGCGGCGTGCTGCGCCATCAGGTGCGGACAGCCGCCCAGGACGCGGCCGAGAAGCGCCGGGCGGCCGCTCCCATCGAAGGCACCACGTGAACCGACCGGGGCCGGCAGCGGGGTGTCTCAGGGGGCGACCGGCTGATCGGCCTCCGACTCGACCCGTTTGAACGGATCGACGCGCCCACCGCCGTAACCGGCCGGCGGTTCGTTGGTGGTCTGGCTGAAGGGCAGGATCCGTGGCCAGGCCAGGTCCATTCCCGGCCACCGGGGCGCCGCCGCAGCAGCCGCAGCCGGCTCGGCCGCGGGCGGGAGCGTGGCGGGACCGGCAGACCCGAGCACCGTATCGGGCGACGGGAACGGGACTGCCCCGCGGTCGGTCGCCACGATCGACGGGACGGTTCCAGGCAGCCCGCGTTCGAGGACCCGGATCGACACCTCGTCGATCCGCGCTTCCCCCAGGCCGGTCAGCGCGAAGGTGAGGACGAGCGGCTCACCGAGGCCTTCGTCGGGCACGATGCGGTGGAGGACCAGACGCCGCCAACCCGCGGCCGATCCCACGCGTTCCGCCAACGCCGGCCCACCGAGTGAGTCGAAGACCATCAAGCCGTCGACGCTCCCGCGGATCGGCTTCGGCACCCAGACGCGGGCCTCGATCTGCAGCAGCTTCCCGCTCGGCGCCGCGACGGGGGGGGTGGTGATCCACACCGGCGGTGTCTCGACGACGGCCGGCGCCAGCGCGGCATCGACCGCCTCGGCGCGGAGCACGAGGCAGCCACCGCCGGCGGCGGGTTGCGCCCGGGCGATCTCGACCCCGCTGCGGATCGACTTCTGGGCGAGGACGAAGTGGCGCCACCCGGCGGCGGCGAGTTCATCGACCCGATCCATCGCCCCGCCCGCGAGCAGCTCCTCACCCGGCGCCGCTGCCCCGAGCGCATCGACGAAGCGCCAATGTTCGGCGAGCGTGGCATCGGAGGTGGCGAGTGGATCGGAGACCATCGATCCGGCGGCGACGATGCCCCGTTCCCAGGCCAGTCGCTCCACCTGGCCCGCCACGGCGGCAGCGGTCTGGAAACCGACGATCGCCGCGGCCGGATCGCTGGAGACCCGGGTCTCGGCATCGGCCGCCAATCCGCTGGCGTGGCGGAGCATGTCGCCGGTGGGAAGTCGCCCCAGCGCCGTCGGGGGCAGCCTCGCGAGCAGGTCGCCGGCACCGGCGAGGGCGAGGGCCGCCTCGGCGCGGCTGGCATCGAGCAGGATCGGTTGCCGCTGGCGGAGCCGTTCCTGTGTCTGGGCGGCGACCGTCGGATCACCGCTGACGAGGATCAGGGTCGACGTCAGGAACGAGTCGAGCACCACCGACACGCCCCCCGCCACACGCCGCTGCCGGAGGGGCTTGAGCCCCCCTGCCGACACCTCCCAGGCACGATGCGCCTCGGGCACACCCGGCAGCAGCAGCGTCAGCGGGGTCTGCGCGGGCACGTCGCCGTGGTAGCGGCGGGCCACGATCTGCGCTCCCTGGACGGCCCGCCAGACGACCACCATCCGTGCGCGGGATGCCTCCATGAGAACCGCCTTCACCTCCGGATCGGAAGCCTGGGCCGCGGCAGCGAACCGGCCCGCTGCCGCCCAGGCGTCGAGCGGTTCCAGACGGAGGTTCAGCGTCCGGCAGGCGGCGGCCCGCGCCCGGCACTGGGGGTCGTCGCCATCGAGGCGGCGCGAGGATGTGAAGAGGATGCCCCGGGCGCCTCCCGCCACCGCGGCGTAGGCGGCCAACGACAGGCTCTCTGGATCGACCGCCAGACCCCGTGCCCCGATGCCGGCCAGCGCCGCCGCCTGCCGCGCCGCGCGCCCGTCGATCTCGGTCGCGAGGGTGGCGACGACGGGGGTCCCGGGGCGTGTCAGCCGGCTCCGCTCCCGCAGCCAGGTGAGATAGTCGTCGAGTTCGAGGCTCGTGCCCAGCACCGAGCGACGGGCCACGAGCATGTCGATGTGCCGCGAGACCGACCGCAGGCCGGAATCGGCGCCGGCCAGCAGCGGCCGCCCCGCGCGGGTGTCGCAGGTGCGCACACGGCGTGAGCGCTCCGCGAGGTCGTCGACATCCTCCTCGGCGAGACCGCTGCCCATGTCCCAGGCCACGACCCTGTCCCACGCCGCGGAGAACGCGGGGAGGGAGGTCGGATCGCGGACGTCGACGTCCGGGAGGGCCGGGGGCGGGCAGATGACCCACATCCCCTGGGCACGCGCCTCCGCGAGCAGGTCGCTGGAGGCCGGCACGGGGAGGCGGGTGCAGTTGAAACCGAGTGCCGCAAGGAAAGCGAGTGGCTCCCCCGAATGATCGATCACTCTCGGGAAGAACGGTTGCCCGGCCACCTCGAGCACCCCGCGGACGAGGCCTGCCGACGGGTCACGGGCAGCGGCCGGTTCCGGCAGGCCGTGGGCCACTTGGCGGACCGCCGCCGGTGAGGCGGCCAACGCCGGCCGCGCCCGCGGTGGCGCGGCCAATGCGGCCGGCGGAGCCGCCGTCAGGTCATCCGGAGGGGCCACCACCCCCTCGACGAGCAGGTCGTCGATCGCGATCTCGTAGCGCCCCGGCCCCGAGTAGAGTTCGAGCACCAGATGGGTGACGACCGCGCCGGTGAGATCACCGGTGGGACCGTGTTCGGCGCGCAGGGCCAGCAACTGCCGGCGCAGCCCGGTCGGCAACGCGCCGACGGTGAGCGATTCCCAGCGGTCGATGTCGGTCGAGATCGCACCGGGCACGAGCACCGTCACGGGGGAGCCGCCGGTCCCCCGGGGAAACGACGGCAGTTCCACCCGGGCGGAAAGCCGGATGTCGGGCCGGTTAGCGCGCACCCAGAGGCTGGCCCGCCACTCGTCGATGACCGGGGCGGCCGCCAGGGGAAACGACAGCCGCAACGTGTTTCCGGCACCGGTCTCGATCACCACCCGTTCGCACATCCGGCCGCGATGCGGTGCCGACGGGCTCCGGACCTGCTCGATGACGCGCGCCCCGCCGTCCGCCTCCGCCATCCGCCAACTCACCTGGGGCGACTCGAACCCCTCTTCGACGGTCGCGGCGCGCGAAGGCCCCGGCGGCCAGGAGAGCGCCGCGGCGACCGCGCACGCGCACCACCACCAGCGCCGACCAGCCCGCGCGGCCGCCCCCGCGGACCACGAGCCGGCCATCCGCGACGGAGTGTCGCCGGCTGGGCAGGGTGCGGACGGGATGGATTGCAGGGGAGGCTCCATGCGTGGTCGCCCGGGACGGCCCACCGGGCCGCCGCCATGGCCGCCCTGCCGAAGTGACTCCTACCAGCACCCCCGAAACCGCTCCAGCCCAAGTCGGCGGCGGCCCGCGGCTGGCGGGCGGCCGGCCGCCGTCCCAAAACCGCGTCCGACCCACTTTCCAGGCCGACCGGCGCGGTCGGGCCGCTCGGCCGACCGGATGCCTTCCCCGGAGCGCCGCCCGCCGGAAAACCTCCGCATCCTGGCTTCTTGGATCGGCACGGGCGCCGCGGCGGCCCCGTGCCGGCAGGGTGCCAGCCATCCCGGCGTCGAGCGGCGGGTGGGATCCGGGCCAACCGACCGGCCACGGGGCGTAAGGTAAACTTGAGTGAGGGTTTCACCATGCAGCCAACCACCGCCGAGGAACTCGCCCACCTCGCTCAGGAACTGGAATTGGTTGCCGGCGCGCAGCTCAACGACGCACGGTCGGAACTCGGCGGCCACAACGTCCCGATCCAGGAACTCGGCGCGCTTTTGCTGCGGCGCGAGTTGCTCACCGGGTACCAGCTCGAGCGGCTCCTCCGTGGTGACCGGCGCGGGTTTTATTACGGCTCCGCCAAGGTGCTCTACCAGGTTGGTGCCGGTGCCTTCGCACGGGTCTACCGGGCGGTCAACACCGCCGACGGCGGCATCCTCGCCGTGAAGGTGCTCCGCGCCCGCTACAACGCCGATGCGGAGAAGTGCAAGTCGTTCCGCCGCGAAGGGGAGATGGGGCGACTCCTGCGCCACCCCAACATCGTGGCGATCGAGGATGTCGGCCAGGAGCACACCTCGAGCTACATCACGATGGAGTTCGTCGAGGGGCAGACACTCCGCGAGCTGGTCAAGATCCGCGGGGCACTCGACCTCGCCCGTGGACTCGACCTCATGGTGCAGATGGCCTCCGGCCTGGAATACGCCCACCGCCGTGGGGTGACGCACCGCGACCTGAAGGCGTCGAACATCCTCGTGTCGTCGCTCGGCAAGGCGAAGCTGGTGGACTTCGGCCTCGCCGGCATCGACGCCGAGACCGGCGACAAGGCGCTCGGCAAGGTCGAGCACCCGCGGACGATCGACTATGCCACGCTCGAAAAACTCTCCGGCATGAAGGACGATGGGGTCCGCAGCGACGTCTACTTCCTCGGCACGCTCGCCTACCTCGCCCTCGCGGGCGCGCCGGCGCTGGTCGAGTCGCGCGACCGGGCGGTGCGGGCCGATCCGCGGCGCTTCACCACGGCGGTGCCACTGACGACGCGGGCCCCCGGCCTCCCGCGCGACGTCGTCGACGTGGTGGCGCGGATGATGCACCTCGACCCGCTCGAGCGCTGGCAGACGGCTGCCGACGCCAAGCGGGCGCTCGAACAGCTGCTCGAAAAGTACAGTGGGGAGACCGCCGCTGCCCCCAGTCCGTCCGGATCCGCGCCTGCACCGTCTGCCGCGCCCGCCGCCGACCGCCCCAAGGTGACCAGCCGCGGATCGCTCATGCTCGTGGAACGACCGGGGAAGTCGCAGCAGGCGCTGCGGGATTTCTTCATGAAGCTCGGCTACAAGGTGCTGCTCACTGAGAATCCGCAGCGTGCCCTGGCCCGCTTCTCCACGACGCCGGTGCCCGCCGACGGCATCGTGCTCTGTGCCCAGTCGCTCGGCGAACCGGCGGTCGAGGCGTTCAACACGCTGACGAGCGCTCCGTTCTTCGCGCAGGTCCCGGCGGTGCTGCTGGTGAGTCCGCGCCAGGCCGATCTGGTCGAGCGCGCGGCGGTCGACGAGCGGCGGAAGGTGGTGGCCACGCCGTTCCATTCCAGCGCGATGGCGCGGCTGCTCGACGAGCTGCTCGAGAAGGTCGCGTGAACCGGACGCGGCCCGGCGTCGGCTCCCCGCGCCGTCAGGACCGATGCGCCGGCAAGCCGTCAGCGTTGATGCGCCGGCAAGCCGTCAGCGCCGATGCGCCGGCAAGCCGTCAGCGCCGATGCGCCGGCAAGCCGTCAGCGCCGATGTGCCGGCAAGCCGTCAGCGCTGATACGCCGGCAGGTAGTGCATGTAGACCTCCAGCGCCATCGTCGCCAGCGCCGTCGAGTAGCACTTCGCCTGGCCGTTGAGCCGTTCCTCGCCCCAGCCGGGCCACGAGCCGTCGGTGTTCTGCGCGTCGAGGAGCACGCCGCGCACCCGCGGGTGCCAGGCTGCCCACTGCCGCTCGCCGGCCTGGAAGTGGGCCTGCATCGAGTAGTAATTCATGTAGTGGAAGTAGTCGTCCATCTGCGGGCGGTACTCCCGTTTCTGCAGCGACTCGAGGGCCCCCGCCACCGCCGGGTCGTCGAACCGGCCGAGGAGCGCCAGTGACAGGGCCCCCGCCGCCGACTGGGCGTTCTTCACCCCCTGGCCGGGCTGGTAGGAGAAGCCCCCCTCGGGACGGGCGCAGGTCTTCACGTAGCGGATCGCGTTGTCGATCGTCTCCTGGGGCACGTCCAACCGCGCGTTCTGCGCCGCGCGGAGCGCCACCACCTGCATCACGGTCACGCTCAAGTCGGCGTCCTGCGGTTTCGGCTGGTAGCGCCAGCCCCCCTCGCGGTTCTGTGCCTTGACGATCAGATCGACCGCGGCCTGGCAGGTCTCGCGCATCCCCGGGGTGGTCACCCAGCCCGAGGCCTCGATCAATGCCAGTGTCGCCAGGCCGTGCTCGTACATCGGTCCGTGGGAATGGCCGCCAGCGCGGACGAGCAGGTCGTCGGGGCGCCGGCTGGCGAGCAGGGCCTCCACCGTGCGGCCGACCGTCTCGCGGTAGGGGCCGCGGCCGGGCACGTGGCCGCGGCCGAGGAAGGCAAGCAGGCAGAGGGCGTCGATCCCCGAGTTGGGCTGCTGCGACAACCCGTGGGGCCACGATCCGGAGGCATCCTGCTTCGCCGCGAGGTACTCGAGCGCCCGATCGACGGCGGCCTCGACACGGACGAGTTCGGCCGAATCGGCATCGGCGGCGGCCGCCCCACCGGCCGAGAGGCCGGCCAGCAGCAGCGCGAGCGCACCACACCAACCCCATCGGCACACCATCGGTCGTTCCCCCATTGGTCCTCGGCCTCCTCAACTCAGTCCCGACAGCCGCCGGATCCCGACGTCGATGCAGTACAAACCGACCAGCAGCAGGAGCACCGGCCAGGTGTCCCAGACGTCGTCCTCGTGCACCCGCTTGGTGGCCACCGCGGTGGCGGTGAGCCGGGATGTGATCGTGGCGACGTCGTCGACCTCCACGACGGCGCCGCCCGACAGATCGGCCAGCGACGCCAGCGTGTCGCGATCGACGTCGGGGCGGGCGCGCTCGCGCGTCGGTTCCGCCACGAGGCAATCGGCGGTGAGGGCCGGCCCGACGACCGGTTCGTAGCGCACGGCGTGGCGGCCGGGCACCAGCGGCACGAAGCCCCCCTGCCAGAGTCCCGGGCGCCCGGCGGGTTGCAACTCGACCGTGGTCTGGCCGCCGTCGGCCGCGACCGTCACCACCTGCGGTCCACGGGCCACCGGCTGCCCCTGGGCATCGACGAGATTGACCTCGACGGTCACCGGCGCGTCGGGCTCGCAACGGGTCGGGGCGACGATCAACCAGTTGCTGTCGGTCGGCCGGTCGTCGCGCCGGGCCACGCTCCGCAGCGCCTGCCCCCAGAAGCGCCAGAAGAGCGGGTCGCCGACATTGCGCCGCCAGCGGAATGTCTCCTCGGTGCCGATCCAGGCGGTGCGGCCGCGGCCGACGGGGGCCTCGGCCACGAGCACGATCGGCCCACGGCCGTCGGGGGCGTCGACCTCGGCGAGCACGGTCGCTGCGGGGCGGGGGCGGGTCGCGGCCGCGACCCGGAAGAACGACGGCATCGCGCCCCAGGCGGCACGGTTGCGCACCGCATCCCCGGAGAGGGCGAAGGCGGGATGCATCGAACCGCGGGCGGTGACCCGCATCCGGAACGGCTTGAACGCCGGCGCCTCGAGCGCCGCGGTCCCCGCGCCGGCGGTCGCGTCGACATCCACCGGAAAGAGTTCGGCAAGCGGTGCCGCGGCATATTCCCGCGGCAGATGCTCCCCGCCGGGTTGGAAGACGACCCCCACACCGCGACGGGCCACTGCCTCGGCGAGCGCTTCCTGGCCCGCGGCGGGGAACCGTTCGCTCGGCACGTCGCCGAGCACCACGAGGTCGTACGCCGCCCATGCCTCGACGGTGGTGGGCAACGTCTCCGCGCTCCCCTCCGGCACGAGCATGATGGTGGCCTCGAACCCGGTGTCGCGGCGGATGGCGTGGTCGATGAAGCGCAGATCCCAGCGCGGCATGGAATCGACGAGGAGGACCTTCGTCCGCCGCTGGCTGACCTCGACGGCCACGCCGACGGCGTTGTTCTCGCGCACCACCTCCTCGGGCTCCACCGCCACCGCCACCTCGAGCCGCGCCGTGCCCGGAGACGTCGCTCGCCAGGTGAACACCGCCTGCTGCCGACCGTCCTTGAGCACGAGCGGAAACGTCTCCACCAGCCCCCCCGCGCCATCCCGCAGCTCCACCGCCACCGACCGGCCCGCGAGACCGGCGGACTCCACGGTGGCGACCACCGACACCGTGTCGTCGAGGGCGACCACCGGGGCGGCGAGCACGTCGGCGACAGCCAGATCGACGGGGGGTTCGGCGGCCCCGATCGGCACCGCGAAGATCGGCCCCGGCGGCTGTCCGCCGCCGGCATCGGTAGCGCGCCGCACCGCCTCGAGCGGATCGATGCCGACCGTCGAACGCCCGTCGGACAGGAGGACGATCGCCGCCAGCGGACGGTCGGAGGCGTCGTCGAAGGCCATCTGCAGCGCCGCGCCCAGCGCCGTGTCGGAGGATGTCCCCGCCCCCGCGCCCGATTCGCCGCCCACGGCCGGTTCCGCTGCCCCGCGCGCGGCGCGGCGCGGGCGCCGGGCGAACTCGTAGCGCCGCAGGTCGTAGCGCCGCGCCATCTCCGCCAGCGCCCCGCCGTCGGCCGACTGCGCCCGTTCGAGGGCGGCGAGGAAGTCGGCCCTGGACAAGGTGGCCAGCTGGGCCACCGCCGTCTCCGCCCCGGCATCGTCGGCCGCCGGCCGGTCAAGGCCCGCGGCCTCCGTGACGGCGGCGATCGACTCGGCGGGCAGGCGGCCCAGCGGCAGGCGCATGCTGTCGGAGGTGTCGACGAGCAGGGCGACCACCGGTTTTTCCTCGATCCGCTCCTCGAGCCGGACGGTGGGTCCGGCGAGGACGAAGAGGAACAGGGCGACGACGGCGATCCGACAGACATCGAGCGCCCGGCGCAGCGCCGGCGCGAGCCACGGGAAGCGCTGCCGGTGGCGGCGGACGATCCACCACGCGGCCACCACGAGGAGCGGGACGCCGATCCACAGCACCTGGGGCCGCGCCCAGTACCATTCGACCCGATCGATCGCGGTTTGCATGCCGTGACCGATACCGAACCACCGCGCCACGAGCGCCGCGGAACCGCTCATGGGGCGACGTCCTTCCCGAGGCGGCGGAAGTAGGTTTCGATGACGCCACGGTAGGCCTCGGGCCCCTGCTCCCGCATCCCTTCGAGGAGCGGATCACGCACCCGCGGCGGCAACCGTTCGATCGCCGCCCGTTCCTTCGCATCGAGGCCGCGCAGCGCCGCCGACTCCAACCGCCGGCGGCCGTCGAGTGAACCACCCTCGCTCGACGGATCACCGGGCTGCATCCCCTGGTCACCAGGCTGGCCCTGACCGGGGTTGCCCTCGCCCGTCTCGTCGGCATTGCCCGGCTGCTGTCCCATGCCGGCCTGCTGGGCGCCATCGGCCGCGTTCTGCCTCGCCTGTCGGAGTTGGAGCCGCCGGGCCCGGTCGGCCATCCGCAGCGCTTCCTGCACCGCCGCGCTACCGAGCAACTCCTCGATCGTGCCGGGCATCGCAGCCGACTCGGCCGCTGCCGGGTCGGGTTGACCCTCGGCCTGTCGGTCAGCGGCCGGTTCACCCGGTGCCGGTGCCGCCGGGGAGGGCGCCACCCGCTCAGCCCCAGCCGGTGGACGCGGCGTGTCGAGCGGCAGCCGCCCGGCGAGTTGGCCGGAGAGCCGTTCGGCTGTCGCGGCGGCAGAGGTCGCCGCAGCCTGCCCGGCCTCGAGGCGCCGGGCGAGGGGATCCGGCGTGGCACCCTGCGCGTCGGCACCGGGTCGAGTATCGCGCTCGGTTGGGGTCGCCCCCTTGTCGGCGCCCTGCGCGACGGCCTCACCGGGCTCACCGGCAGTCGGCTTCGGGGCAGCGCTGGCCGGGCTGTCCGGTGGTGCCGCCGCAGCCGACTCCGGCCCGGCAGGAGGAGCAGCGGGCGTTGTTGCCCCCGCTGCATCCGCCGGTAAAGGCGCGGCAGCCGATGGCAGCGGCGCGCCGAGGATCTGCTCGACCTGGCGGAGCTGCTCGAGCGCCTGGCGATC
>SXGQ01013294.1_pt1 | contig 23135 bp, 35 predicted proteins | sample 3178371 | NCBI WGS metagenome assembly SXGQ01 (sample SAMN11356859, study PRJNA531348) | freshwater metagenome | isolation source: freshwater sample F1-20 | place: China: Fuxian Lake, Yuxi | collected 2017-12-25 | reverse complement strand
TTTGAAGAAGTGAACGCCGCGCTGGCGCCGATTGAGGATGACGTTAAGAAAGAAGTTTTTAAACCTGGTGTTGACAAGAACTTGTTTACTTTGACGTATGAAGATGCGATGAAGTATTCAAAATCCATGCAAGACTTCGTGGCTTTGCATCCTGAAGTTGCAGAGCCGATTGAGATTCTATTCAAACAAAACAGATCTCTTGGCCGTCATGCTGGTGGAGTTATCGTATCTGAAAATGTTGCAGAACAGATGCCTCTCATCTTGGCTCGTGGCGAACCTCAAACGCCATGGGTCGAGGGCATGCATTACAAACATCTAGAAGAGTTTGGTTGGATTAAGTTCGATTTGCTTGGTCTTGAAACCTTACGAATCATTGAACGATGCATTCATTTGATCTTACAACGCAGAGAAGGAATCGCAAATCCTACATTTAAAGACATCAAGTCGTGGTTCGATAAGCACATGGATCCAAAGAACATTGATCTAAACGATCAAAAGGTCTATGAATATGTTTATCATGAAGGAAGATTTGCCGGTGTTTTCCAGTGTACACAGCCAGGCGCGCAACGGCTTTTTATGAAGGCAAAGCCTCGCAACATTATCGACATAGCAACGTTGACTTCAATCTATCGTCCAGGTCCATTGGCTGCGAACGTTGATAAGCTTTACATCGATGCGAAGAACAACGCAGATAACATCGATTATCAACATCCATTGATTGAAAAGGTTCTTAAGAACACTTATGGTTGCATCATTTTCCAAGAATCAGTTATGAAGTTGTGCTCTGTAGTTGCAGGTTTTCCTGAGGCAGAGACAGACACGATCCGTAGAAACATTATGAAACGTTCAGCAGCAAAGAAAGATGATGCTGCGATTGACGCTCGTAAGGCAAAAGAAGAGTTCGTTAACGGATCAATGAAAAATGGAATACCTGAAAAGGTTGCAGATGAGCTGTATGAAAAGATGCTGTTCTTCTCAGGATACGGTTTTAACGCTTCTCATGCAGTTTCTTATGCAATCGACTCTTACTATTGCGCATGGCTTCTGACTTATTTCGAAGAGGAATGGCTCTGCGCATATCTTGAATCAATGTCAGGCAATGACGAAAAACGATCCAAAGCATTCTCTGAAGTTAAATCTCTAGGTTACAAAATCGTTAATATTGATATCAACTATGCGACAAAGAGTTGGACTATTTTGGAAGGCAAAAGATTTATGCCGAGCTTCCTTTCATGTAAAGGAGTTGGTGAGTCAGCAGTGGATGAGATTACTGAAAAGCGTCCTTATAAGAACGTAGAAGAGATGTTGTGGAATGAAGACGGTTCATGGAAACATTCAAAATTTAACAAGCGCGCGCTCGAAGCGCTGATTGGAATTAAAGCCTTCGATTCTTTGGATTGTATCGGATATGGAAAAACGTTTAGCAGTTATAAACAAATGAACGAAATCTTGATTGATAGAAATGTAGAAATCAAGAAACACACAAAAAAGAATCCTTTGGTTGGAATGGAGGCATTTAAAAACATCTTAATTGAAACTCAAGATATTGAAGAATGGACCAGATCTGAGATGGTAGATAACAGCATAAAATATCTTGGGTCATTCAACGCCGCGATGCTTATGCCTGAAAACATTCTTCAAAAGCTTGAATCGAAGGGTGTTCAATCAGTCGATGATCTTTCAGATACAAACATTTATTGGTTTATCGTTGCTGATTCAAAGCCAAAGAAAACGAAAACAGGAAAACCTTATTTGCTGTTGACCATAACTGGATTAGGCGGCCAAAATCGTAGGTTGTTTTGCTGGGGATGGGACGGCAAGACCGAGATTCCAAAATACAGCGTTTGTCTTTCTGAAATCACGGTTGATAACTACGGTAATAAAACTTTCATGAACCGTATTAAGATCATTGATTCATGAGGAATAAAATGGGAACTGTTATTTTATTTGATGGGTCTGATAAGGTCGGTAAGACAGAGATGGCTCGTGAATTGTCAAAAAGGATTGACGTTCCGTATTTTAAGAACGAATCTGAATGGCATGCTTTCTCAAAAGATCCTTCATATTTTTCAAACGCGTTGAAGTATGGAGATCCATACTTTTATAATTTTTTAAAGATGACAGAAACTTCTGTCATTCTTGATCGTTCTTATCCTTCTGAATGGGTATATTCAAGAGTTTATAATAGAAGCACTGATCATGAAGCGCTGACATATGTCGATGACCTTGCAGCTAAAGTAGGCGTTAAAATCGTGATTCCATACAGGACATCATATGAAGGAATGCATGACGATATGCATGACATTGATTGCAAAGCAATGCAAAAAATATCTGACATGTACGCTGAATTTATAAAATGGACCAAATGTGAGACCTTGCGGCTTTGTGTCGATTCAGAAGACATTGATTGGGAAATGAAAACCATTCTAGAATTTATTAACAAAAAAGGATAACATGAAACTAGGAATCAGTTATTGGGGATTTTGTGAGCCTTTTGAGGCGTCAAAAGAAGCAAAGACGCCAGACGGTCATCGGTATGGTCGTCCTATCATGGTAGATTCTCTGGTAGGAAGAGGCCATGAAGTTTATGCATTGCAAGAAAGACGAGAGTCAAATCCTTATTCAGGACTAACATATGATGATGGATTTCCAGATATCGATATTTTGTTTGTAGAATGGAGATGGCCTACGTATAAGAATTCTGGTTCAAATAAGTTTGAACCAGACCTTGATCGACAGACGGCGCTTTTATCTCATTATCATGGAAAAATTCCTGTCGTTATTTGGGATTGCGATTACAAGGTCACAGAACAAGACGAGTTGAAATGGCCAAAAGCAATTATTGCAGATCCAGCATTTGATCCAAGAATGTTGACACGTTCCCGCGAAAGAATCATGTTTTGGACTGATTGGAAGAAATTGATGCCAGTTAGCGGAACATCATTTGGGTATGGGTATGTTGGCAACAATTACGAACGACCGCATGCATTTGAAAGATATTATTCGCTTCCGTCTTCTCAGCTTAGAACATTTGGAATTCAAACGACTGTTCATGGAAATTGGTTAGAAGTTTCTCCTGAAAGAGAGTCTCCACGGGTTCTTATTTCATCTCATGCGAATGTAGCATTTGCTCCGCGTTTGAACTTCTATGATTCTATGAAAAGGCTAAATTCTTTTATTTGCACAACTCATATTACGAAGCCAGAGTATGCGCTTAGAGGGTTTGCTTCGCCAAGGTATGTAGAGAATATAGTTTCTAACGTGCCCGCGCTGGTTCCTGAAGAATTTTTACTTCCAAATCTCTTAGGAAAGAACTGGGCAGTCGATGGTTCTGGTTCTGCTGTAGATAAAGTAAAAGAGATTTCTTTGATGACAATTGACGATAGAGCTTCATTAATTTTAGAACAAGAAAACAATTTAAAATCGAGCGGTGTATTTTCTATTGACGGAGTTGTAGATTTTCTAGAGTCCTTAGTTTGAGGAAAAAATGAAAGTATTAATCACAGGCGCAGCAGGTCTTCTCGGTGCAAACTTTTCTCGTCACCTTTTGAATAAGGGTCATAAAGTTGTAGGAATTGATGATCTTAGTGGAGGATACGAAGATTCAGTTCCTTCTGAAATGATATTTTATAAACAAGATCTTTCAAATCGAAAAGCTGTAGAAGAGATTTTTTCAAGTGAAAAACCAGACTATGTTTTCCACTTTGCGGCATATGCTGCAGAAGGATTGAGTCCTTTTATTCGTAATTACAATTATACGAACAACATTCTTTCTTCAGCAAACGTTATTAACGCATGCATTAATAATGAAATTAAGAAAGTTGTTTTTACTTCATCAATGGCCGTATATGGTGTAGGAAACCCTCCGTTTACAGAAAGCCAACTTCCAACCCCTGAAGACCCGTATGGTATTGCAAAGTATGCAGTTGAAATGGATCTAAAGCTTGCACATGAAATGTTCGGATTGAAGTACAGCATTGTTCGTCCTCACAACGTTGTTGGGATTTATCAAAACATTTGGGATCGTTATCGTAATGTTATCGGAATCTGGATTCGTAAGGCACTGGCTGGTGAACCTTTGACTATTTTCGGAGACGGAACACAGATCCGCGCATTCTCTGACATCAAGTTCTATATGGATCCTTTTGAAAAACTGATGACTGCGCATGACGGTGAAACATTCAACATCGGCGCAGATAAAAATTATACGATTAATGAAGCTGCAGAAGCAGTCATCAACGTTGCTAAGGAACTAGGAATTAATGCAACTAAGGTTCATCTTGAACCTCGCAATGAAGTTCATACTGCATATTGCGATCATACGAAGGCGCACAAACTTCTTGGATTTAAAGACAATACAGATCTTCATGAAACTATTATGAAGATGTTTAAGTGGGCACAAGAACAGCCAAACCGTCCGATGAAGAACATGGATTATGAGATTGAGAAGAACATGTACTCTTTCTGGAAAAAGTGATCATGATTACAACCTCAACATTTCCTGAAAAGATCGTTGATCGCCAAAAGTACATCTTTGATCAAGTTTTAATAGGAAACTTTGAAGCAGCTTGGGTTCCGCTTGAATATGATATCTCTGGAAAGAAAGTAAAGCTCGACGTCATGTCAGATGCACTCAAAATTGGTGGGGTTCGTGTCAACGTCACGGCAATGCTTCAACAACAACTTGCAGACGTATTTGATGCATCTCTATTAACTGCTCAGATTGCAGATTTTATGTACGCAAACGCGAGCCACAGAATCGCTCCATCTCCTCAACCTATTTCATCTTCAGTTCAGTCTATGCTGGCTCATAGTCAACGAGTCGATAAACTTCTGGGGACGTACGTCGGAGGGATTGTTTCTCCTGCAGGAAAACATTGGATCCTTGATAAAAAGCTGGAATATGCAAGAGGTCAGGCTTGCAATTATGGATGGCATTTTACGGGTGCTTCATTCAACGGAATTACGGGATTTCCTGCAGCAACCTTGTATTGTGGAAAGGGGGCAAAGGTTATTCAACCTAACGCAACTGCTCACGATCCGCATCACACGGATTATTCTCAAACTTGCCAATTAGTTTCGCAACAATGTTGGATTGATGGAGTCGAATATCGTTTCTCTGATCTTGTTAAAGATCCAAACATGTCTCACCTCGTTACATCAAACGGACCGTTGAAGAATGATAGACAGCCTGGAGTTCAACAGATTACAGGTCAACAGGTTTTATTTCCAGTCATTATTACACCTTGAGGAGAAAAGCAAATGCCTACATACGAATATCAATGTAAGTGTTGTAATCACTATTTTGAAGCATTTCAATCCATGAAGGATGACCCACTATCAGAGTGTCCAAAGTGTTTGGTTAGTGCTCTTCAAAGGTTAATTTCAGGAGGATCTGGATTTGCTTTAAAGGGTGGAGGATGGTATAAAGATCTATACTCGTCTACAACAAAATCAGTTGATGGATCTTCAGGTGGCGGTACTGAATGATTTGTGTCTGTTTGATCTCGCGGCAGGGTGGGATGGTTTGAACAAATCATGAGCATCTTCATCTTCTTTTGATGCAAACACAGGTCCCATTTTTCCTGTTATGCTATCGAAAATGATGTTGTACCCACCCGGAGCTAAAGTTAAAGGTGACTTTAAAATAGAAAGATAATCAAACTTTCCTGCCGATGCCATCTCTTTATCAAACCAAGACTCAAGAACGAAATTTGACACGCTGACTTGTTTACCATTTACTTCAATTTCGTAACTATGATTTTCAACAGGATCACAAAGTTCGACTGCGACAAAAGTAGCATCACCTCTATTTGACCAAAGGTTGATATACGGATTGTAGAAGGTTTCAAGAATTTCATGTGATAGGACAACAGAGATAGATTTTGTACCATTCATGATCGTACCTCCGCTGTTCAGGACAGGATTGACAAAAACTCGACCCCAAACTTTACCATTTGGGTCTTGGCTGTGGTATCCCATCACCCCAGCGTGATCGGTATCGTCAAAAATATTCATTGGAAAACCATCATCTCCTCCGAGCTTGATGTCCCAAGGAGTTCTGTCCAGCGCAGGTCCAGCATGATCTCTTAGTTGAATCTTACAAGCTTCTATCATTAGTTGTAGATCATCATTTGAGACCTTGGAAGAATGATTGATGATGTTAAACGTTTTCATGAAAATAAGTAATGAACTTTGGTAAAAAAAAGTTATAATATTTGAACGGTATGAAGACAAAACGAGCATTATTGACTGGTGGAGCTGGATTCATCGGTAGCAATTTGGCAATTGAATTGACCAAGAGGGGAATTGATGTTGATATCGTTGATGATATGTCAAATGGTCAACTTGAATTTTTGCCTCTCAAGCTGAGATCAAAACTGTTGATTGATGATTTTGCTTCAGATCGAGTTTTGGAAAAGATTAAGGCAGGAACATATGATGTTGTTTTTCACATTGCTGCCGTTCCAAGGGTAAGTTATTCTGTAGAGCATCCTGTCGAGACAAATGACACCAACGTTACAAAAACGTTAACGTTGATAAATGCATGCCGTGATAACGTGAAAAGATTCGTTTTTGCATCATCATCTTCAGTCTACGGCAACACTGAATCTCTTCCGACAAATACCACGAATCAAAAGAATCCACAGTCACCTTATGCTTTGCAAAAGTCAGTTATTGAAGACTATTTGAATCTTTATTCTCGACTTTACGGCCTTGACTCAGTTTGCCTCAGGTTCTTTAACGTTTTTGGACCTAATCAACTAGGGGACTCACCTTATTCAACTGCAGTAGGAGCATGGTTGACTGCAATTAAGAGCGGTAAGTCTATGAGATCAGACGGCGATGGATCACAGTCAAGAGATATGTGCTATGTGGATAACGTTGTAGATGCTTGCATTCGTGGGGCCGAAGCCGATGGACAATTGAAGGCCGAACCACTTAACGTTGCCTGTGGAGATAGAACAACGAATAAAGAAATTCTACAATATCTTTTGTCCAAATACCCAGACGCAAAGTATCATGATGCCCCATGGAGATCAGGTGATGTCATGCACACGTTGGCAGATGTCTCTAGAACAACAGAGGTTCTTGGATACACTCCTCTAGTTAGGTTTTGGGAGGGTCTTGATCGTACTATCGAGTGGTATGATGAGAACTGGGATATGATTAAGAAGTTGAGTCTCAAGGCATAACATGAAAGTCTATAATAACTTTACCGAAGCATATGTCGATATTGTCAAGGACGTATACGAACATCCTGAGTTCACGTCATCTCCACGCGGGATGAAGGTGAAAGAGATACTTGGATATCAATTCAAGATTCTAAATCCCAGGAACAGGATTCCGTATGTTCCTGGTAGAGATTTGTCTGTTCATTACATGGTCGCAGAGCTTCTTTGGTATTTGAGTGGAAACAACTCCACCGACTGGATTTCGAATTATTCTGCATTTTGGTCGAAGATTTCTGATGATGGGACCACAGCAAACAGTTCATATGGATCCAGAATCTTTAAACACCATTCTTACCAGGGCGTTGAAGAAGGAACGTGGACTCAATGGGAGTATGTTAAGAATGAGTTGAAGCTTGATCATGATTCTCGTAGGGCTGTGGTTCATATCCGTATGCCGCAAGACAGCAAGTATGCCAAGCTTGATGTTCCTTGCACATTATCTCTTCAATTCTTCTTGAGGAATGACAAGGTCCATATGATTACATCAATGAGATCTTCCGATGTGATTCTTGGATTAGCATATGATGTTCCAGCATTCACGATTTTTCAGGAACTCTTGGCAGTTCAGCTAACCGAAGAGTTGGGTCGACCGGTTGGATTGGGTACCTACACACACCTGAGCGCATCTCTTCATGTTTACGAGAGGCACTTTAAAATGGTCGAAAAAATATTAGAGGAAGATAAGAAGCAGGATTATCGAAATGTTTTAGAGATGCCTCAGATGCCTGGCAGTCCACCACTTGATTTGTTGATGGGTGTGGAGAATGACATTAGAAAGTCTGGTTGTGAAAAGAGAATTTCTGACACCCTCAATCAATCAGGCCTTAATGATTATTGGCTTGATTGGTGTAAGGTACTGGCATCGCATAGAGCCACGAAGCTTAAGGATCCTGAATTAGCAAATAAGCTACTTCTTTCTACAACATTTGAAGGGTACAGGTATTTTGCAAAGCCATGACCGCTACATTTACAGTATTTTGTGGGCCGATGTTTTCTGCAAAGACTACATCATTATTATCGGTTCTTGATAGATTCAAGTATCAAAACAAGCGAATCACAACTTTCAAACCTCGTCTTGATGATCGGTATAGCACAGACAACGTTTCTACTCATGGTGGGTGGAAGATTCCTGCGATATGCGTAAAAAGCGGGACAGACATACTTGAGCATCTTGCAGAGATGGATGAAAATCCTCATGTGATTGCTGTTGATGAAGCATTCATGATACCTGGTGTGGCCGATGTCTTGATTTGGTTATATCGTAGTGGATATTCAGTCGTAGTTTCCAGTCTGGATCTTTCTGCGGCAGGAAAGCCTTTTGAAGAAATTGAAAAAATGTTACCTTGGGCAACTAAGGTTGAAAAACTAAGTGCTGTCTGTGTAGTTTGTAATAGAGATGCTTACTACACTTATAAGAAGCAGACTGGCGGAAACGAGATTGAAGTCGGTGGTTCTGAACTATATGAACCTCGATGTTGTAAGTGCCATCCGTTGATTTTAAATAGAGAAAGTTTATTTTCTACCAATCATGATTGACACATCTAATCGACACAAACAAAAACTATCTGTTTTCATGAAGATGTGCAGCGAGTTATCGACGCTGTCTTATGACTCAAAATACAAAGTTGCAGCAATCATAATCACAAAAGACTATCGAGAAGTTTGTGCGATTGGGTACAATGGTGGATATAAAGGCGGTCCTAACGAGAGATCATCTTTAGAGTCTGGAAGGTCAGGATTTCTCCACGCCGAAGAAAATGCCTTATTTCATCTTTGCAAACCATATGAATTAAGAGGAGATCTTTTGATGTTATGCACACACAAACCATGCTCTATGTGTGCAAGAAGGATTGTTAATAGTGGGATTAAGAACGTTATCTATCATTCTGATTATATTGATGCAGAAGCCTCTAGCGATCATATATTTGAAGTTACTGGTACTTTATGCGTTAAATTTGATGACCTTTTACAGAATCCAGCTACTATCCTGAAGATTCGAGAGACTTGATCGATAATTACTTACACGGAGTTGTCATGAAGCAAAAGCTTACAGAGAGATATGTTATCGATCTCATGAAAGAAGAATGGGATAAAAAAGTTCATTCTTTGCTTGAAAAGCCAAATAAGCAATCTAAAAAGCCAGAAACAGGTCTTAAAGTATTTGCTAATATTGATGGCAAAAGTGAAGATGTTCTTTCTGCTGCTATTGGATTAAAAGTAAAAAAGAAAGCATCCAAGGGCGATCCTATGTCAGGATTAAATTATGACGTAGTCGACGTCAACGTTAAAGACAAGACGGTTACGTTAAGCCGCCCAGCAGCAACCGGTGGGGATACAAAAGAAGTTATTGTATCGTTACAGGATTTTCAGGATAATTACGAAAGAGAGTGATGAAGCATCATGGATAAAAAAATATTTGACGGAGTAGATTTGGATCTTTTGCTCAAGAAAACAGTAAAAAGTGCAATTGCGCAGCAGACTGCAACTCTGCCAAAGGTTGAATCTCTTGATGAAGCTTATGTTGCTGAGCCAAAAGTCTTTAAACAAGTTTCTGAGTTTTCAACTCAAAAGACGAAAGATGCTCATACTCAACTATATAAGGGATATGTAGAAACGCTAAACAAGGTTTCAGCAAAGCTAGATACAGTTGACCGCGGTGCAGCAGATTCTAAACATTCTGAATATCGCTCTTTGAAGCTTGATGAAGTTTATAATCTCAATGCAACATGGCTTCATGAGCTTTATTTTGCAAACAGTTTTGATCCTCACTCAGAGATCACGATGGATTCATTGTCTTACTTGAGACTTGAACGTGATTGGGGAACATTCGAGGATTGGCAACGAGACTTTATGGCATGCGCAATGTCAGCCGGATCTGGATGGGCAGTTTGTGGATATCACTCTTTCTTGCAACGTTATGTTAATACTGTCGTTAGTCATCACAGCGGCGACGTTATGTTGGGTCTATATCCAGTTATCGTAGTTGATATGTGGGAGCATGCATATTACCGTGACTATCTTACGGACAAGAAGAGCCACCTTGTTGCTCGCATGAGAGAATTTAATTGGAACGTTATTGAAGATCGTTTTAATAAGGCTGAGTCAATGGCTCAAGTATTGAAGGTGAAGTGATGTCACGAAAGATTAATTCTCAAGATTTAAAAAAAATAATCAGAGAACAGATTAGAAGCGTTCTTGTTGAAGAAACAGTTAAGAAAGAGCTTCAAGATTCTCTTGATCAACAGGTCAATGATTTTCTTATTAGTTATGAATCTGATGCCAAAGTGAAAAAGAACGAAGGCTTTGACTTTCGTTCAATGACACGTAGCTTTTTATCTACAACTTCTCGCACCCTTCTTGAAGCAGAAGGTGATGAAGAGGAAGAAAAACCTGCTGATGAAGAAAAGCCAGAAGAAAAAAAGAAGTTATCCGCAGAAGATATCGACATCGAAGAATTTGCTTCAAGCGTTGTTAGATTAATTGACAATTATGATTCTCTTCTAGAGGTTCGTAACACATTGGCCCGCCGTGCATTGAACTTTTTATCTGACAATTACTCTCAAGATGTCGTCAACCAGTTTAAGATCGTGTTAGAAGATGAACATGATATCACTATTGGAAAATCAAAAGCTGATGAAGAAGACAATGAGTTCCCAGCACCAGCCGCCGCCCGTGCAGGAAGCGGAGGTGGAGGTGCTGCTTGATCAGAACTGACATTCTTCATGAAAGAAAAGGGATTCACATCAAATTAAGAAAGGATGTGCATCTTAAATTAAGAGAAAAGTTGTTTCATCATCAATTATCCATGCAGTGGGTATTTGATGAATTTGCTAAATTAGTCATCAATGAAGACAGACATGCGATGAAGATCGTTGAAGACCTTGCTTTACGTCGAGCCAGAGAATCATTAGAAAAGCCAATAAAAAAGTCCGATGGATACAATCGCGGCAACATTAATGAACTAGATCATAATACGTTGTATAATATGATCAACTCAGATGACTCAGGAAAAAGAAAATCCGAAGACTAAGATGAAATTATTTGATTATATTTTCGAGTCATCGATTAAATCTTCAAAAACTATTGCAAGCATTGTCACAGAACTCATAGCCATGGCTAATGACGTTAATTCCATTCGGACATCGTTGATAAGCCTTTCAAAAGTAATACAAATTCATCAGCAAACCTTGGACGACATTGTTAAAGATCTAGAGCTCGCTTCTAACAATAACAAAAAGAGTGACATCATTCTTTCTTCCAAGGTTGACACAAAAAAGGATAAACCAAACTAATGTTAATTTTTTGGAATAAAGTCCGTGACTTCTTTAAGAAGTATTGGGGTTATATTGCCATGTTTGCTGGTGGTGTGATTGCGGTGTTGGCTTTTAAAAAGAAGTCAGCACCAGATGACATGAAAACTATTCGAGATTCTTATGATTCACAACTAGATTTATCTAATCAAGTTAGGCATGAAGAGAATCAAAAAGAAGATGAAGCCAAAAAGAAGTTAGATGATGGTTTGGCTCATGTTGAAAAGCAATATTCTGAAAAGAAGAAAAATCTTGATGATAAAAAGAAGCAAGAGATAAAAGCTATTCTGCAACATCATCAAGATGATCCCACCGGTTTGGCTGAAAAATTGTCGAAGGTTACGGGATTTAAAGTTATCATGCCTGAAAAGTGAAGCTTATGAAAAAGAATCAATTACTCATCACAACATTAATTGCCTCGATGACGCTATCACAGACAGCAATTGCACAAAGTTACAATCCAGATCCTGGAGGAGAAGATACTTCGCTGTTATCATTCCCACCAGTTCCTCCTCTTGCCAAGAATGAGACGGACGTTGGAGAGGCAATATCTCCAATGAAAAAAGGTCAAACAGCACCATTTACTGGATTATTGTTGTCACCTGCAGCAGTCGCATCTATTATTGCAGACATACAATCCAGAGATGAAGAGATTCAAATTGAAATTCAAAGGGTCGTTGAAGAAGCGGAGATTCAACATTCTTATGAAATGACTGTTGAAAGAATAAGAAATGAATCTGATAATAAGCTTTCGCTGAATAGGATTCAGGAGCAAAGAAAAGAGATCGATCGACTAGATGCCGCGCTCAAGAAAGAAAAAGAAGATCGACCTAATCCTATAGTTTGGGCAGCGGTTGGTGTAGGAGCCGGCGTTCTTGTTTCGACTTTGACAGCCGCAGCAGTAGTTTATGCAGTGAAACAATAGTTAATCGATTAAGGAAATAAATTTATGGCAAATAAACCTACTCCATGGTGGTGGATGAGAAATGATAAAGGATCACAATCTGTTTCTGTGACCTTTGCAGCAGTGTCTTTCGCTGTTACGACCCTTGTTTATCTAGGCTCAGCATTTGAAAAGATTGGTCCGGTAGCTTTTAGGCATTTTGATGTATCTGCGGCAATGACATATTTCATTCCAGCAATTTCATTATATTTTGGCCGTAAACTTACAGATGCAAAGTATGCATTACCATCTTCAGTTTCAAGAGTTGTTTCTCAGGTTGCAGAATCACAACAACAAAGCGACTCTGCAGAACAAAATGAGCCTGCGCAGTAATACTTATCGGCATTAACTTATGCGCAAGGTATTAATAACAGAATCATCATTACGGGATTTGTTGCGTGAATTAATGAATTCTCACGCTCCAATTTTCCCAAATCCGGTCGTTGATCCACAGGCAGCTGAGACAGATCCTGCAAATCAAAATTTTGTGCCTTCTGACAAAGTTGAATTGTTATCTGCACTTAGGGCTCTGGTTGATCCAGTCGATGATGAAAGAATCCCACAGGTATACGTTGCAGTTAAAGATGCTATCGAAAAAGAGGAAGCTGAAATGAAAAAAGAAACAAAGGTTGAACAAATCATTAGACAACAAATTAGAAAAATTTTGATTGAAGCAGATCTTCCACCAGTTAAGAAAATTCCTTTTGGAGTTTCTGGTATTCCTCGTGGTCCTAGTTCTCCGAGAGTAGCATCCTTGCGCAAGGATTTAGAAAAAATGCAGCTTGATGATCCTGAAGAGACACTACGCGGAGATGAACCTGCGCAAGGTCGTCAACGTAAGAACGTGATGATGTCTGATGGTACTTCATTCAAGGACATTGCTAAAGAATTAGGTTTTGCTGCTGAGTCTGGAGCAAAACAAGCAGTAGAAAAGGCCATGCAAAAAGCCAAATTCGTTGGATCAATGGATCAAGACGATCTTGAAATTCTTGTGTTACAGAGCATGAGCGAGTACATTGACGTGCTCAAGAACACCGGTGAGATTAGCAATGAAGAAGTTTCTCTTTTAAAGAGCAATCCTGGAATTGTTAGAGAACTTGACGGTTTTAGGGAGTTTTTAAATCAAGCAGTAAAAACCGCAAGAAAAGAATCAGAAAACGTTGAAGATTGATTTAACGGAATGAACATGTTACAAATAATCGCAGCAGCAATTCAATTTGAACCAAAATTACTTGAGGTTCATGAAAACCTTGGCACGGCAGTTCAATTAACACATGAAGCCGCAGCCAAGGGTGCTGCCGTGATAGTTCTTCCTGAATTATGTATCAGCGGTTACACGCTCCAAAGTCCATCAGAGGCAATGGGATGTGCTCAAACACGAGACGGTTATCAAACTCAAGCATTCATGAAAATTGCCGAGAATCATAACTGTCACATCGTGTTGGGTTACGTCGAGTTGAGGGAAGGTAATCTCTATAATTCAGCAGTGACAATTGGTCCAAGGGGCGTGGAAGGAAACGTTCAGAAGCACAATCTTTGGGCCAATGATTATCTTTGGGCAACACCATCAGAACAAATTAATCCTTGCGTAGTGACACGAGCCGGTAGGTTGGGAACATTGATTTGTAGGGACTCCATGAACAATTACAGAAATTCTTATAAGTTCTATAATGAAGGACACCGTTTTTATAAGAAGGGTTCAGTGGACACAGTGGCTCTCTTGACAAACTGGAGTGGTGACTATGGTTATCCAGACAGCTGTTGGGTAGATCTCGCTGAGCAAACGTCAGCAAACGTCATTGTTTCAAACCGCGTAGGTAAGGAAAGAGACTTAAACTTTAAAGGTGGTTCTTGCGTAATCGATAAAAATCGAAAGATTTGGTCGAACGGATCATCTTTTACCGAAGCGGCAGTTGTCGGTGGAATGGTTCTTCTTTGAGGAAATATAAAAAATGAAATTGGTCGAGCTTCATCGAGAATTTATTAATCGGTCCACTCGACCATTGATCTCATCCGGTCTTCCTATTAAGGTTTCTAACCTTGATAAACCGATCATTGCGATTGAAAAATGGAAGGTGACCGACGGCAAGCTGAACAAGAAGTTCATGTTTGAATCCTATGAAGACAGAAATAGGTTTTTAAAATCAATTCTTGAGTATGAGACTCAAATTGGTCATCATGCTTCATTGAATGTCGAATCTCTCGAGGTGATGATATCCTTGATCACAAAGGATGTTGATAAGGTGACAGAGCTCGATAAAGAATATGCGAGATATGCTGATGTAGTTCGCAGAGATTTGGTTTATAATCCTAAAGATGAATGAATCTACATTGATGATGAGCTCAGAACTTCAAGGTCTTGTCCCAGATCTTGAAGATGAATCTATTTTTGGACATGGACAACTTGCTGTTGTTCTTTGTAAGGTTGTTGATCAAGATGAACCAATCAAGGGAAACCTTGTAGGGGTTTCAACATATGATCATCCAGATATTGAGTTGAAGATTGACATCACAACGGCCTTGGAAATTTTTAAAAATATGGCCGATATTACCTTTGAAAGCATTCAAGTAATTTATCTTGAGACATCTGTGTCCCTTGGCGGACCGTTTATGATCAACGGTATTAAGGTTCGCGACGTTGATCAATCAAAACGAGACTGTACATTGTGCCTTAAATTGGCGACAAGAACCTCCAAGTGAGTTATTTTTTGATAAAACTTCCTATTTATCCAAAGGAGTGTGTCATGACGCACGAAAATGAAGAAGATCAAGTCGAATTAATTGAAGAGACAATTGAAGGTGAAGAGCAGACATTCACCTTTGATAAATTCATGGATGATATCATCATCAAGGAATCCGTTCAGCGCCCTGTTCTCAAGGAGGAGACTCCACAACGTGAATACGTGAAGCGTTACATTGAGAGAGCAGCAAATCGCATTAAGTACGTGAAGGTGAAGTGATGTCAAAGCAAGAAGTTATCAAGGACACAATCGCTCTTAAAGATTTTTTGAGCAGCGTAATCAACGAGACTTTAGCGTCTAAGAAAAAACTCATCGTTGAACAAGACGAAGATGAAAAAGAAAATTTAAAGTCCGGAGACATTAGTGCCGATGAAGTGATTGAAAAGCTCAACACGATTAGGGCAGGAAAATCTTTTAAGGATGAAGCAATAAAGTCAGCCATGGAATCATACGTCAGTGATCTTGACGACGCTGAGAAGACAGCTTTATTCGCATTTCTTAAAGGAATTGCACAAATCGTCGGTGGTGAGGTTGAAGGTAAGGAAGCCCTTGAGCCTAGTGATAAGCCGGCCAGCGTTAAAATGGAAAAGAAGCCATCTTCACAAAAAGTCACAATTAAACCAAATGTGATCAAGAAGCCATCAGCTGGTGAAAAGCCAAAAGATAGAGCCAGTAAGTCTCCTGAGGACACTACTCCACCTGCACCTATTGTTGCAAAGAAAAAATAGTTGTCTTTTCACGAGGCAATTTGGTATAATCTTGCAATGCAAGACGTCAAGTTTATCAAGTTGCCTAGTGGAGAAACTCTAGAAGTAACAATCTATCCTGGTTTCATCGAGAAGGTCCGTGCCCACTTTGGGTTGGGCCTTTCTTTTCCTGTAGATGATGATCACATTCGAATGTATATTTATGGTGCATTCAAGGGTGCAATTGACAGGCAAGAAAATGATACAATCTAATAAAGAAGCGTTGGTTGAATACATTAAACTCATTGTTGAATCCAGGGTTCGTGAGGCTCATCTAACCGGTGGGAGGATTTCTAAATGGGGATCCAAAGAACACATAGACGATCTTGATGAGCAGATTGCTGAAATTAAAAAAAGAAAATCTCGTCATGGTCGCGGATCAGCCGCCAGAGCAGAATGGGCGAAGGTTGAGGCAAGATTGAGAGCAGAATTGAAATCTGCGCATCGTCACGCTTCACAAAAAATGTTATCAGAGAAAGACGGGGAATAAACAGTGGGAGGTGCCGTCGGTCATCTTGCACACTTGTTTGATAATCGTGATCTTACTTTTGGTGAGATAGCGGACATTCTTACATCGGCAGCTTCTGGTAAGCTTGAAAAAGTCTCAGAAAAGCTTGATGGTCTTAACCTCGTATTTTCTTGGGATGTTTCTACAGATTCGCTCAAGGTCGCAAGAAATTCTGGAAACATTAAAAGTGGAGGATTGGACGCCGAATCTCTTGCTGCAAAGTTTGAGGGTCGAGGAAATCTATCAGAAGCTTTTGATTCGGCATTCAAAGTTCTAAATGGCGCATTGGGTTCTTTACCTCAAAAGACAAAGTTGAAGGTCTTCGGTCCACAGGCAAATCGGTGGTACTCAATGGAGATCATATATGCCGCGAACCCGAACGTCATTAACTACGATTCAAACAATGTCGTTTTCCACGGATGGCCCGTGTTCAAAGTAGAAGATGGCAAAGTTGAGATGACAGACGATGACATGGGAGGAGTTGATCTTCTCACTAGTTACGTTGAGAAAATGCAAAACGCCGTAGAGATCCGTGGGTGGAAGGTCAGAGGACCCGCATTGGCAAGAATGCAAAAATTATCAGATGATTCCATTTTAAACGACACGCTATCTAAGATTGATAATGAATTGTCTTCAGTTGGGCTTGATCCATCATCGACTGTTCGTGATTACATAGAATCCAAGATTAGAGAAGATGTTGCTGAATTAAATCAATCGCAAGAAATTTCTGACATGGTTGTATTAAGGTGCCTTGCAGAGCCTGGTTCTCCAACTCTTGTTGACATCAAGAAAAAGGTTGATAAATCGACCTATGAAACAATCAACGAATTTATAAAGTCATCTCCAAAGAGGCTCAAGACATACATAAAGCCGATTGAGTTAGCTATCAACGACTTTGCAGTTGAACTTTTAAAGGGTCTACAGTCTACTTTGATTGATAACACGGAAAAAGAAGTTATTCGGCTTCAAAATGAAGTTTCGAAAGCAATTTCTGCTATTGAATCATCTGGTGATGAAAATGCAATGCAGATGTTAAAAATCCAGATGGAAAAGTTAAAATCAGTTAGCAACATCACGTCTCCTGTTGAGGGTGTCGTATTCATCTATAAGGGTGATGCGTATAAATTTACAGGCAGCTTTGCCGCAGCAAATCAAATTTTAGGACTATTTAGGTACAGATCATGAAAAATATATTAAAAGAATTTATCAAATTAAATTTATTAAATTTAGAGGATGAACAGAAAGATTTCAAAAAAACGTTGATAGATTTTGCTAATAAAATAGGTGGTAAATTTTCGCCGAAAGACGGTGACCGTGGTCCTCATGTTCGTTTTAACGGAACGTCTGCCGACCTTCACGAACGAGTTAAAGGCAATGAGGTCGCTATAATTAGCCCTGGCAATCCTGATGCAAAGTCAGGAAAATTTCCAACGTATATTTTTAAATTTGAAAACAAAGATATACCTGTCGTCTTAATCGATCTTACCGAAAAGAATATTTTGTCTTCTGGTAAAATGCTTGGTTACGGAGCCGAGCATGCTGTCTATTCGGCTCTTAATCCTGATCCTTCACCTGAGACTATGCGTGCCAACATGGAAAATGATTCACGTTTAAAAACTGCCCTTAGTGCATCACCGTCAGCCTACGTTGAAAATTTTTATGCCGACTGTGATTCGATGAAGGAAGCTTTTGGTAACAAGATTGATGAATCAATGGATTTGGAAGGCTTGAAAGCTACAGGTAGTCCTCCTTCAGGAGGCAACGATTTAGTTGATGTAGCTGCTGCGATAGATAATGAGCAATATAATATTCATGTCAAGTATCGATCTAATCGGCTTGTCGGGCTTCAACTGCCAAAATTCGATAAAAGAGATAAAAGTATAGACAAAAACGATAGAGAAAAGATTCTCAACGATAGAGAAAAGATTCTCAATAGCCACCCAAGCGTAATATACCGCAAACTTAGAGATGCTTTTGCAAAGAGGGCCGACGTAATTAAAAGCATGAAAAACAACAATACTTCAGAAATTAATGCAATTTTTCTTAATGTTGATTTAAGGCGTGACTTCTATGTTAAACTTTTCGAAACATCATTTTTAGACAGCATAAGTGATGTCTTGAAGTCTCAGCTTGGTCTCAACATCACTAATGAAGTAGAAAATACTTTGTTTGTTAATTTTTTGTCTCCAACTAACGTTATTATTCAAAAGCTCACAGGAGGTCAAGATAAAAATATAACATTTTCTATTAAAGTTCCTGAAACTCCTACCGTCAAGGGCGCATTGCAAGTTGATGCTACTGTTGAATCGACTAAAAATGATTCAGAAACCATCCAAGATGTTCTAAAATTAGAGTTTGGTTCTGCGAAGCGTAGAAAAGGTATTGATGTTCATAAAGGCAAAAATTATGATGAGTTTATAGACTATATTAATAAGATTAATAAGGAACCTTCAAGTACTCGATGATTCCTTCTGGTATCCATCCCATTTTTTCCTTGGTTGCAACATGAATGAGGATCCACCAAATCATTCCATGACCGATCATTGAGCCAAGAACAATTCCTATTTCTCCTGGTTCAATAACTTCAACCCTAGAAAAAGTATATCCCGGTCCGTCCCTAAGAACGACCGGGAATTTTCTGTCTTTATTAATGACAATCAGGCTTCCAAGCTTATACTTGGCAGACTGATTCATCACGTCACAATTACATCAACGCATCCCCACTTAAGGGCATCCTTGGCATCCATGTACCAATCTTGCTTCTTCTTATAGACCTTGTCCAACTTGTCCTTGGTGATCTTTGTTGTCTCTAGGGTCATTTCCTCAATCACCTTTTGGAGCCTCTTGGCCTCAAGGATATCCTCCTCAACGTCAGCAACCTTACCACGAGAGCCTGTGCTTACCTGGTGATACATGAGAGTTGCATGTTTGTGAGCAGTTCTATGATTTCCATGAATTGCAATCATGAACCCACATGACATTGCACAACCGGTGACGATTGTGTTCACTGGAGTTCCTTTATCCTTCATGATCGAAAGTAGACCGAAGCACTGATATACCGCACCACCATATGAATCAATGTAGATTATGATGGGTTGTGGATCATACTTCAGGTGATAAAGAGCATAGAGTTTCTTTAGATACTCATCGTGCTCTCTGATTTCCACAATTGCTCGTGAAAGGTGATTCATTGAATCCTGATCAACTTGTTGTGCAAGGAACAGGTTGCGTGGTGCTGGTCTTTCTAATTCTGACATGGTACATTAAACGTATAACATCAGAATTAGTTTGTATCTAACATGTAAATGATTTTATTATTTTTTTTGATTTTTAATTCATGTCTTTTCGTTTTTCACTAATATGTATTAGTACATGGAAACGGTAGTTCGTTCAACAACGCTCAGCATGAAATTCTGCAACGCCGCGAAATGCAGCGTCTTTCAAAAGTTTGTCGCTGACTATTCTGTTGTGCTTCAACACAGCATCGATGAGTTGTTCTTCGCTGAGAAGCTTCCTGCATTCTATGCAGCAGGAAGTCACGGAACGAATCTGACAGTAACAGCTCTTCAAGCTGCTGGCAAGCAAGCCTGCCAAATCGTTAAAGGCGAAAGAGCACTCGCTAGGAAACAAAAAAGGCAACCCGCAAAGCCTCTTGCCAAGAATGTTGTGGTCGACCTTGATGAGAGGTTCGTCTCCTTAGAGACAGGAACACAGGGCGAGTTCGACGCTTGGCTCACTGTGAAGAGATTTGAATCGTTGGGAGGTAAGAAAGCCCTCCGCGTTGAGGTTCCGCTTCGTCTAACGAAGCACTTCAATAAGCTGATTTCAGATGGTTGGACACTGAAGAAAGGTGTCAAACTCAACCTCCGGATGAATTGTTTCGTCTTTCACTTCGAAAGATCGGTCACGTTAAGATCAGAAGGCGAGACCCTTGGGATCGATGTTGGTATCACCGACACGATCTCTGACTCAAGAGGGAACAAGACCTCTGATAAGATCCATCCTCACGGATGGACGATGGTCACCGTGTTACAGAATCTTCAACGGAAGAAGAAGGGATCCAAAGGATTTAAGAGGGCTCAGTTATTGAGGGACAACTTCACAGGATGGGCAGTGAATCAGCTCAACCTGGACGGAGTCAAGGAACTGAAGTTGGAGAATATCAAACATATGAAGAGAGGAAAGACTATGGACCGCTTCCGTGGTTCTTGGTCTTATCCTCTGATTTTCGACAGGTTGAAGAGGAGAGCTGAGGAGCAGAACGTTTCTGTGACTCTGGTCAATCCGAGGAACACTTCTCGGGCCTGTTCATCCTGCGGAGCCGTTGATGCGAAGAGTAGAAAGGGAAAGTCATTTGAATGTGTGACCTGTGGTCACACTGCGGACGCTGACTTAAACGCTGCTCAGAACATCAAACGTGCAAGTGCAGCGCACTTGCAACGAGGAGTCTGTAGTCCCTCGAGCAAAAATGAATGAAAGATAATGTCTTTCATAACTATATTCATTAAGTTACGCTACGAAGGTGTTTTGCGCTGATCCACCCTACTATATTTCTTTCCGTACAGATTCTTGCCCCTATTGGTCCCTTTGGGGGATATAAAATTTCAAACACCAGCGCAGTTTCATTTTCTCTAAGTTCGCCTATAATCTTAGGCCAGAATTCATCTTTAGATTCATCATGATGATCACTCCACGATGCCCAAATGACAAGCGAAGTCGACTTGCCGATGTTGTGTAACATCACAAGATCTCCTGGATTTGGAATTTTGTGTGGATTTTTCACGAACCGTCTTCGTCGTATTCCTTGATTTCCTTATCCTGTTCTAAATTATCTAACTCTACAATCAATTTTATTAATTCTTGTGTTTCTATAGAACAATCTTTTCCAATGCTTCGTAATTGACGGATACGTTCATTGAGAAGATTGATCTCTTCAACTAGAGACTCGCGTTTGTTCGTCATGACGGCACCTACGCCCGGTTTAAATATTATCAAAAAATCCTAAATTTTTTTGACCCAGATGGATGGGATGTAACCGATTGAACCTGTTGATGTTAATAATTTAATCCAGGTGAATCCCCTGGCCCCTTCGTTATAAAAGTCAACGATAATTCCGATGTCTTTTATGTTCAAAAGATTATCGTTTTCTTGTTTACTTTTTTGTGGGACTTGGTTTCCTATTGTATACATCTGGCGGCTCATACCAGAAAAATCGCTTACTACAATTTCACCTAAAGAAAAGGTCATGAATAAAACTTCCGGAATAATAAATTATTTTATACCGAAAGAATTCATGACCTTTAATTTTTAGAATTATATGTGTGAACTATGACCTAGCGATCACCAGAATCATAATCTTCAGGATTACTTTCGTGATCTTTCAAGATGTTTTCTTGCAAAGGATCACACATGCCTTCATAAATGTCTTCTTCAACTAACTGATGATCTTTTTCGACACGTTCCTCTACTTGCTCTTGTGGCTTTTCTTCTCGTGGCGGAGCAACTGGTATGATGCAGAGCCCCCATGAAAGAAAATATGCAACTTTTGCAATAACTCTAATGAGTTTCATAATTGTCCTTTCTCAGACTTCATCAAACTGTTGTGCTTCGGTAGAATTCTCTAAAGCTAATGTTGATGAAGCACCATCGGCAATGACCTTGGTAACTTCATCAAAGTAACCTGTTCCAACTTCACGTTGGTGTCGAGTCGCTGTATACCCATGTTGTTCAGAATCAAATTCAGCTTGTTGAAGTTCAGAGTATGCCGCCATGCCACGATCTCTGTAATTACGTGCCAATTCAAACATTCCATGATTTAGCGAATGAAATCCAGCCAACGTCACGAATTGGAATTTGTAACCCATTGCTCCAAGTTCACGTTGAAACTTTGCAATAGTTTCTTGATCAAGCTTCTTCTTCCAATTGAATGAAGGAGAACAGTTGTATGCTAATAGCTTTCCTGGGAATTGTTTGTGAATTCCTTCAGCAAACTTACGAGCCTGTTCAAGATCTGGGGTTGAAGTTTCCATCCATATCATGTCAGCAAAGGGGGCGTATGCCAAACCACGAGCGATGCAACGTTCAAGATCGTCTCCTTTGAGGTGATAATAACCTTCTGCAGTTCTGCCTGCTTCATGATCGATGAATTGATGATCTCTTTGATCAACATCTGAAGTGATCAACCTAGCGGATTCTGCATCGGTCCTAGCAATGATCACGGTTGGAACGTCACAGACGTCAGCCGCAAGTCGAGCTGCAGTAAGAGTACGAACGAACTGTGAGGTTGGAACGAGAACCTTACCACCGAGATGACCGCACTTCTTTTCTGAAGCTAGCTGATCTTCCCAATGAACCGCAGCAGCGCCGGACTCAATCATGGCTTTCATAAGCTCATATGCATTAAGAGGTCCGCCAAAGCCTGCCTCTGCATCTGCAACGATTGGTGCCATCCAATGTTTATCGTTGTCTGGATTTTCTGCGTGATCGATTTGTTCTGAACGTAGAAGAGCATTATTAATCCTACGAACGATAGCAGGAACGCTATTTGCGGGATATAGACTCTGATCAGGATACGTGTTACCAGATAGGTTTTCGTCTGCGGCAACCTGCCACCCCGATAGATAGATAGCCTCTAAACCTGCCTTGACTTGTT
>SXGQ01846829.1_pt1 | contig 23139 bp, 25 predicted proteins | sample 3178371 | NCBI WGS metagenome assembly SXGQ01 (sample SAMN11356859, study PRJNA531348) | freshwater metagenome | isolation source: freshwater sample F1-20 | place: China: Fuxian Lake, Yuxi | collected 2017-12-25 | reverse complement strand
CGCTTTGGCGTAGCGAAGTACCGATACGCCACATCAATGGTGATGCCTTGTTCGCGTTCGGCGCGCAAACCATCAGTCAGCAAAGCCAGGTTCAACGATCCGTCACCATAACGGGTGCTCGCTTTTTCAACGGCCGACAACTGATCTTCAAAAACAGTTTTTGTGTCGTGTAATAAACGGCCAATCAATGTGGATTTGCCATCGTCAACCGAGCCTGCGGTAGCGATACGCAACACCATCAGAAATATCCTTCGCGCTTGCGATCTTCCATGGCTGAATCAGAGAAGTTGTCATCGGCACGAGTAGCGCCACGTTCGGTAATTCGTGCGGCCGCTACTTCAACAAGGACTTCATCAACATTGCTGGCCGTTGAGCGCACCGCACCTGTGCAACTTGCATCACCAACAGTGCGATAGCGAACTGTTTCTTCAAACGGCGTTTCGCCTGCTTCGAGAACGACAGGTCCACCAACGCTCAGCAACATTCCATTGCGCTCAACCACCGTGCGACGGTGTGAAAAATAGATCGACGGCAAGGCCACATTTTCAATGCCGATATAACGCCAAATATCAAGTTCGGTCCAGTTGGAAAGCGGGAAGGCACGCAGGTGTTCACCTGGACGGATCTTGGCATTTAACATGTTCCAAGGCTCGGGACGTTGAGCACGCGGTTCCCATTGACCGAAGTGATCACGAAAAGACAAGATGCGTTCTTTTGCTCGAGCTTTATCTTCGTCGCGCCGTCCTCCACCAAAAGCTGCGTCAAATTTGTGCTCAGCAATGGCATCAAGCAAAGTCACCGATTGTAAACGATTGCGACTAGGGCGTGGACCCGTTTCTTCTACGGCGCGCCCCGAGTCAATTGATTCCTGAACGCTGGCCACGATCAACTTCACCCCATAATGCTCAACCAAGATGTCGCGATAAACGATGACTTCATCAAAGTTGTGTCCTGTGTCGACATGCATCACTGGGAAAGGCAAACTCCCTGGCCGAAAGGCTTTGGCGGCTAGGTGCAGAAGGACAGCTGAGTCTTTCCCACCAGAAAACAACAAAACTGGATTGCGACATTCAGCAGCAACTTCACGGATAATCGTGATTGCTTCATCTTCAAGTTCGGCCACGCTCTGCTTGATTTCTGCAGGTGTTGCTTGTGTTCCACTATCAATCATTGTCATGATTGTCCTTGAGACGTTGTCGTTACTCTCGTCGTTACGTGTAATCCACATTCGGTTTTGATTTGGCCCGACCAGCGTCCAGCCCGTTTATCTTCACCTGGGGCAACTGGACGTGTGCATGGCCAGCATCCGATCGAGGGATAACCACGCTCCACAAGGGGGTTGCGCGGGAGGTCGTTGTTCACGATGTAAGACTCAATATCTTCATCGCTCCAAGCCACGAGAGGATTGATCTTTGTGAGGCCACGCACTTCGTCGTACTGAACGACCGGCGTGTCGGCACGTGTCGGGCCATCAACCCGACGAATACCAGTAATCCAACCGCTACGTCCCTGCAAGGCTCGATTCAGCGGCTCAACTTTGCGGCGCGCACAACATCCTTCAACGTCAAATTGCCACTGATCGTCGGGACGCACATCATCGAGTGGGCGAATGATCTCAAGCGGAAACTTCAAACGCTGCTGAAGGTTTTCCACCAACCAACGAGTCTCAGCAAAGAGGTACTGAGTATCAAGCAACACAATGGGCACACCTGGAGCGTGGGTGGCAACCAAATGGACCAGCACTGGGTCCTCGAAACTGGCGGTGAGCACGAGTCCGTTGCCGAATTCGCGATGAGCCCAAGCGACCGTCTCTGCCGCATCGGTCTCATCAATCTCGTTGGGGATGGGGCTGATCTGCGTGCTCATTGCCCACATAGTATCTAATACCTGACTAATCCAGTCATATTTGTGGCAATTATCATTTATACGGATGTAGGCTCGGTATCGACCTCATCCTGGTGCCCACAATGACCCCTGCAGCCCTGACCGATACTTGGAAGATCAAAGCCATCACTGGCTCCTTCGGCGCTGAATTATCGGCTGGTGATGTGCGCTCGGATATGGCCCCCGGTCAATTACTGGACATCCTGGAGAAGAATCTCGTTGTCGTGTTACGCGACCAATTTTTGAACCACAGCGAGCAAGTGGCGCTAGCCCGCACCCTCGGCGAGCCAACACCCGCCCACCCCGTGGTCCCTGGACACCCACAGTATCCAGAAATTCTTGAACTAGACGCTGACCGAGGGGGCAAAAACGCTCAATGGCATACCGATGTCACGTTCGTTGCGACTCCGCCCGCTGGCTCGGTTTTGGTCGCCGATGTTTTACCCGAATCAGGTGGCGACACCTTATGGGCTGACATGCGCACGGCATATGAACGCCTCAACCCCAGCCTTCGTCATCTCGTGGACGGGCTTGAAGCGGTGCACCGGATTTCGCCACTTGCCTATTGGGGCGAACCATTTGACTCAGCCATGTCGCGTGACGACGCGCAAAAGTTGTACAACGACGCTGCGCGAGTTCCACCAGTCATTCACCCAGTGGTGCGTGTGCATCCGAGCACAGGTCGCCGATCTCTGTTCGTCAATCCCGGTTTCACTAGCCACATTGTTGGATACTCACGAATTGAGAGCACCAACCTTTTGAAGTTGTTGTTCGAACATGCAACCCAGCCGGAATTCGTGATGCGTCATCAGTGGCGCGATGGCGATGTCGTGCTGTGGGATAACCGAGCGACAATGCATTACGCCATTGACGATTTTGGGGAGGCGCAACGGCGTATGCGCCGGGTAACTATTCGTGGCGGAAATACCGTGGGACCGAATGGGACCACGAGTCACATCGTCGCCGATCCCCTCATCGCCGTGCGCTAGCCCCTAGTGGAACTGGTGGATAGGGAGACAACGAGGTTTTCGGAAGCCGCAAATACTTCAACGCCATGCTTCTCACCACGACGACGAGCCGCTGCCAATAACTCATCTACCGCAGTGTCACTACGAGTTGGGTCATGGTGAAAGAGAGCCAATTTTTTCACTCCACATTCAATTGCCACCCACACTGCATAGTCAACCGTGCAATGACCCCAATCACTCTTGCCAGCAAACTCATCTGTCGTGTACTGCGCATCGTGAATCAGTAGATCAGCATCTTGACAAAGTTCACGCGCCCCCTCAGTGATTCCCATTGAACCATCTGTCGGCATTTGATGATCAGAGATATACGTAACGCTTGTTGAATGATGCGTAACGCGATAGCCGAGAGTTTTTCCGACGTGTGGTACGAGACGACTCTTGATTTGCAGATCGCCGATCACGAAATCGCTGTCATCCAGATCATGAAATTCGAATTTCCCAGGTAACGAAGTGACGCTCACTGGAAACACTGGAGGCTTGATGATCGACTCAAAAACTTCGCGCACCGTGCGACCATCATCTTGGGTTGGCCCGTAAATATTAAAGTGCGCTCCGTCGCGTAATGTCGGAACAAAAAATGGAAGGCCCTGCACATGATCCCAGTGCATGTGTGTCAGTAGACAGTTTCCTTGAAAGGGACCCGTCGCTGGAACTCTTTCTCCGCAATAACGCAATCCTGTTCCAAGATCAAAAACCAACGGTGCCTGATCGGGCGCGCTCAGACCAACACAAGATGTGTTGCCGCCATAGCGCCTCGTGTCATCATCATGGCAAGGTGTGGATCCGCGCACGCCAAAGAATGTGACCTCAATGTTTTGATTGTCCCCGATTACCTTCACGCTAAGTGACAACAGGGGGTAAATGAAATGGGCAGAATAGGTGACCTTCGTCGCAGTTGAGGTGGAGCGGCGTCAACACTGGCGAGTACCGTGGCGCTATGAACCCAATTTCGCAGCATTTGATTCGGGTCAACGATCTGGACATCACCTACCTTGCGGCTGGCCTGGATAACACTGGACCGTTGGCTCTGTGCCTGCATGGGTTCCCCGATTCAGCCCATACATGGCGCCATTTGCTGCCAAGACTGGCCGACGCCGGCTATCGGGCCGTCGCACCGTTCTTGCGTGGTTACGCCCCCACGGAGGTGCCAAGCGATGGTCGCTTTCAGACTGCCGCCTCTGCCATGGACGCTCTTGCGCTGAGAGATGCCCTCGGAGGTGGCCCCGATTCAGTCATCATCGGACACGACTGGGGTGCAGTGATTACACACATCGCCGCCAATTACCGACCCGATGCTTTCGCCAAGGTGGTGACAATGGCTGTGCCTCCTGGCAACGCCGTAGGAGTTGCCTTCTTGTCAAACCTGGCACAAATAAAGCGCAGTTGGTACATGTTCTTTTTTCAACACCCGTTTTCGGACTTCGTCGTCGCTGCCGACGACCTTGCCTATATCGACATGTTGTGGGATGACTGGTCCCCAGGTTTTGACGCCACCGAGGAGTTATCTCTCCTCAAGCCGAGTCTCCGTAATCCAGCGAACCTCACCGCTGCCCTGGGTTTCTATCGCGCCACACTCGGCGCTGGCTACAACGATCCAGCATTGCAAGCTGCGCAAGATATGTCCTCCACAATCCCACCACAACCTCTGCTCTATGTGCACGGTCGCACCGACGGTTGCATGGGTCTAGAAGTTGCCGATTTTGCTGCATCTGAATTAACACCCAATGCGCGGATGCAAATCATTGATAACGCTGGACATTTTGCTCACCTTGAGCGGCCAGATTATGTGAATGACATTATTTTGTCATTTCTTGCTGAGTAGCAGATCGTGAATCGCCCTACTCTGCCCGATGGTTTCGTCATCGTTGTCAAACGCGAGTGCGCCACTTGTGTGATGGTTGTGCCAGTCATTGAAGAACTCATCAATGAGTCGCTTCCAGTCACGGTCTATGTGCAGGATGACCCAACGTTCCCTGAATCACTTGCGCGCATTCACGATGCAGACTTGGCAATCAGTTGGCATTATGACATTGAAACAGTTCCGACGGTTTTGCGTATTGAAAACGGAGTTGACGTGCGACGCACCGTGGGTTGGGTGCGCGACGAATGGCTCAAGATAACCGGGCTCAGCTCGCTCGGAGTGGAACTTCCAGATTTTCGACCTGGTTGCGGCTCATTGAGTGTTGACCCCAATCTTGTTGACGAACTACGCGTTCGCTTTGGGCTCAGTGCTCTTGCGGCACGCCGTGTCGAAGTCGCCGACGCAGAGGACGAGTTTGAAGCAATGTTTGATCGAGGTTGGACTGATGGACTTCCTGTCGTGCCACCCACTGAGCAACGCGTGCTACGGATGTTGACGGGAACCACTCGCTCCCCCGCCGATGTTGTTGCCATCGTTCCACCGGACCTCGTGGAAATTACCGTTGAAAAAGTTGCCATTAATGCTGTCATGGCTGGGTGCAAACCCGAGTATTTGCCGTGGGTGATTGCCGCACTTGAAGCCGTCTGTAATGACACTTTCAATATTCACGGGGTGCTTGCCACAACTATGCCGGTCGGTCCAGTCATCGTGTGCAATGGACCAGGAACTCGCGCCATTGGTATGAACAGTGGGATGAATGTTTTCGGCCAAGGAAATCGCGCCAACTTGACCATAGGTCGTGCTGTGCAATTGATCATTCGCAATATCGGTGGTGGACGTCCTGGTGAAGTTGATCGTGCCACTCACGGCAATCCTGGAAAAATCTCTTTTTGCTTTGCCGAGGATGAACTTGGCACACCGTGGACAACACTGAGTGAGAGCCGTGGCATATCGCGCACCACTGATGCAGTCACCGTTTTCCCCGGTGAAGGTCCGCGTTGTGTTGTTGATCAACTAGCACGCGACCCAGAGAGTCTGACAAATACTTTTGCCGCTTGCCTACGGACCCTGCACAATCCTAAATCGGTTTTAGCTTTTGACGCGATCTTGGTCATGGGTCCGGAGCACGCCCGCGTGTACGCGGATGCTGAATGGGACCGCGATCGCGTACTGAGTGAAATCCATGACCGCCTACAGATTCCGGGATCAGAATTGATTCGAGGTGCCAATGGGATCGCCGAAGGGGTGCCCACTCACCTCAGTGGCATGACTTTGCCAAAGTTCAGGCCCGGCGGGCTTCTACTTGTGCACGCTGGTGGAGGCGCGGGTCTTTTTTCTGCCATCATTGGGGGCTGGGCCAACGGAGACATCGGAAGCCAACCAGTGACTAGAGAGGTGCGAGCATGACGACATCAGTGAATAGGTTCGTTCTTGATCCAACCAATGAGCGCCGAGCCTCAACTATGGAGCGCGTTGGTCGACCAACGTCACTCAAAGGTCTCACCGTTGGATTGCTGGATATTTCCAAGGCGCGAGGCGATGTTTTCATTGATCGTCTTGAAGAACGTCTGTCAGAGATGGGTGCTGACGTCAAGCGTTACAAAAAGCCGACATTCACCAAGCCGGCACCTGTCGACCTACGACATGAAATTTCCATCAACTGCCAAGTAATCATTGAAGCCCTTGCCGATTGAGGCAGTTGTACGTCGTGCAGTGTGCACGACATTGTGGATCTAGAGCGTCGGGGTATTCCCGGCGTATTTGTGGCGTCTTCTGAATTCATTTCCGCTGCCGATGCTCAGTCAAGATCTTTGGGTTTTCCCGATGTGGCAAGAGTCTTTACACCTCACCCCATCCAAGATCGCACCGACGACGAAATGCGGGTCTACGCCGACGCTGCCCTTGAAGAAATTGTGGCTGCTATTACGCGCGGCTAATAAAGAGGTGATTACGGCAAGGAAAGTTCGCCATTTTGACGAATCACCAAACCTTCATCGACGAGATTCACTACCAATCGTTCTGCTGTTGCAAGTGGGCGATCCATAATCTCTGCCACTGCGTGAATGGGCACAGCACACTCTCCGAGTTGCTTCATCAATCGCCCACGGGCTTGGCGATCTGAACCAGCGAACTTGGCCTGGGCGACACTCACCCCAGCCGAACCCACACTTGGGTCGGTGCCAGTCCCACGCCAGCGACATTTCTCACTCAGCGGACACTCATCGCACGTAGGTTGTGGACGACAAATAGTTGCACCCAGGTCCATGAGCGCTTGATTCCATAGCCACGCTTCTCCTTGTGGAACCCAATCATCGGCCAGTTGCTGAGCATCACGAGCCTTCAGAGTTCTTCCGTGAAACCTTGCGAGTACTCGCGCGATATTGGTGTCAACTACGGCCGCATCCTCTTCAAATGCAAAAGCCAAAACAGCTCGCGCGGTATACGGGCCGACACCGGGCAATGCAAGTAGTTCATCAAGCGTGCTCGGCGTGAGACCATCATGTTGCTCAACAATGACTCGCGCGGCGGCTTGCAGATTTCGCGCTCGACGCGGATAACCGAGACCCTGCCAGAGACGCAGAACATCACCCAAGGGCGCCTCAGCACAATCGGCAGGTGTGGCAAATGCGTCAATAAACATCTGCCACTTCGGCATGGCACGACTAACCCCAGTTTGTTGCAGCATTACTTCGCTAACAAGGACGTGCCAAGGATCGCGCGTATCACGCCAGGGTAATTGTCGCAGTCTCGGAGTGATCCACGAAAATATTGATGCGTGAAGACCAGTGTGGTCGCTCACAGAAGAAGCAACTTTCAGGCTTCGCCCCAAGCGGCATCCCCGTTGTAGGGACGCTCACGACTCGGAGCAAACTCTCGCTTCCAAACCATCACCCGACGACGGAAGTAACACACTTCTTTGCCATCTTGGTTAAAGCCTTTGGTCTCAACGGTGACGATGCCACGATCATTCTTTGACTTGCTCTCTTGCTTATCAAGTACCCGAGTTTCGGCGTGAATCGTGTCCCCATGAAAGGTCGGAAACTTATGCTGCAAAGTCTCCACTTCAAGATTGGCGATTGCTGCTCCACTGACATCAGGCACGCTCATACCGAGTACTAAAGAATAGACCAAGTTGCCGACGACAACATTGCGGCCCTGAACACTCTTTCCAGCAAACCAATCGTTGGTATGCAATGGATGGTGGTTCATAGTGATCATGCAAAACAAATGATCGTCATATTCGGTAATGGTTTTTCCTGGCCAATGGCGGTATACATCGCCAATCACAAAATCTTCTAGGCAACGGCCAAATGGGCGCTCGTGAATAGTCATACCTAGAAACTAGTCCTGCTGACGCCGAAAGTTTTCGGCAGAACGAATCTCTTCCTCAGATGGGGTGCGAATTTGACCAGTTCTTTCCTTACCTGGGAAGCGTTCGGAGAAGTCCAATATCCGCTCATCATCCGAACCCGCCGTCGCCACGACATTTCGCAATGGCTCAAGTCGGTTGCGGTCAATAGCCCACGGACCGATTCGCAAAGACAAATACGTCAGTCCACCAATCAATATCGGGAGCCAAAATTGAGCCACTCGGTAGGAGACGACCCCGACCACCGCTGTCGCCCTAGTAAGACCAAATCCGACCAAGACTGGAACATAGGTCCCTTCGACTAAACCCAGTCCCCCAGGTGTAAGAGGAATAGCAGCCAGCACATTGGCCAAACCAAAGGCGACGATCAATCCATCAAAAGTCAGCGATTCACCAAAAGCGCGGAGAAAAACCCACAGTGCAGCGGCGTCAATCAGCCAGTTAGCAGCAGCCCAACCAACGAGGCGTCGCAACATTACCTTGTCACCCGACAATTCTTTCATTCGTCCACCGATATGACGCACTGCTTCGCCTGCGCGTTCCTCATTCAAGTGCAATCGACGCGCAATAGAGCGGAGAATTTTTTCTGACCGCTCTTGACCTTCAATCAACCCAAAGATGATTGCTACGGCGATGCCCATTAAAATGATTCCAGCGATGGCAGCTGTTCCATAGACGGGGTTCACTCCGCGCAATGGGATTGAAACAATCAATCCACCCCACAAAATAAAGTTCAGAACAACTGCTGAAGTCAAGCCCGCTGTGGCCAATGCAAATCCAGCATCTGGACCTGGCACTCCTGAGGCCACCATCAGACGGAAGCCGAGCGCCGAACCAGCAGCACTTCCTCCAGGCACCAAACTTGATAAGGCGCGCGTCGACAACTGAATCCGAAACAGGTGCAACACCGAAAGGTGGTGCCCAACTGGTCCGAGCGCAGCGCGAGTCATCACGGAATAACAGAACAGGGCAACTATTTCAAGAGCGAGTCCAAGTACCAAGAGTTCCGGACGGACATCGCTCAGTTGATCCACGGCATTACGTAATCCCGGAATGTTGAGAATGAGAAAATAGACAACGAGCAAGGTGGCAAGACCCTTGAGCATTCTGATCGTTGCGCGTTGGCGGGATCGTCGCAAACCCTGCTTGTTTTTCATGATCCCTGACCTCAGTGGAGGCACCACTTGCTCCCCACCAAATTCACTGGACATACCTATGTTCTAGCAGTTCACCGAGTCCCGCAACGGCAATCTTCATATTCGTCAGGGAGCGAAAGCCCCCACAACTCGGGCTAATTGCAGGTCAAGAAAAGGCTGTGTTTCAGCGACCCATTTCCCCAAATGCACGACGACAAGATCGTATTGAGGCACAACAATCGTTCGCTGACCCTCATACCCCTGAGCAGACATGGCCCCCGCCAGCGATTTCCAAATCCACCAATGCTGTCCGTAGCCATGACCACTTTCAATATCAATGGCATGCTGCCGTCGCGCAGCATCAACCCGATCTCGCGACAATATCTGGCCGCTTTCGCACTCTCCACCGCGTAGATACAAATATCCGAAACGGGCAAAATCACGGGCTGTGGCATACACATAAGAAGACCCGATAAAAGTTCCTACCTCATCAAACTTTGCAGTTGCCGAATGCATCCCTAGCGGCAGAAAAATTCGCTGGTTCAAAAAGTGCTCAAGACTTGTTGTGTCCAACAAATCCTTCATCAGGCCACAGAGAATATTGGTTGAACCTGATGAGTACGACCAAACACTTCCCGGCTCATGTTTGAGTGGTCGGGACCTGGCGTATTGAGCAACATCGCTTGAACCGCTACCGAAGAGCATGTCTAGGACATCAGATTTACTCTGACCCGATTCATCGACAACATACTCCTCAACAAAATCTAGGCCGTCACGCATTTCTAACAGATGGCGCCAAGTTATCTTGCTGCGTTGATCACCCGACCATTCAGGAATCGCTACTGGTGAATCAACATCTATGCCCATCTCGTCAAGGAGTATCGCCAAGACGGTTTGAGTAATGCTCTTGGCCATACTCCAAGAAATCAATGTCGTATCGCGATCGACGGGACCACCTGCGCCGAACGCTGTGTCAGGTTGAGTGCCGTAACGCTCAAGAACTAATTTCCCACAATGAATGATCACCGTCGCTAACGAAATGCCTTTACTCGCTGGTGGATTTACTCCGTGATCAAACAACTCACCAAGGGCACTACTGATCTCACCATCTTTGACACTTGGGCTGAGGTCCCCAATGATCCACTCCCTCGTCGGCCAAGCAACACTTGGCGGCTGCGGTGGAAATGGAAATAGTTCGCTCATAAAAAATCCTCAGATGAAGAATTATGACGCCTTGAAGTGACCTCGAGATTGCGCAACTTGCCATCGACTTTTGGCGCTGGACTCGAAGCGATGCGCACAGCCTCCTCGACAGAAGTCGCGCGGTTCATCATCGCTCGATAGTTCTCCTTGACAAAGCCAGTTGAAAACATGTGCTCAAAGGCTTCAAAGAGCCGCTCGTAGTAACCGGTTCCATCCAGAAAGACAACCGGCTTCGTGATCAGCCCTAGTTGATTCCATGTGAGAATTTCGAACACTTCATCAAACGTGCCGAATCCCCCGGGCAAAACTATAAATCCAACTGAGAGTTCCTCCATGCGGGCCTTGCGTTCGTGCATCGAGTTCACAATCTCTAATGTCGTGAGTCCTTGATGGGCGGTTTCAGCCTTGACGAGATGCTCGGGAATCACGCCATGCACTTGACCGCCGCTGTCGAGTACTGAGTCGGCAATCAGGCCCATCAGCCCAATGCGACCGCCTCCATAGACCAAGCCATGTCCTCCGGTCACTAATGCCGACCCCAGAGCCACAGCCTCGGCAGCAAACTCCGGGGTTGAACCAGCGCTGGAACCACAATAAACACCTATATTGCGACCCATTGCCTGCGTTGCCATGTCATAAGCCTGACACATCACGAGGTAACTGGAATGGGCTCAACTGGAGGTGACGCTTGACCATGACGAGACTCAGAGTTGAGGGACCTCCGACTTCCCGCGTGTATCCCACAGATGGGTAGCGTTTCATCCATGAGTTCGCCTTGCGTCACCCCCGACTTGCAGACCGCCGCTGAGGTCATTGATCTCTGTTCACGGGTCGTGACCCAAGGACTTCGTCAACTTTCTGCCACTGGTGGAGCGGACAAACATCAAGTCTTGGCCTATGACTTAGCCCATGCCGCTTCGGCAGTTGAGACTGCGCGTTCACTTCTTGATTACGGCTCCAAGGGCGACCATGAAGGTCAAATCGCTTGCGCCTTTACGGCCGATATGGCTCACGAGTTGATGACAAAGTTAATTGGTCGCGAAGCACTATGGGGACTCGACGCAAACCCGTTAGCCGCAACCTTGCCGTTCATCACCGTGTATCGGGATCCAGAATTCATAGCATCGCTGGCCGATGTTCAAGGGCCACGGCACCTAGATGATGACTTTGAAATGGTGCAAGACACCTTTCGTGCCTTCACCGACAAAGTGATCTCTCCGCGTGCCGAACATGTGCACCGCTATAACGAAGATGTTCCCGAAGAAATCATTAGTGGTCTCGCCGAGATGGGTGCTTTCGGCCTATCGGTACCTGCCGAATACGGTGGTTTTTCCGAAGGTGGTCAAGGTGAATATATGGCCATGGTGGTGGCTACCGAAGAACTCAGTCGAGGCAGTTTGGGTATCGGTGGATCATTAATCACGCGTCCCGAAATCTTGACTCGCGCTTTAGTGAAGGGTGGCACCGAAGCCCAGAAGCAAGAGTGGCTTCCGAAATTAGCAACCGCCGAAGTGATGGTTGCGGTCGCCGTCACCGAACCCGACTATGGCAGTGACGTGGCTGGCATCAAAGTGACTGCCGTGCCTGCAACAGGACCCGAAGGCCAAGCCGGCTACGTCATCAATGGTGTGAAAACATGGTGCACCTTCGCCGGCCGAGCAGATGTTTTGATGCTCTTGGCACGTACTGATCCAGACCGCTCAAAAACTCACCGTGGTCTCAGTCTGTTTATTGTTCCTAAACCTTGGGGCGACGCTCACGGATTTGAGTTCACACAAAATGTTCGTGACGATGGCTCTGTCGGCAAGATGGAGGGTCGCCCGATTGACACCATTGGTTATCGTGGCATGCACTCCTACGAAATCGCCCTAGAAAACTGGTGGGTTCCCGCCACCAACTTGATTGGTGAAGAAGGTGGGCTCGGCAAAGGCTTCTACTACCAGATGGAAGGCTTTGAGAATGGGCGATTGCAAACTGCTGCTCGCGCCGTGGGTGTCATGCAAGCTGCCTATGAGGCTGCATACGACTACGCCAACAACCGCACCGTCTTTGGCCACAACGTTGCCGAGTACCAACTCACGAAGGTCAAGTTAGGTCGCATGGCCGTTTTAATTCAGGCTGGTCGACAGTTCGGTTACGAGGTCGCAAAGTTAATGGCCAAAGGCGAAGGCACGACGGAAGCCAGCATGGTCAAGGCTTATGTCTGCAAGGCTGCCGAGTGGGTCGCCCGTGAAGCAATGCAAATTCACGGTGGCTACGGATACGCCGAAGAATATTCGGTCAGTCGCCTTTACGTCGATGCACGAGTTTTGTCAATCTTCGAGGGTGCCGATGAGACATTGTGCCTCAAGGTCATCGCTCGTCGATTACTTGACAATATTCAGTGACGCTGATGCACCATCACGGTGTAATCGTCGCCAGTGATTGAGCCATCGCCATTCCAGTTTGAATATTCAGCAACAAAAGTTAGGCCTGCGGCCATCGCATCGACTCGGTAATCATCACTGAGATAGGCGTTGACACGGTCCTCTAATGAAAATCCTGAAATCAGAAATCCATCAGTAACAATGTGTTGGGATAACGATTTGATAATCGCTGCTTGCGATCCTGGAGCACAAAAAAGTGGAATGTTTCCCGCCATCACAACCACTTCACTTTTGCTACCTAACGCAAGTTTTGACAGGTCGGCAACATGCCACTCAATATCTGGGGCCTTACTTCGTGCTCGGGCAATCATGTCGGGGTCAAGATCAACTCCCACGGCGTGGTGGCCACGTAATGTCATTTCAATGGCTAGGCGCCCAGTGCCACAACCTGCATCCAATAAAGAAATCTTGCGCTGAGCAAACAATCGCTCAATAAAATCAGCCTCACCGTGGATTGAATCACCACGCTCGGCCATTAATGCGAAGCGTTCGTCGTACTTCAGTAGATCAACGGTGCGACGCCATTCGATCCATCGCGGAGAGACTTGCCAACCAGGAGCGTCGGTCACGGCAAAAGATCCAGAAGTGACCGCACCCGATAGAAGTCACTACCCACATGGTCGTCATAGGGGTCAAGTAATACAGGAACCAGTCCCGCATTGCGCGCCCCTGCGATATCCATCGTGACCGAATCGCCGACGTAGGCCACGCGTGAACGGTCAATGTCGGTCAGTGCCGCCAATCCAAAATCAAAAATATGGGGGTCAGGTTTCGCCACACCAACAAGAAAACTGTCCACAACGATGCGCACTGGGACACCAGCACCTGGACCCACTTGACAGACCCCCGAGCGAGCCAAGATGTCCTCAATCTGACCCGAGGCGTTACTCACGACACCGATGGGTACGCCTCTGTCATAAAGTCCACGCAACGCCTGAACGCTGTCTTGTAATGGCCAGCGCCAGATATATGCACTGCGACTGCGATCCAAGGCCTGCGCCGCCTCTGCTCTGTCGTGAGCGGGCACCCCGACTGATTCGACGTAGGCCACGTTGTATGCACTCCAATCAGATTCCCCTGACTGAGCCGCTGACTTGGCCGCCATCGCCCAAAAATGAGCCCGATGATACGCAGAAAGTTCGCTGCTCGCCCCGTAATAGCTCAGTAGAGGCGCCAGCACATTGGGGTCCGGGATCACGAATATTCCACCGGCGTCAAACAACACGGCATCAACCTCATGGGTTCCGATCTGCAGCGCACTCACCCCCTTCAGGGTAGGCGAGTCATCGGGGGTGACGCGTTTCCTAAGGTTTTTTCCTGTGGTGGCTCCCGACACGGGGGTAAAAAGGCGTACCCTCAGAGTGTGCGCAGCGCTAAAGACTTCTTCAAGCCCCTCGCCGTGGGTGCCCCCGAACCCCTCCGCGAGATTCCCTTCCGCCCAAGCCGGATGATCCATTTCTTCCCTCCTTCCAACGACAAGATGGTTGCCAAACTCGGTGACATCGTGCCGACGGTGGACATCATTCTCGGCAACCTTGAAGACGGTGTACCTGCCTCAGATAAAGAAGCGGCCCGCGCTGGATTAGTCAAAGTTGCTCAGACCGTTCCGATGGGGACAACGCAATTGTGGACACGTGTCAACAGTCTTGATTCACCGTGGGGTCTTGACGACATCACGACCTTGGTCACAGAAGTCGGCGACAAATTTGATGTCATCATGATTCCCAAAGTTGAAGGGCCAGAAGATATTCACTACGTTGACCGCCTACTGGCGCAGCTTGAAGCCAAGGCAGGTCTGAAAAAGCCGTTAATGGTTCACGCGATTTTAGAAACAGCGCGTGGCATGGCAAACGTTGAAGAAATCTGTGGCGCTTCACCACGCATGCAAGGTCTTTCACTCGGACCAGCAGACTTGGCCGCCAATCGCCGAATGAAAACCACTCGCGTTGGTGGCGGTCATCCTGATTATTTGGTACGCAACGACCCCGATACAGCTAATCCTGACACTCCACGGGCCACTCATCAACAAGATCTCTGGCACTACACATTGGCACGCATGGTTGATGCCTGCGTGATGCACGGCATCTTGCCTTTCTATGGACCGTTCGGTGACATTAAAGATGTTCTCGCCTGTGAAGATCAATTCCGCAATGCCTACCTACTCGGTTGCGTGGGTGCTTGGTCTTTACACCCAGTGCAGATTGACATTGCGCGGCGCGTTTTTAGCCCACGACCGAGTGATGTCGCACATGCGAGCCGAGTCATTGAAGCCATGGGCGATGGAACTGGGGCAATCATGCTTGACGGCAAGATGGAAGATGATGCTTCAGTCAAACAATGTCGAGTCATTGTGCAATTAGCCCGCGAACTTTCTGCACGTGATCCTGAACTCGCCGCCTCATACGGCTTTTAACAAGGAAAATCTGATGTCTAATATGCGACCCCGTCGTTCGGTTCTGTATATGCCCGCCGCCAATGAGCGAGCCCTTGACAAAGCTAAAAGTATCCCTGCCGACGCTTTGATCTTCGACCTTGAAGATGCGGTCTCCCCGGATGCTAAGCCCGATGCTCGACGTAATGCGGTGGCTGCGGCACGCAGTGGCGAGTATGGCAATAAAGAAATCACTATTCGCTGCAATGGTCTTGAGACCCAGTGGGGAGCTGACGATTTAACCGCTGCCGCCATGGCTGGTGTCTCGGCCGTCGTGATTCCAAAGATCAATTCAGTGCGCGAGGTGGAGGCGGTTTCTTCAGCACTAGCAACGGCTGGCGCACCTGGGTCCATGAAAATCTGGGCAATGATTGAAACCCCAACAGCGATTTTTGATGTCCGCGCGATTGCTGCTCACCCAAGAGTGCAAACTTTGGTGATGGGCACAAACGATCTCGCCAAGGAACTCCGCGCCACCCAAGTTCGTGGTCGCGCGCCATTGATGCACCATCTGGCGACCGCTCTGCTGGCAGCACGTGAGGCTGGGAAAATTATCTTGGACGGGGTTTTCAACGACATTAAAGATTCCGATGCCTTCCGTGATGAATGTCTGCAGGGTGCCCAGATGGGTTTTGATGGCAAGACGCTGATTCATCCATCACAAGTGGAGATCGCTAATGATGTCTGGGCTCCGACGGCTGATGAAGTTGATTATGCCGAGCGTGTGATCGCTGCTTTTGAAGAAGCGACGGCCGAAGGACGCGGGGTCATCACCGTTGATGGCCGCATGATTGAAAACTTGCATGTGGATAATGCCCGTCGAGTTTTAGCGGTGCAAGAAGCTATTGAATCTCTCTCTTGAACTAGAGAGTGCCGCGAAATAGTTCAAGAGTGCGGGCAAAGGAGACGCTGGCTGCCTGTGCGTCATAAACGTCTGGCCGAGCGTCGTTAAAGAAACCATGTTGACATCCAGCGTGAATATTGAGCGTGGCATCTTTGCCCAGTGATTGCAATTGTGCTTGCAGAACTCTCACAGTTTCTGGATGAGCAAAATCATCATGCTCTGCATATTCGCCGACAACCTTGGCTTGAATGTGACCCCAATCTGGTTGTGCCGAGGGCCAAGGAATGACGCCGTAGTACGGAGCCGCTGCCGCCACTGCATCTGGACGTTGTGAGGCCAAGACCATCGCCAGCCCTCCACCCATGCAATACCCGACAACACCGACCTTGTCGCCAGCAGTCGTTTGGCACAAAAAGTCAACTGCACCTGACAAATCCTTTGCAGCTTGAGCCAAGTTCAGTCCCATCATCAACTTGCCAGCTCCATCCGGTTCGCTTGATGATTCACCGTGATACAAATCGGGGGCAAGAGCGGTAAATCCCTCGGCGGCAAAGCGGTCAGTCACATCTTGAATGTGAGGAACGAGTCCCCACCATTCCTGAATCACGATGACGCCAGGGCCACCTCCGTTGGCGAGGTATCCCCCGCACGTTCCGCCGTTTGATGTGAAAGAAATATGTTCGCCCATGCCTCTGACCGTAGCAAGCATCACAGGTCTAGGACATCTTTATCACCCGACAACAACGAAGGATCTATGAACTGCAACGTCTACGCAATAGTGTTGGGTTATGTCCGTACTTCGCACAAATCCCGCCGATGCACTGAAGCATGATCGTTCCCATGTCTTTCATTCCTGGTCCGCTCAAAGTCTGATTAGCCCCATCGTTGTCAGTAAAGCCGAAGGAAGCCACTTTTGGGATGAAGCAGGCAAAAAGTACCTCGACTTCTCGAGCCAATTAGTCAATGTCAATATTGGACATCAGCACCCAAAATTAGTGGCAGCCATCAAGGAGCAAGCCGATCGCTTATGCACGATTGCGCCTTTCCACGCCAACGACGCGCGCAGTGAAGCGGCACGCCTGATTGCCGAGCGTGCACCTGGTGATCTGAATATGGTTTTTTTCACCAACGGTGGGGCCGAGGCGACAGAGAATGCACTGCGCATGGCGCGACTTCATACTGGGCGTCATAAAATTTTGACAACATACCGTAGTTATCACGGAGCAACTGGTGGAGCAATTCAACTCACTGGTGATCCACGCCGTTGGCCGAGTGAACCCGGTTTACCAGGAGTCGTCAAGTTCTGGGGCCCGTACCCCTATCGCTCTGCGTTTCACAGCACGAGCGATATTGAAGAATCACAACGCGCACTGCAACACCTGCGCGATACGTTGATGGTTGAAGGTCCACAAACTGTTGCTGCGATCATGCTTGAAGGTGTCGTTGGTACGAACGGGATTCTGGTTCCGCCGCCGGGGTACATGACCGGCGTGCGTGAAATCTGTGATGAATTCGGAATTGTGTTCATTGCTGATGAAGTGATGTCAGGATTTGGCCGATGTGGGGAATGGTTCGCTATTGACAACTGGAAAGTCGCACCTGATCTCATCTGTTTTGCCAAAGGTGTGAACTCTGGTTACTTGCCGTTGGGCGGCGTGATCATTAGTGATCGCATTGCTGACACTTTCCGCGAGCGGCAGTTCCCTGGTGGGCTCACCTATAGCGGTCATCCATTGGCGTGTGCCTCAGCGGTCGCCAGTATCAATATTTTTGAAGAAGAAGGGATCATTGACAATGCCCGCCATCTGGGATGCGCCGTCATTGGACCCGAACTTGAAAAATTGAAAGCCAATCATCCGAGCGTCGGAGATGTTCGTGGCATTGGTGTTTTTTGGGCGATTGAGTTAGTCAAGAACCGCGAGACACGTGAACCTTTGGTGCCGTTCAATGCAGCCGGGCCCGCCGCGGCCCCGATGGCTGAATTGATTGGTGCGTGCAAGGCTCAGGGTTTGTGGCCTTTTGCCCACTTCAATCGCATCCATGTCGTGCCACCTTTGACGACCAGTGACAATGACGTGCGATCAGGTATCGCCATTCTTGACGAAGTTCTCGGTCTCGCTGACGCGCACTACACAGGCTGACGCGTCGTGAGTGCTACCCCGAGTAGAGCGGCCAGCAAACCAAAAACCGCTAAAAATCCCAAACGTTCGCCGAATAACACTGCGCCCTCGATAGTGCTCAATGCTGGAGTCAAGAAAAACAGGCTGCTGACTTTCACCGTGGCCTGACGCTGCAGTAACCACAGCATGATCAGTACTGCGGTAATTGAAAGTACGACAACAGCCCACACCAGCGACCACCAAAATCTTGCCGTCCAGCGCACTTCAAAACGCTCAATGCTCACAGAACCGACACCGAGAACAGCAGCGGAGATCATGTATTGAATGGCAGTTCCGCGCATCAAAGGCATTGTGCCACCGCGGGAACGCTGCAACAAAGTTCCTGCCGACATTCCAACGACTGATACAACCATCGCCACAATCGCCCCGGCGGTGATTCCGCTGACTCCTGCGTTCAGACGATCAATGACAACTGCGACCACGCCACCAAGCCCACACCCAACTCCGATCCACTGTTGGGGTCGCAATTTCTCACTCAATAACAAGAGTGCGCCGACCGAGGTGACGAATGGATGCAGACCAGCGATGAGCGCAGATAGTCCTGACGGCAGACCGAGATCGGAAGCAATGAACACGCCTCCTAGATAGATCGCGTGCATTCCTAAGCCAGTCAGCATGGCCCACTTCACTTGGGTTGGTGATATTGCTGGAGCATTCGTTGCGACAGCGATCGCCCACAGAACCCCAGCAGCGATCACCATCCGTAAAAACAAAAATGTCAGTGGCCCCGCGTCTCGCGTTCCGTAACGCGCCACAATGAAACCAGTGCTCCACAGCAACACAAAGACAACCGGAGCTGCAGCCACTATGAGAGATGGCGTAGCGCGAAATGGGCGGGCCGCTTTCGCGACCCGCCCATTCACACTTCCAGAAGGAAGCGCCTGACTAATCAGGCTCCTCCTTCATTCAATGTCACGTCAATCGGGGCGAAACTTGAACCCTTCGTATCGACATCCAGGCCATCAAGAATGGCGAGAGCGGCTGTGACGATCTCATTGGTGTAAGCCTCAGCATCAGGTGCTGCAGTAAGAACGGTTGAACCTTCAAGGTTCTTGGTCTCCTGAGCAAGCTTTGCGGTGCGGTCCCAAGCGTCGGCATCAATCATGCCAGCACCGCCAGCGGCGGGCCAGATGAGCTTGTTCACTTCATTTATCTGCCACAACTGGTGTGATGCACCAAGCTTTGAACCCTTTGAAACAACGATGTCGGCGCAAGCCTGAGGGTCATCGCGGCAGAATGCCCAACCCTGGATTGAGGCAGCAACGAACTTGGTTGCGGTGTCCTTGTACACAGCATCGCTAGCAAGACGCTCACCCGAAGCCCAGATGGCGTCCTGCAACATGCCGACACCCTCATCTTCGTAGCTCACAACGTTGAAGTCGTCAGCGGTGTACTGCTTGCCAGTGGCTGGGTCAATTGCTTCCAACACCTGTGCGTATTCGTTGTAGGTCATTGCTTCAGCGGCATCAATGTCGCCAGCGAGCAGAGCTGCCATGTCAAACGACTGCTGCACGAGTGTGACGTCAGCAGCGGGATCGAGACCGGCCTTGGTCAAAGCGGCGAAGATTTCAAATTCGTTGCCGTAGCCCCAGTTACCGATGTTCTTACCAGCAAAGTCTGCGGGCGATGTGATGCCCTTGTCCTTGAAAGAGACCTGCAAGGTGCCCGAACGCTGGAAAATCTGCGCTATGTCAACGATGTTTGCTCCAGCTTCGCGGCTTGCGAGAGCTTTCGGAACCCATGACAAAGCAAAATCAACTGCGCCGTCTGCGAGCTGCTGTTGCGGCACGATGTCAACGCCACCTTCAAGGATGCTGACGTCAAGACACTGAGCGGCGTAGAAGCCCTGATCAACAGCAGCGAAGTAACCAGCAAACTGGGCCTGCGTAAACCACTGTAACTGCAACTTGACTGATGTCGTCGTCTCACAAGCTGCTGGGGCGCTTGACTCGGTTGACGGACTGTCACTACCACCACAAGCCACGGCGGCCAGTGACAGAGCGGCGACCCCAGCTGCTAATTTCCAACTTTTGCTCTTTCTCATTTTCTTTCTCCTCCCCTTGGGCTGGTGCCCGCAGTTTCATGAACCCATAGTAGACCATTGAACATCGTCACTTTGACGAACTCAGCGGTCCTCTCGGGTGCGTTTGGCGCGGCCACCCGGTGTGGCCACTCCCTCCAGCAAACTGGAGACCATATAGAAGGACAATCCCAGGAGACATGCACCAAGCACATACGCCCAAGCGACTGCATTCTTCGAATTTGCGATATTACTTGTAATCCGACTTCCCAGACCGTTCTGTGAACCCCCGAAATACTCACTGACGAAAGCGGTAATCACCGACGCTGGTGCCGAAATTTTCAGTGCGGTAAATAGATAAGGAACTGCATTCGGAATTCGAACCTTGCACAAGATTTGGGTATCACTTGCGGCGTACGACTTCATCATCTCAACATGCGTCGGAATGACTTGCGTGAGTCCTTTGGCAACATTGACCAAAACAATGAAGTAGACCACCAGGGTCACCATAATTCGACGTGGCACTTCGCTGGTGATGGCAAACATGTTGTTCAGCACAGCCACCAAAACGAAAATTGGAACGGCATTCAAAGCAATTGCCAGTGGCGTAATGAGGTTGTTCAAAAACTTAAAACGGCTCAATGCAAAACTCATCACCATTCCAAGGAATGCGCCCAACAACAAGCCGATCAGAGCATTAGTGCCGGAAACTTTGGCGGCACCCCAAATCAAATCAATGTTCTCGGTGAACTTCTGCCAGATCTTCGACGGCGGTGCCAAAAAATAAGGCTTGAGATTAAAACCCTTCACTACTAGCTCCCATGCGGCGATAAACGCCACGCCGAAAACGGCGGGCGGCAACACCGAGCGAATCACAGACAAAGAGCGGGAACTCATCGGTCTTCTATACCTCGCACGTGATCAGACATTTCGACGCCGCGCAATGCTTCGCGCACCGCAGTGATTCGCTGAAAGAACACTGCATTATCGCGGGTTGCATCGTTACGTTCACCTTCAATGCTCACATCAACGATCTCGGCTACCCGACCAGGTCGGGGCGACATCACAACAACACGATTTGATAAATAGACCGCTTCTGGAATTGAGTGTGTCACAAAGACCACTGTTGTCCCTGATGCACGACAAATGGAAAGCAGCTCACTTTGCATGTGCTCTCGCGTCATTTCGTCGAGCGCACCAAACGGTTCGTCCATCAACAACAGCGAAGGATGAACAGCGAGAGCGCGAGCAATAGCCACGCGCTGTTGCATGCCACCCGAAAGTTGCCATGGAAAATGATTCGCGAAGTCGGATAACTTAACGAGTTCGAGCATTTCAGTCGCACGAGCCTGACGCCTTGTCTTATCCCACCCCTTAAGTTCAAGAGGCAATTCAATATTTTTGGCAACCGTACGCCATTCAAAAAGACCCGACTGCTGAAAGGCCATGCCATAGTCCTGATCGAGACGGGCTTGCTTAGCCGACTTACCATTCACGACTATCGCACCCGATGTTGGCACGAGGAGATTGGCGATGAGCCGCAGAAGAGTGGACTTTCCACATCCAGACGGACCGATTAATGAGACAAATTCGCCAGAGGCAATCGACAAATTGATGTCGGTAAGTGCATCAACTTGGTTACTCATGCCAAGGTTAAAAGCCTGAGAGATGTTGGTGATTTCAATCGCGCTCATGCGGAAGCCTCCTTAGGGCGATTGCGCATCATGTAGATATCAGCCAGGGTCACGAGCCCTGACATGGCGAGCCCGAGTGCTGCCGCACCGAACACTGCCGTGAAAACTTTCGCAGGATCACCGGTCGCTTCACGGGCATACTCAATGATGAGACGACCGATTCCACCTTTGAGACCAGTCGAAATTTCTGCGACAACAACACCGATGACTGAAGCCGAAGCTGCCAATTTGAGTGAGGGAACAATGAAAGGTATTGCTGCGGGGAAACGTAACTTACGAAGCGTCTGCCACCATGACGCCGCATAACTGTCCATCAATTCGTGTGATGCCAAAGGTGCCGAGGTGAGACCTTTCAAAGCCCCGACTGCGACAGGAAAGAATGCCAAGAAAGCACCGAGTACTGCTGCCGACATCCAACGAGGCCATGTCCAACCAGCGATATGCAACTTGCCGCCCCATGACACAACGAGCGGTGCTAAGGCAATCAACGGAACCGTTTGCGACACGACTAGGTACGGCAAAATTCCGCGCTCAGCGATTTTGAAACGGGCCATCAGGATCGACAAGCCCAATCCTAAGGTTGAGCCGATCGCGAACCCGACGAGGGCTAATCGGAACGAGAACCACGCACCTGCTAACACGACCGACCAGATCTTGCGATTGGAGCCACGTAATTCGGGTCGGTTATAACGCATCAGCATGTCCCAGACGTGCGGCATCGCGTTGTTGTTTGAACGTGGCAATAATTTCCATCCGAATATTTTTCCGCCAGCTTCCGGACCAACCGCTTTATACAGTTCCCAAGCCACTGCCACAAATAACAACGAGACGACGAAAAGAATCACACGACGTACCCGTCGGACGGTCTCTCGGTTTTTCTTTATCGTTGCCACTGTCGTCATAATTTTTGGTTACTCAACCTTTGGCTCGTATCTCCTCAGCGATATCAGGGATCACCTTTTCACCGTACGCGCGCAATGTTTCGTCTTTTGCATCATGTTGCAAATAGACGGAAAATTGATCGACACCCATCTCGCGCAATTCGTTGAGGCGCTTGACGTG
>SXGQ01684901.1_pt1 | contig 23140 bp, 21 predicted proteins | sample 3178371 | NCBI WGS metagenome assembly SXGQ01 (sample SAMN11356859, study PRJNA531348) | freshwater metagenome | isolation source: freshwater sample F1-20 | place: China: Fuxian Lake, Yuxi | collected 2017-12-25 | reverse complement strand
GCTGGGAGCCCAAGTTCCACTTCTTCGAAGGCGGCCTCGAACAGACCGTCAACTGGTACGTCGAACGCCGCGACTGGTGGGAACCCATCCGCAGCGGCGACTACCGCGACTACTACGAACGCCAGTACGGCACAAAGCTCGGCACCTGACCTCTCGAGGCGCAGCCCACTCGCACGCCTGGAGCAGCGTGCGAGTCGTCGTCAGGCAGTGCGACGAGCAGGTCCATGCTAACTCCCATATCAGCGAGCGCAACGGCTAGAAGCCCCGATCACTAGACCGAGCTGATAGCACTGTGCTTGGATAACGGCAGACCGAACTGTGGAGGCAGTCCGTTGTCCGTTTCCGAATCACTGAAGCGCCGCTACCGCCACCGCTATGGGGGAGTCTCCTGGCAGAACCCAGCAGTCGCCGCGACCCTGCCAGCAGTTGACAAGATCGACCAAATCGTCCGAGCTCGTAAAGGACTGGGCCATCTACCCCCCTACAGCGCGCGTATCCGCGCGAGCGGTATGGGGGGCGAGTTCGGGGGTGACAAGTTCGTCGCCAGCGCCGAGCAGACCAAGCAGACGCTCATACAGCACGCCGGTCTAACTCCTGAGAGCCGCGTTCTCGAAGTTGGGTGTGGGACAGGACGCACAGCCACCGCGCTCGTCGGCTACCTAAAGCCAGGCAACTTCGTCGGGTTCGACATCGACAAACCGCAGATCGACGCGGCACGAGCCTGCAGCCATCTAAGCGGCTTTGAGTTCTTCTGGGCCGACGCCACGAATGGCATGTATTACGCCGAGGGACGCACGTCGGCCGCCGACTACCGATTTCCATTGGACGACGCCTCGTTCGATCTTGTGTTCTTGGCGTCCGTTTATACGCACCTTCTCGAGGACGATGCCGAGAACTACGCCCGCGAGATTATGCGCGTCCTCAAACCCGGCGGTGTCGCCTTCGTCTCGGCCTTCCTGCGCGATTGGACTGAGCCCACGCAGCCGCACTCCTTCTCATCGCGTGTCGGCTCCGCGTACGTGGAGTACCCCGAGACGCCAGAGAAGATCGTTGCCTACGACCTGTCGACGATGCAGGAGTGGTTTCCGAACGGGGAGCCACTCCGCGGGCGCTGGCGGCGTGGCGGTCAGGTCGAGCTGAACGAGTGGCAAGACTGGGTGCGCGCCGTCAAGACCTAGCCTCGTCCTTGCGAGCCATCCATCGAATACCTATCAGCAACAAGAAGCCAGCGAGCGGGATCGTTGCAGCGCCGGCGAGCCCGCCGACCTGAGCAACAGTGCACCACGTGATGACGTAGCCGTAGATCGCGGCGTTCACCTTTCCTTGACCGCGCCCGACCGACTGGATCGCAACGCTCGCCCAGTAGCGGGCCAGCCACATCACAAGGAATGCACCAAAGATGATCCCGGGGTATCCAAAGTTCATGTAGCCCTCGCCCATCAGGGTTGGCGGCGTTCCGCCTCCTACGAATTCACGGCCCGACACCTGCTTGATCAGTAGGTCCGGCGAGAGCTGTTCGCCTGGAAGCGCTGAAAGGAAGAGCGTCCCGTACGTCGTTCCGTATTTGTAGGGGATCTTGTCGTTGTCAACGAGTTGCTTTACCAGCACCGCGTTTGCCGGTACGACCTCGGCGTAGTGGGTCACGGACGTCAGTGCCACTCCAAGCTTGTCGTCCTGCGCTAGGTCGACTCGGTACTCCTCATAGCTGCGGAAGTCAGGCTGACTGAAGACGCGGTAGGTACCTACTGCGGCAACGGCCGCGAGTGCGATCGCCGCGGTCGCGATGAGGTGGCGTGACGTCAAGCGATGACCGACGATGGCGACCATCGCGACGATGGGCAGACCGAGGTAGACCAGCGGAATGCGATTGCCGAAGAGGGCGATGAGTGCTGCTGCTGCGAGAACATAAGGCCATGACCGGCGGCCACGGACAGCTGCGAGCAGGACGGCTGCGGGACCGGCCATGAAGGCGAGCAGCCTGAAGTAGCCCGTGCCCGATGTCGCGACATCGACGCGCCCTTGTTCTACGGCGCCCGAGAACAGCGGAATTCCCTTGACCGCGAAGAAGGCCGATCCCGAAGCGACTCCGATCCAGAACATCCAAACGGCATAGCGATCAACGAGTGAAGGGTATGACTCTCGCGACGCAGACTTCAACGGCCTCGACAACTTCGGTCGCCACACGATCGCAAGGAGAAATCCGGTGATCTGACACAACCACATCCCCACGTACGCGCTCTCGTACTGATCATCGCTTAGTAGCCCGACGCTGAGCGAACCCACAAGCGCTGAGAGGAAGATGAGAGGCGCGGGCCGGAGTACGCGAGGGATGGCAGCGGCGTCGTCATCTATCAGAAACACAACAGCGACGAGCACCACGCCGAGTGCGATCTGCACCGTACGGAGAGAGACTGCCTCGGCCGAGATCACCACCCCGACGCACAGGGCGAGCAAGAGAGCCGCCAGTGCGGTGGCGGTATCTAGGCGACGGAGTACCACTCGAGCAGCGTACGACGGTCGAAGGATCGCGTCGAGCGCGACGGCTCAGCTGACCTCCATCGCGATGAACGAGCCACCATCGAAGACAAGCTTCATGGCCCCCGAGGAAATCCATCCTTCAGCCATCGAGCGCTCGTCGGGGCGCTGAGTGTCGTCAACAACAACGAGTGCGCCGCTACGCATCCGGGAATTCAGGAGCGGCCATGCAGGGGAGCGGTTCCCCGCCCCGTCCCAGTTCGGCGGACCATCGACGATCAGCACGTCGATCTCGTCTGGCAGCCCTTCCAGAGCAGACGGTTCGTACCACTGAACTGTTCGCCCCTCGACCGTGGTGGCCGTGAGCGGTGCGTGGATGAGTCGGTAGTCGTCCAGGCCGTGCGCCGCGAGGTTCTCACGAACCACCGTGACGAAGATGTCGTTGTGCTCCAAGCCGTAGAGCTCCAGGCCGAGACCGGCCCGACCAAGAACCACGCTGGAAGTACCGGGTCCGAGCTCAACAACCGTCTGCGACTTGCGCGCGCGCGCCTCGCGGATGACAAACGCCAGCGCGTCTGCCCCTAGCGCCCAACCTCCGGGGGCCGGCCAAGGCTTGCCATCGGACATGACCCCAGCGAGCCCCCATAGCTCACGCTGCTCCTGCACCGCAGCCGCCTGTGCTTCGTACAAGAGCCGACTGGGGAGCGCGACGCTAATCCCCGCGGCGACACCGAGGAAAGCACCCTGGACACCCCTCTGCCGCGAGAGACTTCCAGCGGCGACCAGTGCCCCCACGAGAAGCCCACACGCACCGAATACGCGAGACGGCGGGGTCACTCGCGGGTCAAAGACTGTGCGGACTCGGCGAGGATCTGTCGTCACTGACTTGACTCCATAGGCTGCGATTGACGTTCTAATCCTGTGTGAGAGGCGCGAGACGGTCGGCCTCGCGGATCGCGAAAGCGTCGGCCGCTGTTCCTCAAGGTCCGACGCAAGCGCCATGCCTCCAGCATGCCGGGCACGCTGCTTCGCTCCGTGGCGAGAACGCCCGCGACGACAAGAACGTCCCGGGCGAGCACGAGTGGCGCGACCCCCGGCCTCAGGCGGCCGAGCTTGAAACGCATCAGAAACCTGTTCCGGACACCCAGAAGGTCCGGCAGTGCTTTGCCGCGCTCAAAGCCCTTGACGTGGCGTGGGTGCGAAAAGCCCTCGATCTGGGCAACCCATGACGGGATTCCGATCGCACGCGCCCGCACACCCAGCTCCGCATCCTCGCGGTACGCGAGAAAAGCGTCATCGAAGAAGTTCCCCGTCATCGCCGTCAGCAAGTCGTGTGCTTGACGGGACACGAGCAGACACGCACCGGTGATGCCGTCTGCAGATTGCATCCTGCCCGGTTGGATTGACCAAGTGTCGCCCTGGCGAGCATCAAAGTGCCGGCCTGTTCTGCTCCACCGAATCCCGAGGCTGTCAAAGACCTTCCCCCCGTTCCCCACCGCGCTAAGCGTGGGGCCCACAAGAGCCTCCGGACCGCAGCCGTCAGCGTCGCATCGGAGCGCACTCAGTGCGCCGGGGGCGACGATGACATCCGGGTTCAGGACCAGACCTGAGCCAGCGCCAGCAGCGAACGCTTGCCGTAGTAGAAGATTGTGACCGGAAGCGAACCCAAGGTTGTCGTACCGATGCACCACTCGAGACGACTCAGAGAGATCAACACGCCGTAGTAGATCCTTGAGAGCGTCCCGCTCACTGTTAGTGCCTGACACGAGGAACCATATGAGCTCGAACTCGGACCGGCACGAGGCAAGCGCGCGTAGCGTCGGCTCGAGTTCGTCCCATCGAGGCCGGTAGAGAACCATCGTGATGTGTAGGGGTGAGTACGTCACGGACGCCCGCCACGAAGCAGCCGTTGGATCGCGACGGCTCGCTGACGCCAACTGTTCGTACTGGCGAATGACTGCCTCCACTCGTCAGTCGGACTCGGTGAGTCAATCCACTCCCCCAGCGTGTCGTCCAGCCGAGCGCCGTGGTCTAGGAGGTAAACGAAGTCCTGATCAAGCGATGCCGGCCACAACAGCCGCGGACAGAGGACCTTCATCCCGAGCGCCAGCAACTGATACGCCTTCATGAGATCCTGGCTCACCGTGTAGTCGCACACACGGTGCGGAACCAAGGCAACGCTTCGCTCGCCCGCGATCGCAGCTAGCTCGTGGCCATCTGCCCAATCGATAATCCGGAGCCGCGCTCCAATTTGGGTGCGCAAGTCCTCCAAGGTCGTCCGGATCTCGTTGGAGTCGCCCGGGCCGCAGATGACGACTTCCTCGAACTCGGGCCGCAAAGCCATGTCCCGGAGCAGTCTGAAGTCCGTCCGTCCCGGAAAGAAGTGCCCGAGACATACCAGGCGTGGGACTGGAGACCCTGTCCGTTCAAGTCCTCCGAGTACCTCGTCGACTCCGTTGGGAACGACGACAGCTTGGGCTGGCCAGAGACGATCTCGCATGTAGGGCGTGTTCACGGTAATGAGCGCCCCATCGAGTCCGCCCGAGCGCGCCCGCGCATACCCCCTCGCCGCCAGAAGCCGGTAAAAGGGATGGATGTCGGGCGCGAGTGCCCAGTCATCGTAGAGGTCGATCCACGCGGGCGTGCCTTGAAGGCCAGGCAGAAACACCGGCGACAGGATCGCCGTCGAAAGGTCTGCAGCCAGTGCGCTCCCAGGCAGCCACGCCGCCCGCCCCGAGGTCCCGCGCCCGTGGGCCAGTCGCAGGGCCTCTGATGCCACGACATCGAGTGTCTCCATCTCGGAGACAAGGCGTTCGGGCCGGGTCAACCCGGAGCGTTTTCCAGGCTCTACCGCCCAGCCGATCTTGGTGATCAGCGACGCGTCCGATTGAGCACCGCGGGTGAGTGTCGTGGAGCCGCGGCGCCGTGCCGACGCGCAGCCCGAATCTCCCGGACTACTGGGCACGGGCCTCACGACGTTGGATGGAGAGCAAGATCAGCAGTCCCACGCATGTAATCAGTTCGGCGCAGGCGATCACGGCTGCAGCACCCGGGGCGCCTTTCGAGGGCACCACTGCGAGTGCCAACGCAAGCGCCGCTACCGCACTCACCAACGGGGCGAGCGTAGGTCTCCAGGCGTCCATTTTCAGGCGGAGATGAGAGATCAGGATGGGATTGATCCACACGAGCGGAACCGCAAGCAGCATCACTTGGAACGCGAGAACCGCGTCACCGTTGAGGTGGCCACCCATTCCGAGCATCTCTGGGAGGAGCGACAGACCAAGGCAGACCCCAGCAATCAGTACCCCCACCCCAAGTGCCGAGAACAAGGACATCCGCATTGACAGTTGGGCGCTCCGTCCTTTGATCAACAGCAGTGGTGCCGAGACAGCCGGCACGGTCGCAATGACTTGAATCGGGTAATACGCGAGAGTCAGGTAGCCAGCCTGGTCCAGCTGATCAGACTCGGCAAGCAGAAACGTGGCTGCGCGCCACGTCAAGGCACTACAGAGCGTCGTAAGGATGAAGGGCGCCGCGCGCCCCAGTAGCGCGCCGATCGCTGCGGCCGACGAGCGCATGTTCACCCACGGCAGCAACGGCGACGCGACGATAGGAGCCAGCAAGTTCGCGAGCACGTAGCCCCATACGACGCTCAACTCCGTCGCAGGCGCCAGGGCGAGCCAAGCCCCAAACGCCACGCTCAGACAGAGCTTCTCGAGGAGGATCGCCCTGGGCTCGCCACCCCCGACAACACGCATTCGGATCCGCCGGGCCGCGTTCAGGCTCGCCAGACAGTTGCCGAGTACGGCAACCACAAGAATGCCAACGTGGTTAGCCGCGTTGCCGGCGAGGAACCCGAGTTGCGGGACGGTGAGCGCAGCGGTCGCAAGACCAGCGACCGCCACTCGCGTGTACACCAACGCGCCCAGCGTTCGATCAGCCTGCTCCTGCGTGTCTGCGTGCGATGCGATCCACCCTGCTGCGTTGTCGGTACCTGCATCCGCGATGAGAGACGCGACGGTGATCGCCGTGATGAGAACAGCCAGGGAGCCGAACTCGTCCGCCGGCAGTAGACGGCTGGCAACGATGATCGTGACCACGGGCAACGCGCGCGCCAACACCAAGAGCGCCCCGTACGCGAACGGTGTCGCGCGTAGGGCTCTTGTCAGGGTGTCCTTGAGGTCAGGCACGGGAAGCGGCGGACGTCGGAATCGTGGGCTCGTCGTTCACGCGGTCGTTGTTGGGAATCGCGCGTCGGAACTGATCCTTCGGTAAGGGCCGAGAACGGTACCCGCACCCCAATGCCGGAACGAGAATGCACGCAGTTGTGCGCTACGCTCTCGGCCCGCGGACGTCCCGCGCTTCACGACTTGGCCAAACTCGCGATCATCGGAAGCCGGGGTTTCCCCAGCACGTACGGCGGCTACGAGACGCTCGTGCGTTATCTCGCCCGACACATGGTGAGGGCGGGGCACGAAGTCACTGTCTATTGCCGCGCGCGTGACGAGAATCGCCGGATCTGGATCACCGAAGGCGTTCGCTGTGTCGCGACCCCAGGCCGTGACACGAAGACGCTCTCGACGCTGAGCTTCGGTCTCACGTCAATCGCCGACGCGTCATTTCGCCGGTTCGACGCTGCTCTCGTCCTCAACATCGCAAACGGATTCTGGGTTCCTGCCCTCCGTGCAGCGCGCATTCCGTTTGCGGTCAATACCGACGGCATCGAGTGGGAGCGCGAAAAGTGGAACGCGGCCGGCAAAGCCGCATTCAAGGCAGGCGCACACATGACGGCCAAGACGGCGCCCGCTCTGGTGTGCGACTCGGAGGCCATCGGGGCGATCTGGAAGGACCTGTTCGGGAGGTCGTCTGTCTTCATCCCTTACGGCGGAGACGTCGTCGAGACGCCGGGGCGCGATCGGCTCGACGCGGTCGGCTTCGACGACACGCCGTACATCCTGGTCGTAGCCAGACTTGCGCCAGAGAACAACGTCGAACTCACGCTCGACGCTGTCGAGCGCCTCAATGGCGAACGCATGAAGACGGTCATCGTCGGCAGCGCGAACTTCGACTCCCCAATCGAACACCGGCTCAAGGCATTGGCCAAAAGCGGCGCTGTTACGTGGCTGGGCCATGTCGATGATCAGCGTCTGCTCACCCAGCTCTGGGCCAACTCCGCCGCGTATATCCACGGGCACTCGGTAGGCGGCACGAACCCCGCGCTCCTCCAAGCCCTCGGCGCCGGGGCGCCGACGCTCGCACTCGACACTCCCTACAGCCGCGAGGTCCTCTCCGCCGACGACCAGCTGTTCCCGCACGACGCTGAGGCGCTCGCCGAACGCATCCGCGGCGTTATACAGGATGCGAACCTCCAGGAGGTCATGCGCAAGCGTGGCAGGAAGATCATCCAGGAGCGCTACACGTGGCAGGACGTCTGCGAGCGGTACACGGACTTGTTGGTGACGCTGGCCGAAGGCCGGCCCGTGCCTCTCTGAGCTGGCGAGACCAAGCATGACTTCGGCCTGGGCGAAACCGTGGGTCGCCGATGCCGCTGTCGGTGCGATCACGGCAGCCGCGATCGTCCTCATGGCGCAGGACGGCGGGTCGTTCGATCTCGTCGTCCGACAAGGCTGGTCAACGTTCCTGTGGTGGGGCCTCGCCCTTCTTGCGCTCAGCGGGTTTGCTTTCCGCTCGCGACCGCACACCAGCGGCATCGTGCCGTTGATGGCGCTAGTTGGGCTGGGGGTCTGGATGGCCGTCAGCCTGCGCTGGTCGGAGAACGACGAACTCACGGTCCTCGAGCTTGCGCGCGTGGTGACCTACTTGGGAGTCATCGTCGTTACCTCGTCGCTGATGCCACCGAAGCGGTGGTCCGCGGTTGTCGCAGGCGCGACGGTCGGCGCCGTGGCCATCTGCGCGTGGGCGATGGCGCAGCGGCTCTGGCCCGAGAGCTTTGATGCGACCGTATCCATTTTTCCAGGAGACTCACGCCGCCTGAGCGCGCCGTTCGGCTACTGGAACGCGGTCGGCGCTTGGGCGGGCATGACGACCGCGCTGTGCTTGGCCTGGGGTGCACATGCGCAGACTCTTGCGTGGCGCGGGCTCGCAGCTGCAGCTGCGCCGCTTGGGATCGTGGTCGCGTACCTGACCTACTCGCGAACTGCTGTCGGTGGGACAGTGTTCGGCCTTCTGCTGCTCCTGCTTCTCAGCCGCAACCGGGTGACGCTCATCGCCGTGTGCGCGGCTGTCGGTATCGGGGCAGGCGGTGTGATCGCGCTGATCCGCGGTCGCCCTGAAATTGCAGATGCCACGGGAAGCACGGGCGGCGGCACGGTGCTGGCTGCACTGCTGGGAGCGGCCGCGCTCGCAGCCATGGTCGGAGTCCTCGCGCGCCGTCTTGGCGCCGACGGGTTTCGACTTCCTAGGCGCATTGCGCGAATCGCGGTTCCAGTCGGAGCCGTACTCGCGGTAACGGCCGCCTGCATCCTTACCCTCACGGCCGGCCCCGACCTGTGGGACCAGTTCACGACCAGCGAAAAGCAGGAGGGTCTGGCGGACCCCGCCGCACGGCTGACCGACCTCAGCGGCGCTCGCTACGACCACTGGAAAGTCGCGTACAACGCCTTCGAGGCTTCTCCCTGGAAGGGGTCGGGCGCGGGGACCTTTGAGTACGTCTGGAACCAAGAGGGCTACGGATTCGTTCGCGACGCCCACTCGCTGTACTTCGAAGCTCTCGCCGAACTGGGCGCGCCGGGTCTTGCGCTGATCCTGCTGTTCATCGTCGGCGTCTGCTGGAGCGTCGCCCGTGCGATCAGCGTCCAGACGCTCGCAGATCATCGCGGCGTCGTCGCCGGTGCCGCGGCTGCGATCGGCGTATTCCTGCTGGCGGCTGGCGTCGACTGGCTGTGGGAGTCCCCCGCAATCACGGTGCTCGCCCTCATCCTCGTCGGTGCCGTGATCGCCGCCGGCGCCAAGGCGACCCCACCTCCACGCTGGCCGTGGCGTCTTGTGCTGGCCGGGTGCGCGGCGGTGCTCTGTGCCGTGCAACTCCCCGGACTCGTGTCTACCTCCGAGATCCGCAAGAGTCAGTCAGCCCTTGCCGCCGGGGACACCGCGGAGGCACGCGAACGCGCTGACAACGCGATCGACGCCCAGCCGTGGGCGTCTTCGCCGCTGGTCCAACGCGCGCTCGTCGATGAGCGCGCCGGTGCCTATCCGGCAGCGCGCGCGGAATTGCGTGCCGCACAGGTGCGGGCACCGAAGGATTGGCGAATCCCACTGCTGCTCGCCCGCGTGGAGGCCAAGATGGGTGAGGCAGACGCAGCGCTGGTCTCCTATCGCCGTGCGAAGGCACTCCGTCCCAACAGCCAGTTCTTCCTTCCAGAATGACTGTCAGATCGCATGCCACCAAGGCGTATCTAGGGAGGATGACTTTGCGAATCTCCGCCGTCCTCACGCTCGTAGCTGCGCTGTTTGTCGTGCTCAGCCCGCAGGCCATGGCGCAGGCCTGCCAGGGACGCCCGGGAGCATCCGCCATCGAGCAGTACTGCGAGGCGATCCCCGAGGGCACGGGTGAACGCGTGACGCCCAGCAGCGAACGCGAGAGCCGCGGCTCCTCGAGCGACGTCCCCGCCGGAACGGCCCAGGAACTCGCCGACGCAGGGCAGGAAGGCCAGGCCGTTCTTGGTCTGGCGGCGTCGAGCAGTGGTGGCGGCGGCGACAGCGGTAACGGCGCCGGGAGCGGTGCCTCCTCCGGAGGCGACTCGGCGTCCGGGAACGCCAGCGCCGGCGACGCGGCGAGCGCCACGCCCGCAGCGTCGAGTCCGTCAGACAACCCGCTGAAGGCTGTCTCCTCGGCGGTCAGCAATGGTGCCACGGTCGGTTCAGCCTTCCTCTGGGGGCTGTTCGCCCTGGCACTCGCCGCTGCCGGCGCCGCGTGGATCGGCTTCCGCCGCAACGGCCCGTCGTCGGAGTCTTAGGCCGCGTGGCAAGCTGACCGGGTGGCACGTCCACCCGATGACCGCGACGAGGCTTTCCGCCAGCTGTACCGCACGCACGTGCGTGCGGTGTACGCGTTCCTGGCGTACTCCGTCACGGCGCCGACCGCGGAGGACCTGACGTCGGCGACGTTCGAACGCGCTCTACGCGCCTTCGACCGGTTCGATCCAAAGAAGGCCAGCGAGCGCACGTGGCTGCTGACGATCGCACGGAACGCCCTAACCGATCACTTCCGCCGGCAGCAGCACCGCAAGGCCGTGTCGACAGACGAGCATCCCGCCCTCCTCGACCGCCTGATCGCCGACGACGACCCCCTCGCGCGGCAGATGACCGTTGACGCGCTGGTGTCGTGGCTCGGCGAGCTGAGCGAGCGCCAGCAGCAGGTCCTCGCAATGCGCTTCGGCGCCGACCTGTCGGCGCGCGAGATCGCGGACACGCTGGACATGACTGAGGCCAACGTCCATCAGGTCACATCGCGGGCGCTGCGTCAGCTGCGCGCACGCGCCGACGCGTCGCCATCGGTCAGCGACAGCGCGTGACTTCGCGCGTGACCGGCCGCTCAGTCGTCGCAACGCGGACCTGACCGTCGGCGCCGCGGACGAGCTCGCCCTCAGGCTCGGTCGTCCGGACCTGGGTCTTCTGGCAGTCCTCCCGCGCGCGGGCGTCATCACCGCCGCCGCCCAGGGCGCCTCCGCCGGCCAGTGCGACGACCACGACACCTGTCGCGAGGGCGCCGCTCAACCCCAGGCCGGCAAGCAACGGGCGAGATGACAGCGCAAAACGGCGCTTCCGCGCCGGGATGAGCCGATCCTCGAGTTGCGCGACAAACGCGTCGCGCGGCTCGGGACGGGAGCGTGCGAGCCAGGCAGCCGCATGCTCGTCTTCGGGAAGGTCCTCGGGGTCCACGTCCCCTCGTACGCATGGGAGCCACGTTTCCTTACACATCGGTCGAGCGTCAGGTCCGCGGAGGCTCCCGCGTACACGTTCCTGATGCTTCGACGTCTGCGTATCCCCATCCTTGCCGCCGTGCTGAGCCTCGTCATGAGCCCTGCAGGTGCGCAGGCCGCCGCCGGGCTAGATCTCGGGTTCAACGATGAGCGCCTGTCCCAGAACTCAACGGAGGCCGAGATCGCGCAGGCAATGCCGCGCGCCCGCGAAGCGGGCGCCACCTGGTGGCGGGCAGAGCTTCGGTGGTCACGTATCGCACCCACTCAGCCGCCGACCACGGCAGACGCGCGGAACCCCGCGTGGGCCGGTTACGACTGGAGGCTGACCGATCGGGTCGTACGCAACGCTGCCGCGTCAGGACTCCAGGTGCTCCCGTACGTCCGGCTCGCACCCGCCTGGGCCGAGGGCGCGAAGCGTCCCGCCGTCTCCCGCCTCGTGCCCGCCGGCACTTGGCGCCCCTCCCCGTCCGCTCTCGATGCGTTCGCCACCGCATTGGCCAAGCGCTACTCGGGCCGGTTCCCGGATCCGCTCACCCCAGGTGCGAACCTCCCACGCATCCGTTGGTTCCAGGCCTGGAACGAACCCAACCTCTACACCGACCTGACGCCCCAGTGGAAGCGCAGCCGTGGCGAGTGGGTCCCCGCCAGCCCCGATCACTACCGTCGGCTCGCCAACGCCTTCTACTCGGGCGTGAAGCGCGGCCAGTCCGGGGCGAAGGTGCTGTCGGCCGGCACCGGTCCCTTCGGCGACCTCAACGACGGAGACCCGCGGATGCCGCCCGTCCGGTTCTGGCGCGAACTCCTGTGCGTGCGCGATGGCAAGGTCCCGCGTGCCACCAAGTGCCGCAAGTCGGTGCGCTTCGACGCAGTCGCCCATCAGCCGTATCCGATCGGGCCGCCGCGCCGCACGGCGCGCAACAAGGACGACGCAGTCGTACCGGATGTGCGCAAGATCACACGGCTGCTTCCGGCCGCGACGCGCGCGGGCACGCTGCGGCCGAAGACCAAGAAGCCGCTGTGGATCACCGAGTACGCCTGGGAAAGCACTCCTGACCCGGACGGCGTGTCGCTCAACGAGCAGGCGCAGTACCTCCAGGCGTCGCTGTATGTCCTCTGGCAGCAGGGCGCAAGGGTCATCACGTGGTGGCAGCTTCGCGACGAAGCGCCGACGCCGGCGTTCAACGCGACATTCCAGTCCGGCATCTTCCTGCGCGGCGCGACCCCGGCGCAGGACGAGCCAAAACCCGCGTACACCGCGTTCCGCTTCCCCTTCACCGCCTACCGGACGAACGGCGTAGCGCGACTCTGGGGGAAGACACCGGGCAATCGGAGTGTCACAATCGAAGCTCGGCAAGGCGGTCGCTGGGTCACCGCCGCCCGGCTGAGAGCGGGATCGAACCGCATTTTCACCGGACGACTACGAGTGGGGCCCAACACTCCGCTACGAGCCGTCTCGGGTACCGACATCAGCCTGACCTGGAGAACCCAGTGAGCATCCGCAGCCGTCTGCACCGCGTCTTTCGCGCCACCGAGGAGGAGAACCGGCAAGCGCTGTTGGCCGCGCTCCCCCGCCGGTGCGACGGCCCGCTGCTGGACATCGGCCCGCACAAGGGTGAACTCACGCTGGCGGTCGCCCAGCATGTCGGCGCCACGGAGGTCTATGGCGTCGAGCTCATCGGGGACCACATCCCTGCCGCCCGTGAGAAGGGCATCCACGTCGTGCAGGGTGATGTCGACGACGGCATCCCGTACGAGGACGGCACGTTCGGCTTCGTGTTCGCCAACCAGGTCATCGAGCACGTCCGTCGCACCGATGTGTTCCTGCGCGAGGTGCGCCGGGTGTTGAAGCCCAACGGCATCGCGATGATCTCGACGAACAACATGGCGTCCTGGCACAACATCGTGTCACTCGCGCTCGGGTTTCAACCCACGCCGATGCACATCAGCGACGAGATCATCGTGGGCAACCCGCTCAACCCCGAATCAGGTCTCCCTCACGAGGACCTCGGGCGCACCCACCTGCGTCTGTTCACCACGAGGGCGCTGGTGGAGCTCGCGGCCTACCACGGCCTGGAGGCCGTGCACACCGAGACAGTGGGCTACTACCCGCTTCCTCCGAAGCTCGCGCGGCGCATCGTGAAGTACGACCAGCGCCACGGCGCCTTCACGGTCGCGGTGTTCAAGCCCACTGTTCCCGCGACCGGCGTCCACGGGCTGCCGGCCGACGCGGCGGTGTCCCCCTTGCCCCTCGGTGTCGCGCTCAAGGACGAGCCGGCCCCCACCACGGTTGAGATGCCGGCGGCAAGCCCGGAGTCCGACGCCCGCACCGCATGACGGTCGGCCGGGTCCTCAGCCGGGCGGCCCTCGCCGCCTGTGCCTGCGTCGCGCTGGGGGCTCCGGGATTCGCGGGAGCGCAGGTGCGCATCACGGGAACGAACGTCAGCTCCGAGCGCCTGGAAGCGGGTGATCGCTCGATCATCTACTACGCCGACCTGCGCAACTCATCCGCGATCGAGCAGGCGTTCTCAGTGCGGATGACGCCCCCGAAGTTCGCGACAACCGGCGGCCGGTCTGAGGGCGAGTCGATCGACGGGCCCCGTCAACTCGCGCTACAGGGCCCCGGGCAGATGGGTCAGCTCGTGCAGGACCCACGCTTCGAGGCGCCGTGCTCGGACCGCGACAGCGCGTTCCACGGCTATGCCACCGGGCCCGCGAGCGTCGACCTGCTGCTGCCCGCCGGCGCCGCGACGACGTTGGCAGTGCGCTACGCGACCGGGCGGCGAGCTCCGTGGCGCGATACGGACTTCCGGCTGCGGTTCGCCGTCCAGCCGCGACTCGTCGGTACCTACGAGCTCGGCCAGCCGTTCTTCGGTCGGACGGCCACCGTGACGACTACCACACGGCGTACCACCAGCGGCCCAAAGCCTGGCGGGAAGCTGGCGGCGCACCTGCTCCTGAACACAACGCCCGCTGCGACGTGGGGCGAGACCCGGGCCGCGCGCGGTGTCAGCCGGGGACGAACGGTCGCGATCACCGGGCGTGTGTTCCCTGCGGTCTCCGACAAGAAGGTCGTCCTGCAAGAGCGCCGCCCCGGTGGGACGCTGCGCACCATCGAGACGGTCCGCACGGACCCGAAGGGCCGTTTCCGCGGGTCGTGGCGCGCGAGCCGAACCGGGACCGTGGAGTTCTGGGCACGCTACCCGACGCAGTCAGGCGACTTGCGCGCTGACAGCACGAGCTGCCCACTCCGGCTCCGCGTCAAGTAGATACGCGGGGGCGTGTGCCTGCACGAGTGCGGGGGCATCGGGCGGATGCGGCTCGGCAGGCGGCAACGCCAGCACATGCTCGAGCTCCGCGTTGAGCTGCTCGATGCTGCCAGGGTCGAAGGAGGCGTCGACGAGCTCTGGGAGTCCCCCCACCGCTGAACCGACCGTGCGGGTCCCGAGTTGGCGTGCCACGGCGGCGATCCCGCTCTGATTCGCCTCGGCGTAGGGCAGCGCGACTGCGTCAGCCGCCGCGATCGCCGCGACGAAGTCGTTCAGCTCGATGTACCCGAGCGCAGCCTTGACGTCCACGCCCAATTCGAGGGACACCTGCTGAGCTCCCACCCACGCGTTGCGGTCACGCCCCACCACCGCAAGTGTCCGTGCTGCAGGCCAGTGCGCTGCAGCGCGGATCAGCGTCTCCAGGCGTTTGTCGTTGCGAATCTCGCCGGCAAACAGCACGACTTGGCCTCCGACCTCGGCCGCCCACCGGGTGCGCCACGCGCGCACAAGCGTGGGATCCGGCCTCGGGGTCTTGATGATCAGTGGACTGAGACGCGCAGGGACCCCATGGCGTGCGAGGTCGCGCACGTCGTGCTCGGAGAACGTCATGACGTCAGCCACGCGTCGCAGGGCAGCGGCCAGGAAGAACGCATCGACCCGGCCGCGGCGGGAGAAGGTCTCGTGCGGAGAGAAGACGATGCGCGCGCCGGTGCGGTGGAGGCGGCGGACGACGGTCAGGGAGAGCGCGCCCGCGAGGCTGCCCTGCAGGTGGACGACGTCGCCGGCACCTGCTGCGCTCTCGAGGTGTCGCAGCATCGGGCCCAGGAGGTGGCGCGCCAGCCTCGTGCGCTGCAGGGTCGTCGCGGGGCTGCGCTGCGGCCACGTTCCACATGGGCAGTAGGCGAACCCGATGGCCGGGAGGTGTTCGTGCTCAGCGGCCGTGTGGACGACGACGGTCTCGCCCGTGCTCGCCAGCGCCTCGGCGAGAGCCACAGTGTGCTGGAAGATCCCCGAGTAGCCGGTGGGTTCGATGAGGTGGATGGCGCGGGGCATGGAGATCGCGGACCGGCGAGAGCGTACCCACGGCCTTACCGCAGAATCGGGTCGTTCGAGCCTGATCTTGAGGGGCTTCGCGCCCGCCCCGGCAGATGGTTCAGGTCCACCACCGTGGCTAGGCTGACGGCCCCCAAGTCCGAGAGCAGCTGGGCGAACACCCAGTGCAGAGCGTTCATGTCGCCCCACGTCTCGATCATCATCCCTACCCGCAACCGCCCGGTGCTCGTCCGGCGCGCAGTGCACACGGTGCTCAACCAGACGCACACGGACTGGGAACTCATCGTGGTCGACGACGGGTCAGACGTCCCCGTCACGCCAAACCTTCTGCGCACCGACGACCCGCGAGTCACGGTGCTCCGGCGCGAAGACGGTACCGGCGTGTCGGCCGCCCGCAACGCCGGAATCGCGCGAGCGAGCGGATCGTGGGTCGCGTTCCTCGATGACGACGACTACTGGGCGCCGGAGAAGCTCGCGATTCAGCTCGGGCACGCGGCGATCTCCGGCAGCGGGTTTCTCTACACCGCCGTGATCGTCGTCGACGACAACGGACGATACGTGTACGAGCGCGGCATCGCACCAACGTCCGACATGACGAGAGCACTGCTCAGCCACAACGCCGTCGGCGAGCCATCCAGCGTGCTTGTACGGCGCGATCTGCTGGAGGTGGCGGGCCCCTTCACCGACCGGCTGTCGATGCTCGCGGACTGGGACATGTGGCTGCGCCTGACGGCGCTGTCGCGGCCGTTCGGTATCCGGCGGCACCTCACGGTCATCATGATGCACCCGGGCAACATGCAGGTCGTCGACATCGATCGTGCCGAGCACGAACTCGACGTCCTGCGACAACTGCACGCCGAAACCATTGCCACCAACGGCGGGCGACTCGGATCGGTGTGGATCGACCTCTGGCTGGCCGAGAAGCGCCGTCACGCCAACCCGTCCTGGCAGACGCGCACGGCGTACGCGCGTACCGCCCTGCGCGCATACGGCCCGAAGCGGGTTGCTCGCCGCGTCGTCGCGCGGACCTACCGGCGCGTTCGGGGGCGCCCGCTGCCGCCCCCCTGGGCCAGGCAGCCTGCGTCGTGACCGCCGCTGCCGACATCGCCCTTCCCGTTCACGCCGCGTCCGAGCGCGGCGCCCGCGTCCGTCACCGCCTCGCGCTCATCGTGCATCTCACGCGGCAGGAGATCAAGCTCAGCAGCCGGTTCTCCACCGTCGGTGCGCTCTGGCCGTTGCTGCGCCAACTTGCGCAACTGGCCGTCATCACGGTGGCCTTTACCGCAGTGCTCGACCTCGGCATCCCGAACTACGCCGCATTCGTGCTCGCCGGGCTCGTCGGGTGGACCTGGTTCGTGTCCGCGATGACAACATCGGCCGACGCGATCCGCTGGAAGCGCGAGCTGGCAATGCGCCCCGGGTTCCCAACGCTCATCCTCCCCGTCCTGGCGGTGACCGTCCCGCTGTTCGACGTACTGCTCGCCCTGCCGCTGCTGTTCGGCCTGCTGGTGTTCACCGCCGAGGTCCACGCGGCCACCCCGCTCCTGCTGCCGCTCCTGTTGCTTCAGGGACTGCTGATGGTGGGGCTCGGCTGGGTCGTCTCTTCGGTCGCCGTGTTTCTCCGTGATGTCCCACAGATCGTCACGTTGTTCGTCACTCTGGGTTTCTACATCACGCCGATCTACTTCGACGTCTCCCGCGTCCCCGCCGACTATCAGTGGATCATCCGGCTGAACCCGATGGCCGTGCTGCTAGAGGCGCAGCGGGCCGCGCTGCTCGGAACACCGTGGCCGCCCGTGTCGAGCCTCATGGCCCTCGGCGTCCTGACCGTTGTCCTGCTCGGCTGCGGATTCCTCCTGTTCACCAAACTGTCACGCAGGTTTGCCGATGAGCTCTAAGCCCGGGCCTGTCGTCATCGAAGACGTCAGCAAGTCCTATCCGTCCTGGCACGGGCGCGGGCGATCGCTGCGCGACATCCTCGCCGGGAGAGTGGCGCTCCTCAGCCGCGGCAAGGATCGCCGGTGGGCGCTGCGCAATGTCACCGTGCGCGTCGAGCCGGGAGAAAGCGTGGGGCTGATCGGCGGCAACGGGTCGGGCAAGTCCACGCTGCTACGCATTGCCTCCGGGCTGACCGAACCCACCCGCGGCCGCGTCGAGACGCCGGACGGAACAGCCGCGGTGCTCACCCTCGGTGAAGCATTCGCTGCCGACCTCACCGGAACGGAGAACGCGATCACGACCGCAATCGTGTCGGGTTTCTCGCCGCGCGACGCCCGTGCGCTCGTCCCTGCGATCCTCGAGTACTCCGAACTCGGGGACGCCGCCGACGAACCGGTGCGGACATACAGCGAGGGCATGAAGCTGCGACTTGCGTTCGCCGTCGTCGCCCAGACACGGCCCGCTGCGATGATCCTTGACGAGGTGATGGCCGTCGGCGACATCGCCTTCCAGCTGAAGTCCCGTGCCCGGATCCGGGCAGAGCGCGAACGCGGCGCGCCGATCCTCGTCGCGACCCACGACCTCAAGCTGGTCCTCGACGAGTGCGACCGCTGCGTCTGGCTGGACAAGGGCACGATCTACGCACAGGGGGCTGCCGCCGACGTCATCGATCAGTACCGCGGCGCGATGACCGAGAAGACCATCGCGGCCGCCGACGAGCCACCACCCACCACCGGTGCACCCGTCGCGCACGCCATGCGCCTGCAATCCGACACCGTCGGCGGTCGGCACAGCAATATGCGCACTGGCGACCGCCTCCACATCTCCTGGACGCTGGCGGTACCGGCGGAGTGGCACGGCGCGCTGCGCGTGTCCATCGAGATCCGCGACCACCAGGGCGCGCTGTGGTGCCGCCTCGAGTCGCCTGAGGGGCTGCCCGGGATCACGCCGCCCACCGACCGGGCGCGACAGGCGGTAGTGCTCGACCCGCTGAACCTGCCCGTCGGCCCGTATCGGGTCGACGTGCTCACCACTGACGATGGCGGGCGACCGCTGACCGACCGGCGCGACTCGTGTGACCTGAGCGTGGTTGAGGGCGAGACGGCGGGGCCGATGCTCGACCCGCCGGCGCGGTGGGAGTCGGCGGGGTAGTGATCACGCGACGACCCCGTCGCCCACCGACTCGTCCGTCGACGCGATGCTGCGCAAGCTCACCGCGCGACAGCTCCAGGTCGTCGCCGTGCTCGCCGACGACTGCAGATACGACGAGATCGCAGCGTGCCTGTCTATCACCGAGCGGCAGGTCCGGCGCCACGGGCGTCTGGCGGCAGAGCGCCTTGGGGCCCGCAATGCCGCCGAACTGGTGACTCGAGCGGTCGCAGGGCGGGCTGGTGCCGGGCCGCTGAGCCCGCGCCCTACCGCCGCACCACCAGCACCCCACGCCCCCGTACCGCCTTGCGGCCGTGCAGCACCACCGACACGCGCACCTGCCGCCGCCCCGGACGCGCCGCCTTGCGCACCCGCACCGGCACGCGGAACGTCATCTCCTCCCGGCCCCGCAGCCGCACCGTCCGGCACGACCGCGAGGACGTCGCGCGCACCGCCGCCACGCACGCGCGGACCCGCGCACGCCGGCCCGTGACGTCCTGCAGCCTCACCCGCACAAGCACGCGGCGCCCGCGCGTGACCCGCCGCGAGCTCACCTTCAGCGCCGGGCGTGCCCGCACGACCCGCGCGAGCGTCAGGCCCGTGGCCATGACGCCTGTCCCGCCCGGGGTGCTCGCCGTCACGACACAACCGAGCTGCCTCCCGGCGTCGACCGAGCGCAGCCGGTACGTCGATGACGGGCCACTCGCCAGCGGCCGGCCCGACGCGTCGAAGAACGTGAACACCAACGACGCCGAGGGAGACCACGACGGCGACAGGCACTGCGCGACGTGGCCCTCCCGCATGTGGGGCACGCGCAGCTGCGCGCCGCCGAGTGCCCGCGGGGCCGGCGCCGGGGCCGGGTCGCCGTAGATGAAGCCGAGGATCTCGGGCGGGGCGACCTTGCTCATCACGCGAGGCGTCCCGGGCCCACAGCTCGCCGGGCCCGCGATGGCCACGCCGGCCAGCACCGGGGTCGGGGTGAAGACGACGAACCCGCTCCCACTGTCGCCCGAGCACGTCGAACTGACCGGCGAACTGGCGCAGAACAGCACCGCGTTGGCGCCTCCCGCGCACATCGGCGACCCGACCGTCGCGTCGAACGCATGGAGCTGGCCGCTCGCCGAGGCCTCCGGTGTCTGGCGCCCGAAGCCGGCCAGGCGACCGCCCTGTCCCTCCGCCGGGAGCGTCCCGGGGGCGGGCAGAGCGACGGCGTTGACCGTGGGCGTGACGTCGACCGGCCGCGAGAGATGCAGGACGGCGATGTCCCGCGCGTACGGGTCCTCGGCGAGGTTGCGGTTCGGATGGATGCGCACGAGCGCGACACCGCGGCGCTGCACCTCTCCGCGCGCGTCGGGCAGCGCGCGGTGGGAGTCGCCCGCGCGGATCTCCACCGCACGCGGGTCCACCGGCCGGCCGGCGTCATCGTCGACACAGTGTGCGGCGGTGATCACGCGGTCGACGGAGACCAGCGAGCCGCCGCACGAGTCCGCGCCGTCGCCCATGCGCGTGGTGATCGCGACCTGCCACGGCGCCTCGCGGATGTCGATCGCCGGACCGCCGCCGACCCAGACGCGCGGGGAAGCAGCGGTCGCCGTCGCCGGCAGAGACAGCACGAGGACGAGCAGCGCGGTGGCGCGGCGGAGCACGTCCGTTGGAACTCAGGTCGGGCGCGCGAGTTGCGCGCTGCCACGCAGCCGCGTCACTGCTGCGCCCGGATCTCCTCGGCCGCGGCGCGATACGCCGACAGCGCCGGCTTCACCACGTTGTTGCGCTTCACCAGCCCCGTGTGCAGACCCCAGAAGTCCTTGCCCCCCGGGAACGGCCGGACGTCCCGCCACGCGTAGTAGATGATCCCGCGCAGCTTCATCCCCGGCGCCTGCCGCGCGCCCACGCGGTACAGGTCGCCGACGAGCTTGGCCTGCCGCGCTTCGCTCACCGTGAACGCGCTCCCGGGGGACTTCGGCCCGGCGGCCCAGCCGACCTCGGTGATCCACAGGCCGACGTCGCCGTCCCCGGCCCGCACCGAGACCTGGTGAGCCTGGCGCGCACCGCGCAGCACGCCCGACACGTCGCGCGCATACGGGTGCACGGCGAGCGTGTCGAAGCTGCCCTTCGCCCCCGCCGCGTACATCTGGCGGACGAAGCGCAGCAGCGGGATCCCCTGCTTGCTGTCGGGCAGGCCGCCGGCCAGCACCTCGGCGTCGGGGTCGAGCTTGCGGATCGTGCGCGCACCGGTCTTCAGCAGCTTGACGTACGCCTTGGCGTCGGGCTTGCCGCCCCAGTACTGCGGCAGGTTCGGCTCGTTCCAGACCTGGTAGCTGACGATCGGCACCTGCGGCAGATCCGGATTGGCTTTCCAAAACGTGCCGTTGCGCCCGTAGCGCTTGACCACCTGGGTGACGTAGCGCGCGTACGAGGCGTTCGTCCGCGGCGGGAACGTCGTCACCGCCGTGACCTTCGCGCCCTTCTTGCGCTTGGCCGCGTGGAACTTGGGCATGCCGAAGAGGATCGGGACGACGCGGAGCTTCGCCCGCGCGACGTCGGCCATGAACGCGTCGTAGGCGCGGAAGTCGAACCGGCCGCGGCGCGTCTCGATCTCGGTCCAGTTGATCCACTGGCGCAACGTCCGCGCACCGGCCGTGTACTGCGCATCGAGCGCCTGTCGCCGCGCGCCCGCGGGTGCGGCGAACACCTCCGCAGCGGTGATGCCGACGAAGCCCTCGGGCAGCGCGGCGGCCTGCGCGGTCGTCGGCGTGTCGGGTCCTCCCCACCCGCAGCCGGCGAGCAGCACGAACATCCATGCGGCGCACGCCGCGGCGACCCGTCTGCGCATCAACGCACCGCTCTCGTCACGCGCCGCAGCGCCAGGGCCGCCGGCTTCGGGCGGCCGTCCAGGTGGTAGAGCCCGGTGTGCAGGCCCCAGAAGTCCTTGCCGCCGGGGTAGATCGGGGCGTCGCGCCAGGCGTAGTAGACGATCCCGCGCAGCCGCCACGCCTTGCGCTTCTTGGCCAGGTTGCGGAAGACGCGCGTCACCAGGGAGGCCTGGCCGTTGATGCCGACCTTGCGGCCCTTCGTCGGCGGACCGCCGGACGCCCAGCCGATCTCGGTGATCCACAGCGGCGTGCGGCGCGCCGACTTCGGCAGGGCGTTGCGGGCCTCGCGCAGCTGCTTCTCGATGCCCTTCAACGACGGCGCGTAGGGGTTCACGCCCAGGACGTCGACCGACTTGCGTGCCCCGGCCGCGTACATCCGCTTGACGAAGGTGCGCAGGGACATCCCCTTCTTGCTCTTCGGCAGACCGGCGGTGACGAGCTGCGCCTTGGGCTGCACCCGGTGCAGCGCGCTGTGGGTGGCGCGCAGCAGCGCCGTGTAGCGCTTCGGGTTCGGACGGCCGCCCCAGTAGACCGGCAGGTTCGGTTCGTTCCAGACCTGGAAGGCGCGCGCGGGGCGAGGCTTGACGCCCGGGTGCTCGAGCCACAGGCTGCCGTTGGCGCCGTAGCGCATGGCCACCGCGGCCACGTAGCGGCCGAAGTCGGCGACGCGGCGCGGCGGGAAGGTCGCGCGGTCGGTGTTCCCGGGCGGGCGGGAACTCGCCCACGCGGGCTCGCCGAAGAGCAGAGGCATCACCTCGATGCCCTCCTTTGCGGCGGCCAGCACGAAACGATCGGTCATCGAGAAGTCGAACACACCGGGTGTGCGCTCGATCTGCTTCCAGTCGAAGTTCTGACGCAGCAGCGTCACCCCGGAGGACCGCTGCTGGTGGAGCATCGGGCGCTGATAGGGGAACTCGCCGGCGAAGACGTCCTCGCTGACGACCCCGAAGAATCCGCGCGGTGGCGCGGCCTGCGCCGGCGCGGCGATGGTGAGCGCGATGAGGGAGGTCAGGCAGACGGCGATGAGGCGGGCGATCATGGGCGGGCCTCTCTGCGGTGTCGATGGAGGGCGATGAGTGCCGCTGCGGCGGCGGCGAGCAGTGCGAGCGCGAGCGCGGCGACCAGCGGGCCGGGCCCGGTGCCGGCGACGTCGACTCCGGCGCGTGTGCTGGCCTGCACCGGCGCCGCCGCGGCGGCGGCCTTCAGCTCGCCGGCGAACGCGCCGTCGGCAAGGCGCGCCGACGGGATGTCGGCGTCCATCAGTGCGTACCACGCGTCGCCGGAGGCGCCCTCGGCCGCGGACGGAAACGGCGCGTACGGTCCGTTACCTTCCTGAGCCCCTGCAGGCACCGGCGTCACGAGCACGCACAGCGCCAGAGCGCAGGCGATGATCACTCGCGACATGCGACGGCCCACGCTACCTCCCTCGCCGGGCGGCACACGG
>SXGQ01603605.1_pt1 | contig 23147 bp, 20 predicted proteins | sample 3178371 | NCBI WGS metagenome assembly SXGQ01 (sample SAMN11356859, study PRJNA531348) | freshwater metagenome | isolation source: freshwater sample F1-20 | place: China: Fuxian Lake, Yuxi | collected 2017-12-25 | reverse complement strand
TGCTCGTCAAAGGGAATGAACTCGTAGTAAATGCCGTTATTTAGGTTGAGGCGCATGCCTTTTTTGAGGTCTTTGTGACGGGCATCGTAAGCAATGAATCCCTCGGATGCCAGGTAGGTCTCAATATAAATTAAGGGCCTACGGCATAAATTCTCAAAAGCGGGCAAGTAGGGGTCTATGGCGACGCCACCGTAAGCAAAAACCGTGAGGTTAGGCCAAATATCATGGATGGACTTGACCTGATAATGCTCGATAATTCGCTGGAAAAGCAATTGCATCCATGCCGGAATACCCGTGACCACCCATATATCCCATAGAGAGGCTTGAAGGACGATCTGTTCAATTTTCTCGTTCCAATCCCGGATTCGAATGATTTCCTCCCCAGGTTTGAAAAAAGGGTTGAACCAAAGGGGAACCTTGGAAGTGTTGATCCCGCTGAGATCGCCGTAAAAATAATGCCCTGAGAATTTAAGATCTGCGGACCCTCCAAGCATCAAGATACCTTTGTCAAAAAGGTTGGTTGGGAAATCGTATAAGGTCAATGCATACATCTGTTTGATGGAGGTACGCCGCATAGCTTTGATCATGTCGCCCGATACGGGGATGTATTTGCTTGTAGCCTCTGAAGTTCCACTGCTGAGGGCGAAGTATTTGATTTTGCTGGGCCAGGTGATATTGGATCGTCCTTCATCGTAGGATTTCCACCATCGGTCGTGCATCATGTTGTAATCATGAATGGGAATTCTTCGACTGAATTCATCCTGCATTTGTCCAGAATCCAGAATGGATGAAAAGCCATAATACTTGCCAATTTCTGTTTGTCTTGCTTTACGCAGCAAACGGAACAAGACCAACTTCTGTTGAATGGAAGGCTTCAAGATTCCAAATTGCAAGGATTTACCCAGCTCGAGGGTTCGTTTGAACAAAGATCCAAGAAGGGCCATATTCGTAATTTTAATGGGTGTCCGCAGGTGACCATGTCTCCGGTGCGAGCCGCCATTGCTCCAGCGAATCCAAGCTTTGTTGATCCAAGTAGCTGTATTCTATTGCCTCCTTGAGCAAGTCGCTGTAAGTGCATAAACTGAGTGAACGGAATCCTTGGTCCGCAAATCTTGCAGAGGCCACGGGTAGCCCATAATCAAAAATGCTCAGAATACCCAAAACGTCAAGCCCTTCCTGACGCAAGGCGGAGGCTGCTAGCAAGGAGCTTCCCCCGGTTGATATCAAATCTTCAATCAAAACCACTCTGGCATTGGATTCCCATCGGCCTTCAATTTGGCTTCGGGTTCCGTGCTCTTTGGGTTTGGAGCGGACATAAATAAACGGCAATCCCAATTGCTCTGCGACAAGAACCCCTTGAGGAATACCCGACGTGGCGACCCCTGCGATCAAATCACAACCACTGAACTCGTGAGCAATTCGTTCAGCCAACATTTGACGAATATGCGTCCTGTACTTGGGGTAGGATAGGGTGACCCTGTTATCGCAATAAATTGGCGATAGCCAACCGGAGGCCCATTGGTAGGGCTTGATTGGCGAAAACTGAACAGCCTTGGTTTCAAGAAGAATTTGGGCAATCTTAGAGGCAATCTCTCGGGTATTCATGTCTCAAATTTATCGGTTTTTCTGTCATGAAACGTCATTTGTCTTGGAAGCATACACCGGCGCTTATTTAGAGGGTATTTCGCAGAAGGATCAAACGCCAGACTACGGGGCTCTAGATGAACCCTATGTCGAGGAGATTTGGACCAAGATCACGGAATCTCTGAAGCAGGAATCAAGACATAGCCCCAGCAGCCCCAGCAGCGTCAAAGGGACTAGGCTGCGATTCCAGGTGCAGCGTCCAGATTTGGTCTGGGAAGAATTGTGCAATCGAGGCCTTATTATCCAAGCGGCCGGAGGCATCGTTTATATGGACCAACGCATGTTATGGATGATAAGGAACGGGCGCTGGGATTTGCCCAAGGGCAAGGCTGAGCCTGGAGAATGCCCTGAACAAACGGCAGTTCGGGAATGTGAAGAAGAATGCGGATTGAAGGGACTCAAGCTGATCAATCCTAGTCAGTCCTATAGGACCCACCATTGGTACCTCTACAAAGGTTATCCTGCCTTGAAAACCACGCTATGGTACGAGATAATCGCCCTAGGGGAGTATAACCAAGTACTGTTGCCGCAAGTTGAAGAGGGCATAACCTCGTTGGAATGGATTGATTATCGGCGCATGTACAGGGAAATCTTGCCCACGACTTATCCCGCCCTCCGATGCATGGTCGAAGAAATTTACGGGCCCTCCGAAGGCCTTAATGCAGAGATGCCACGGGCAACTACCGCAGGAACAAGGGGTGCGGGATTTCCGCCGTGAAGGACAATTTCCCGAACGATGGAGGAAGAAACCGCCTGCAAGCCGGGATCGCAGACCAGAAAAAAGGTCTCTACACCAAATAAATCCTTGTTGAGTTGAGCGATGCTTTTCTCACTCTCAAAATCAGTGGTATTGCGAAGACCTCTAATAATAAAAGAGGCACCTATTTCTTGACAAAACTTGGCCGTTAGGTCTTGGTACTGGACCACCTGAACCCGGCTATCCCCTCCCAGCAATTCTTGCAACCACTTGAGCCTTGTTTCCAATGAGAATAGGCTTTTCTTATCCGAATTATGTCCTATCCCGACAATCAAGCGGTCAAAATGTTGCAAGGCCCTTTGAATCAAATCCAAATGACCCAGGGTAATGGGATCGAAGGAGCCTGGGAAAAGGGCAGTGCGCAGATTCATAGAGCCAAGGACCGTTTCTCAAATATACTAAATTGCGTTAGTCCGTAGGTGAGGACCTTGGATGGATCATGATGAAGGGCAATCCTTTGGTAGGTCATGGCGTGCTCAACGACCAATATTCCGTTCGTGGCGAGCAGGGGCCCTGCAAGAAACTCATCAGCAAGGCCTTCCAGGCGTGGCTCACCGTAGGGCGGATCGGCTACGACCAAATGAAAAGGGGCAGCCTCTTCAGGTAATTCGGATAAGCGTTCGGTCATTTTCCATGGAAATCGACCGTCGACGGTCTGGCCCATGGAGAGTAAATCGAATCCTGCGATTTGCCAATTCTTCAGGCTCCACTTTTGGCGGACTTGCCGCAAATGGCGAAGGGCCTCGGGATTCATGTCCAAACTAACCAAAAGGGATGCACCTCTGGACAGGCATTCTAAACCCAAAGTGCCTGTACCTGCAAAGAGGTCCAAGGCGCGAATTTGGGGCCAATCCAAAAGTGTATCTAGATGATTCATTAGCCCTTGGCGAGCGATATCGGTGGAAGGTCGTACCTCCCAACGCTTTGGCTTTACGGAGATGGAACGACCGGCCAGACGCCCCCCTGTTATCCGAACTTTTGATTCCACTGCTGTAAAGCTTGGATGAGCCCCTGCTGAATGAAGTCCAAATCTGAAGGCGCATTCGAATCTTGGTTAAGTCCATGATGGGAATAAACATGGTCGAAGGATATATCCAGGATACTACGCTCCTCAACGGACCAACTCATCTTTTGCAAAAAGTGAATGTAATTTGGATTTTGCTCTAATCGACGCGCCAATACATGGTACAGGATATCGGTGGGAGTATTCCACAGGTACCGGCCTTGATGAATCAACCGCAATCCCTCGAAAATCCAAAGCCCAAAATCCCTGTCCCCCCTAACAATGGCGAGATGTCTTCCCTTGGTTTCGGTGTTACGTAAAGCTTCTAACCAATACAGAGTCCATAAGGCAGAAGCGTTGTGAAGGCTCCAATTAGCCGCTTCGTTATGCAATCCCTCAACGATGGCCAAGGGCACTGCAAACAATTGAGCCATATCCAATTCGGGTATTCGCTGCCACCCAAGGGATTCGCCGTTTAATGGCCCGCATACGGATTCAAATAGGGCAGCCAAATCAGTAATGGACTCATAATCAGTAATTATGCCACGGCTAACTAGGGTGCTTGGCCATTCATCCAAAAGGGCGACGGGTATCCAGGTCTGTCGAGGTAAATCCGCGATGAATTCAGCTTCTGTCAATTCCTCCATAGACTTCATCCATGATGAAAACTCCTTGGATCCTTGATTTTCATGAAAACGGCTCTCGACAAAATCGACCTGTTCTTGACTTGATCCCAACCCTCCACTATCCCTCCATGCTCTTAGGGATTCAGGGTAAATGATCTCAGGATATGGGTAGGGTAGGGGTTCATGATCGACGCCATCAAGCGAGTACCACCTGCGATTCCACGCCCAGTATCCCTTCAAAGGTTTGCTCAAAAGGTTTTAGAATTGCGGAAATACGAAAAGGTATGGGATTATGTTATTCCCAGTTCCCGCTAAGGTTGGCATCTACCATCGACCCAACGCGTAGAACTTTACGCGTATCGAAGGGAGCAGAGTCTTCTACTTCGAAAACATTGAGCTCCAAGTTGCTTTTCTTGACTTTGCCCGCCCGCAGTGTGAACTTAGCGGTATCCGCAAAGGGAACATAGCATAATGAGTCAATAGGGTAGTTCTTGAACAGGGAATCGGCGACTGAAATCAAAATAGTTTCGTACCGAATTCCTTTGCGGATGTCCGCAGAGTCATCGGGATTTCCAATAACCTTGGTAATTTTCATTTCCCCATTTTTGGTGTAGTTGATTAGTTTTTCCCAGGTATCGGCAAATTCACCGTTGTTTTCGCGGTAAGCCACCTGAGCAGAGCGGATCATTTTGAGGCGTTCAATCACGATTCCGTAGCGATAATCTCTTTCTTTGTCGAAACGCAAGGGTTTGGCAATGGTTTCGATGGTTTCGTAGGTTAGCCAAGCGATGAGGCCCAAGAGTACGATTTTCAAGATGTTTTGGAGGTTCATATGCGGTAATTAATTTGCAAAAATACAGTCAAGGAGTCCATGAGGCATTGGTATTCATGTAAACATTTTGGAAACAAAGGTGTTCAAAGCATAATGGATCGCTTCTCCATCAAAGATATTGAGGCTCTCACCGGCATCAAAGCCCATACGCTTAGGATATGGGAGCAGAGGCATGCGGTGATTTGCCCCAAAAGGAGCGAAACCAATATCCGCTATTACGACCAAGACGATCTCCGTAAATTATTGGGGATTTCGGCCTTGATGCGTCAAGGACACAAAATCTCGGCTTTGGCCAAGTTAAGCAATCAAGAGTTGCATTCTGCAGTCCTGGATCAAGAGATGGCCCCCTTGCCTTTGGACGAAAGGCTGGAGGCACTGACACTGGCCATGATTAGCTTGGATGACCAGGCCTTTCGAAATCTCTTGTCTAAGTCCTTTGATCAATGCGGTGTGGAAGGGGCAATGATGGAACTCATCTTCCCGTTTTTTCGTCGTATTGGTGTTCTGTGGCAAACCGGGGCCATCAACCCCGCACACGAGCACTTTATTACCAATATTATTCGGCAAAAAATCATTGTGGGTATTGACAAGCTCGAAGAAAAGGTCCCCGAGGACTCAAATTCAGCCCCCAAAGCTATTCGTAAGTATCTCCTGTATCTTCCTGAGGGAGAATACCATGAATTAGGTTTGCTTTTTGCATCCTACCTGATCAAAGCCAGGGGTCAGAAGGTGGCCTATATCGGAACTAATGTGCCTTATCCTGATTTGTCTGTATTGGACCAGCAATACCAACCCGATTTTACCCTTTTTGCCTTGACATCGGCCATTGCTCAAAGCTCTGTTGTTGATTATCTCGCCAAAGTCCGTGCTGACTTTCCGCATCGCACTCACTTAGTCACTGGACCTTTGGCTAATATGTCCGAAGGGGAAGTTGCATGGGAAGGCCCATTGAGGCTGATTCGTGATTTTCCTGAGCTGATCGCCTTTGTCGACTCGGAGGCTCAAGCCGACTAAGCTTTTGATAGGCTCACCGTTCTAAGGTGTACTTTTGAAGTCATGCTTGATCCCATGATTCTCGTTGTTGGAACAGTCTTGGGCCTTGCTGGAATGGAGGTTTTTGGATGGTTTATCCACAAATATCTAATGCATGGCCCATTGTGGTTTATTCACCGAACCCACCATCGACCCAGCAGTAAAGGTCCTGAATGGAACGATCTATTCTCCTTGTTCTTTGGAGGAATGGGGATGGTTTTCTTGTGGTTGGGTTTGGAGTATGGTCCTCTGGTTTTAGGAACGGGGATTGGAATTTGCCTTTATGGAGCTTTGTATTTCATTATGCACGATGGTTGGGTTCATCGCCGCTGGAGGGTTCCTATGCGATTACGGTTTCCCTACATCGAGGCCATGATACGCGCTCATCGCGCTCATCATGTTTCCTTGAAGGCCAAGCCTTCAGAGTCTTACGGTTTACTTTGGTTTCCTAGCAAATTCCTTTTCAAGAAACCCTAAGGCCTATCTTTGAGAAAATACAAATTATGCGCTCTTTAACTATTCCTGTTTTTTTGGCTTTGTTTAGCATTTTGTCATCCCTTAGTGCTACCGGTCAAGCTCCAGCTGAGACCTTGCGTTATCCGGATACCAAACGGGTTGACCAATTGGATACCTACTTTGGCAAAGTCGTCGAGGATCCCTACCGCTGGTTGGAAGACGATCGGTCCGAAGAAACAGCCGATTGGGTGAGTAGGCAGAATGAAACCACTTTTGGATACCTCAAGGCGATTCCTTACCGCTCGGATATTCGCAAAAGGTTGGAGAAATTATGGAATTACGAGAAATACTCCGCCCCGTTCAAGGAAGGAAAATACACATATTTTTTTAAGAACAATGGGCTGCAGAACCAGTCTGTTCTGTACCGTGAGATTTCAGGGAGCAACGCAAACCCGGAAGTTTTTCTAGATCCCAATAATTTTTCCAAAGATGGAACTTCATCCCTCGCAGGCATTCAATTCTCAGAAGACGGATCCCTCTGTGCGTATCAAATTAGCGAAGGAGGATCGGATTGGCGCAAGGTCGTAGTAATGGATGCCGTGAATCGTAAGATTATGGGGGATACCTTGTTCGATGTTAAGTTTTCGTCCCTTTCATGGAAAGGCCAGGAAGGCTTCTTCTATTCCAGCTACGATAAACCCAAAGACGGCTCTGCTCTTTCTGGCAAAACCCAGCATCACAAGTTGTATTACCACCGGATGGGCAAACCTCAAAGCGGGGATGAATTGATATTTGGTGGCGAGAAACAGCCTTATCGCTATCTGGGAGCGGTCGTTAGTGAAGATAATCGTTGGCTCTTCATTTCCGCAGCTCAGGCTACCTACGGTAACGAACTATACGTTAAAGATTTATCCATTAAAAATTCGTCTATACGGCCCATGATTACCGGTCTTGATTTCGAAAGCGATGTCGTGCATGTGGAGGGTGATCGAATTTATGTGCTAACCAACCTTAAGGCACCCAACCGCAGGCTTATGGTGGCATCTGCCAAGGACCCTTTATCTACACAGTGGCAAGAACTCATTTCGGAAACCGAATTCCCGTTATCGGTGACTGCAGCTGGAGGTTACCTCATGGTTACTTACCTCAAAGATGCTGTTTCCCAGGTTATCCAATACGATTTACAAGGAAATCGTATTCACGAAGTTCAATTGCCAGGCTTGGGAACAGCCTCAGGCTTTGGAGCCAAGCGCAGTGAAAAGGAATGTTATTTTTCATTTACTTCTTACACCCAGCCCCCAGTGATTTATCATTATGATCTCCAAGGGGGTTCCAAAATCTATAAACAAAGTAAGGTAGATTTTGAGCCTGATCAGTATGTAAGCACCCAGGTTTTTTACAAGTCCAAGGACGGCACCAAGGTGCCTATGATTTTGACTCATCGCAGGGATGTCAACCCTAACGGTGAAAATCCGGTCCTCCTGTACGGGTATGGGGGTTTTAACATATCGTTGACGCCTAGTTTCTCGGTTTCTAATTTGTTTTTCATGGAGCAGGGCGGGATATATGCGGTAGCAAATCTCCGTGGGGGTGGTGAATACGGGGATCAATGGCACGATGCTGGCACCAAAATGCGTAAGCAAAATGTCTTTGATGATTTTATCGCTGCAGGGGAGTGGTTAATCCAGAACGGCTATACCCAACCTGACCGCTTGGCTATTGCCGGAGGTTCAAACGGGGGCTTGTTGGTTGGAGCCTGCATGACCCAGCGTCCGGACCTGTTCAAAGTTTGTTTTCCGGCCGTGGGGGTGATGGATATGCTTCGTTACCATACATTCACTGCCGGTGCGGGTTGGGCTTATGATTACGGCCGTTCCGATGATTCCGAAGAAATGTTCGAATACCTGCGTGGGTATTCTCCGGTTCAAAATGTTCGGAATAAAGTCTCTTATCCCGCTACCATGGTGACCACTGCCGATCATGATGATCGCGTTGTTCCGGCCCATTCCTACAAGTTTATCGCGGAATTGCAAAGCAAACAAGTAGGCTCGGCACCGGTCCTGATCCGTATAGACGTGAAGGCTGGACATGGAGCCGGAAAGCCTACTTCCATGATCTTAGACGAGGCCGCCGACAAATGGTCCTTCCTTTTCTACAATATGGGATTGGAACCCCAATTCTGAGGCAGGATTTAGGCAGCAGCTCCACCGACATATACCACTAGGCCGTCGGCGGGGATTCCGGATTCGCGCAGTGCTGTGAGGTATCGGTTTAATTGGGTTTGGTGATCTTCCTTCGCAAATCCTGTTTTGAATTCGATAACACGTGCTGTGCCATTCTTGCGAAGCAAGACCATGTCGGGTTTAAGGAATTGACCATCGCCCATAAGTAGAGGCAATTCGCGTAGAACCGTGCAGGACCCATTCCAGCATTCTTGAAGTTCGTCTCTGTGTACCACTTCAAGCGTCCAATCCCTTACCTTTTCTTTCAGATCCAGCTTCAAATCTTCTCTTGCCATGAAGTCATTCATAGCAGCGTCCACGCTTGTGCTACCCTCCAACTGGGCCACGAATTGATGAAACAGATTACCTGCTTCGACAGGATCTGACCATTGACTTTGCCAGTTCAAATTTTGTTCCATGCAGATTCTGGGGGCAAGAGTCGCCAAGGGAGTATATGTTGCGGTCAATGCAATATTATGTTTATTTTCAATATTTTGCATCGAAGATTCTTTGAAGGAGAGGCGCAGAGGTTGGCCCAAAGTCCAACTTTCAAAGGCCGAATGGTCAAGGTGGATTAGCTCTTGGCCTTGTTGAGTCTCCATGAATTCTTCAAAGAGTTTGGAAAAGGTGAGAGGGCCGCTTTTGGATGATTTTTTTTCGGTTACAATAATCATCGACGATTTGGTTCTGGTCAAAGCCACATATAATAAATTGAAATAATCCAAATCATTGTTATGATCTTCCTGTTCGCTAATCTCTTTCAAATGTTCGGGCCCTTTTTTGAGCTTGCTCGTCGAAACAAGGTGAATTGGCATAGGTTGACCTTCATGAATTTCCTGCGTCTGCAGCGATGCGTCTTGATCTGCTCGCAGCCATTGGTATTCGATGACCGATAATTTTTGATAACGGTCCAATTCAGGGAGGATGACCACCGGAAATTCTAAACCTTTGGCACTATGAACTGTGAGCACGGTGACGGCTTGACCTTGGTCCTGTATTTGTAATTTAATTTTCAAGCGATTTCTTTTCCACCAATCTCGAAGTTCTTGGGTGCCTAAACCTGAAGCGCATTGCAAAGTCCATTCTTCAAGCAGGCGTTTAATATAAGCGTCTTGGGTGGAACACCTCAAGGCATGGGTAATTTCATGGAGCTGTAAGCCCAAGGGGAGCTGCAGGAAGAGATTTTCGTCCCAAAGAGGGAAATAGACCGACATCCACTCCTTGAGGTCTGCGGGTCGTTCACCTCGCTTATATTGCTCCGGATTGAGTGCAAGAAACAGCAAATCTTGGTTCAAAATGCTACGAGAATCGTGTAGAAATTGCCAAGCTAGCATCAGTTTTTCGACCTCAGGATGCAGGCCCAAGACGAGACTTTCTGGAGAGATAACAGCCTGGCCAGCCGCCATCAAGCCGCTTGCGATTTCTGCCCCAACCTTATTGGTTCGGACGAGAATGGCGATATCCTTGGGTTTGTATAGGGGTATGCCGTCGACCTCCATAGCTAATTGAGTCCGAAGAATTTCCAGGCAAAGGCTTACCCTGCCCGAAGCTAGGGATTGTCCTGCTTTCTCAGGGTCCCAAACCGCAACCTGCACATTTCCATCCAATGCTTGGTTTGGAGAATTAATTGTTGATATTTTTTGATCTACATCTTTGAAAAAAGGGTCTGCTATGCTGCCATGAATATTCCGCAAACACCCGAAAAATAAATTGTTGAAATTAATAATATTCTTGGAAGAACGAAAATTGATCTGCAAAAAATTTTCATCAAACATACCATCCCAAAGAGCAGAGATTGTATTTCCTAACACATCCTTTGGCAAGCAGGCAAGCAGGCGGGCATCCCCATTTCTCCATCTGTATATGGATTGTTTGACATCGCCTACCATTAGGGCAGTTCCGCCGGAGGCTATTGCATTATCTACTAAGGGGAATAAACATTGCCATTGCAGTAAACTGGTATCCTGGAACTCATCAATCAAAATATGCTGGTATCGTTGGCCAACTCGATCGCATAAATATTCCGGATGAGTTTGACGGATCAAGTCGGCCATCTGAAAATACATGAAATTCAAAGGCATCCGTAGCTGTTTGCGGTTGAATTCCATGAAATGTTGGTACATTGAACCCATTAGGGTGGTGGCATACCGCATTTCCAAAAGCGCCGTAAGCAATTCTACTTCACCCCCTGAACCGGTTCGGTAATCCATGAAGTCAATGACTCCCTGAATCCAAGAATCCGGCATGCTGAGTTTGCATTTGGGCTGTAGGATACGCCTTTCTGCAAGAGCATTTTTGGCGTTGGAATGCAGAGTCCCCAAATCTCCACCTGCCAATTTTTCAAGATGGCCCAATATTCCACTACTTTTTTGGACAAAGTCATCCGATACAAAGCCCAAGTCCCTGGCCTCTTGCGCAAGCTTAGCCGCAGTCTTGAGCGTATAATCCAAATGGTTTTGAAGCTTGGCTTCAAGTTCGTCAAAATGTCTTTGGTAAGACTCAGGGGTACGTTGAAGGAGTTGATGCAAATGCGCATAGGTTCTATCCTCAAATAGGAATCCTGCGTACCTCTCCAGCAAGGCACGGGTATTCCATGATCGTTCTTTTTGATTCCGGTTCTGGGCCATAAAGTGCATCAAGTCCGTGACAGCTTGGTTATCATTGCCCAGGTTGTTCATCCATTCATTCAAGGCCTGCTCGATAACAAGATCTCGGTCGAGTTCGATATCAAAATCAAGACCTGTCCTTAGTTCTCTGTAGAAGGGCCGCGCAAGTTGCGTAATAAAAGAATCAATGGTGCTAATAGCGGTATCGTTGTAACGGTGTAACATGTGTTGCAGGTACTGGAAAGAGCGTATACGTAGGGTTTCCACGCTGCAACATAACTCATGTATAAGTCTTGATTCCATGGCCTCTGCCCGTTCATTAGCAGTTCTAACACCAGGTTCCATTGCCATGAAGTGGAGCTGTCCAAGAATTCGCTCCTTCATTTCCATGGATGCTTTGCGCGTAAAGGTGATCGCGAGTGCTTGCCGTACGGATCGAGGATCATCGGCAAGTAGCAATAACCTAATGAATGCAAAGACGAGGTTATGGGTTTTACCCGAACCTGCTGAGGCCCGGTACACCAATAAGTTTCCTGTTTTCATTGGACCCATTTTGATTTTTAAAAGTAAATTTGCAAATTAAAATTCAAATAGAATTGGTTAATATAGGGAAGAAGAGCAGGATTTGTAGGCAAAGGCATATTGCCCTAAGTGTAGGATTGGTTTATGCTATAAACTATAAACGCATACAGCCATGAGTCCGTCTCACTGGAGGGGAGTAGAATTCGCGGATGCTCATTTTGCACTATGGTGGGTATATACCTTGACGGCCTCTTGGTTTTTGGCCAAAGAACCCTCATTTATGCTAGGCAGATTGCATTCGCTCTTCAATTTTAGAATTTTTCTTCAAGCAATGCGTCATAAAGGCAACGAGGTCGGCGTTTTGTCGACAGGTTGGTCTTTGATCGGAATTGGTGCATTGGGGCTTCTTTTGCTGGATTACCGTAGTGTAGACGATTTTTTTTTCATGCTACTGCCAAGCGAATGGAGGATTTTACCCATCATGATCTTTGTTTGGACTATTGGTGTTTGGGTAGTCTTTGTGGTTTGGTCTTGGTGGATAAAGCTTTTGGCTTGGGTTGCTAATTTTCCAGAGAGTGCCCTATGGCTTAAGTCAAGCATCAATTTGGTTTTTCATGTTTGGGTACCAATTATTCTAGGTTTAGCGTTGTTGGCGGGATATGGGAGCTCACTTTGGGCCTTTGCAGCCACATTGGCCACAGGTGTTCTCGTGGTTATCACCATAGGATATCGCTGGATTAGGTTGATGCGGCTGGCCTTTGAGTATTCTCGAGACCATGTTTTTTTGATGATTTTCTATATTTGCACCTTCGAAATCATCCCAATCTTGGTGTTCGCGTTAAATTTTAGGTATGGCTGAAGGCTCAAATTCCAAAACAAAAATCCGTACGATCTTGGTCTCTCAGCCCAAACCCGAACCGGGGGAGCGCTCTCCCTTGCTGGATTTGGGTAGTCGGTATGGTCTGAAAATGGACTTTAGGCCATTCATTGAGGTGAAAGGGGTTTCGGGCAAAGAATTTAGGAAAAGCCGAATTTCGATTTCCGATCATCAAGCGATAATTTTCAATAGTAAGAATGCCGTGGATCATTACTTCCGCCTCTGTGAAGAATTGCGTGTAGAAATTGACCCCGAGAACCGTTATTTCTGTATTTCAGAAACAATAGGGCATTATCTTCAGCGCTACACACAGTTAAGAAAGCGTAAAATTGTTCTTGGGAAAGGAAAGCTAGAGGACCTGCTTCCTTCAATGTTGAAGCATTGCGATTTCAGTTATATAATGCCTTGTTCTGATGCCTTATCGGATAGTTTTCTTACAAAATCAGAGGAAATGGGGTTGAAAGTTACCAAAGCGGTGATGTTTCAAACGGTTTCAAGCGATTTAAGTGACTTAGCGGATATCAAATACGATGTTCTTTGTTTCTTTAGCCCAATAGGGATAAAATCGCTTTTTGAAAATTTCCCTGATTTTGTTCAAAACGAGACTAAAATAGCTGCCTTAGGCAACCAAACCCACGAGGCAGTCCTCCAAAGGGGCCTGAGGTTGGACATAGCAGCCCCTACAGCCGAGTTCCCTTCCTTGGTGATGGCATTAGAGGCGTGTATAAAAAAGCCCCAGAAATAAGGTTCAAATTTAGATTTTTGTTCGTTTCTTGGGACTAAATGAATATTGGCTTGAGTTTCCCCAATCCTCGGCTAGGCATTACCCTGCTCTTCTCTGCGACCCTGACGTTGATGGCCTCTTTGGTTATGGCTCAGCAGGAAGCCAAGTGGAATCAGTACATGTTCAACGATTTCTACTTCAATCCAGGGGTCGCCGGGTCAAGGCCAGCCATCAGTACACTAATTGCCTCCCGTTACCAATGGGTTAATATTCCAGAGAATGCCTCACCAAGAACTACCTGTTTCAGTATTCATGCTCCGGTTCAGTTTCTTGGTGGTGGTTTGGGCTTGCTGGTCATTCAAGACCAAGAGTTCTTCAACAAAAGCACCAATGTTCGCCTTAATTATGCCTTTAGACTTCCATTTCGAACATTCAGTGTGGGCCTAGGGGTCTATGGTGGCATGATTCAAACCAGTTTAGACGGCACCAAATTCAGACCTGAGAATCCCAATGACCCCTTGCTGGTCACCACCAATGTGCAGGCCAATGCCTTTGATTTGGGTGCAGGAATTAATTTTCAATCCTCCAAGTGGTTTTTGAATGTTGCACTCAATAGGCTTAATCAGCCCCAACTAAAATTCAACAATTCAGGATCTACCATTACCTATGCCCAGAATTTATTTGCATCTGCGGGTTATCAAATTCCACTGAATAAGTATTGGCGATTAACTCCATCCATCCTATACAAAGCCAATCCTTTTGTTTCTCAGATAGATTATAATTTGTTGCTTTCCTTGGGAAGTAGGATTTGGATCGGGGGAGGCTATTCTCAGGGCGACGGTATCGTTGGATTGGTTGGCTACAGAATGAAAAATGGGGTCCGTTTCGGGTATTCCTTCACCGAACATATCGGGGAGCTTGGGGGCCTGGCAAATGGGTCACATGAGGTTTTCTTGGGCTATGATTTTACAATTAAATTACCCCCTCCCCCCCAAAAGAAAATACTCACCCCACGATATTTCTAGTTTTTAACGTTAATTTTCCTATATCCTTTGGTTACCTTTATGCTTTGCAAAAAATGAAAATGACCGATTTTAGCGCTCTTAAACTCAAAAACTCGGCCTCAGGCTTGATGTTTTGTTGCCTCATTTTGGGGTTGTCTGCCTTTTTATATTCGTGCGGTGGTGGGAATACCGGGGACCTAATTGGGGCAAGGGATAGGGGAAGATGGCTGGAAACAACCCCCTATGGCATGGTGTACATCAAACAGGGAACTTTCCTTTATGGTCAGGGCGATCAGGATATTTTATTTAACATGAATAGCCCTTTGAAAAATGTTACGATGAGGCCATTCTACATGGACGATGCGGAAATCTCCAACGCAGAATATCGCCAGTTTATTAATTGGGTCAGGGATTCAATTGCTCACACCATCCTTGGCAATACCGTGGAAGACGAAGACGGTAACGAATACATTAACTGGAAAGCTAGAATCAACTGGAACGACCCTGCAGTTATCGAAGAACTAGAGGATTTATTTCTACCTGAAAATCAGAGAGTTTTTGGCAGAAAAGAGTGGAATACTCCTCGTTTTGTCTACAATTTCAAGGCCTACGATTATCAATCTGCAGCGTCAGCTCAAGGTAAACGAAACCGAAACGAGTTTATAGAAGCTCGGTCCGTCAACATTTACCCTGACACGTTGGTTTGGACCAAGGATATGGCTTATGCATACAACGAGCCGCAGACTCAACTGTATTTCAGTCATCCAGCCTATTATGATTACCCTGTAGTAGGCGTTAGCTGGAATCAGGCTACTGCATTTTGTGATTGGAGAACAAGGTTATTAGCATCATTCAGGCAATCCAAAAGATTGGCATTGCAGTTTCCTTTTAGATTACCCACCGAGGTTGAATGGGAGTATGCGGCTCGTGGTGGACGGATGTCTTCCCCATACCCTTGGGGCGGTCCTTCATTACGCAACGAAAGGGGCTGCCTTCTTGCAAATTTTAAACCAGGAAGAGGGAACTATATTGATGACGGCGTGACCTATACGGCCATGACATATTCCTTCAATCCAAACGATTACGGCCTTTATAACATGTCAGGTAATGTAGCTGAATGGACTTCATCAACTTTTGATGAATCTGCAAGCAGTTTTCTAGGAGACTTAAATCCGGATTACAGATACAATGCCAAGTCGGAAGACCCAGCCTACCTTAAACGTAAGGTAATCCGCGGGGGGAGTTGGAAAGATGTGGGTTACTATTTAATGAACGGGACCAGGGCTTACGATTTTCAAGACTCATCCCGATCGACCATAGGGTTTCGTTGCGTCATGGATTTTACAGGTCGTGATATAAGGGATATTCGTTAGTTTTTAAAATTATCAATTTAAATATCAATTCATGAAATTTTCTTTCAAATCAGAAGGAATTGCAGATTATCTACAGTCCAAGAAGGGTAAAGTCACGCTTAACTACTTGTACGGTTGGGGCGCTTCCGTGGTAATCATTGGCGCCTTATTCAAAATTAGGCACTTACCTTTCGCAGATTTTTTTCTTACATTAGGATTGGGAACCGAGGCCTTGATTTTCTTTGTTTCGGGTTTTGAAGCTCCGGCAGAAGAAACGGATTGGGCCTTGGTTTACCCTGAATTAGCGGGTGGTGAAGCCAAAGCACAACCTGCTACATTGGACTCGCTAATGCGCGAAGCTAATTTGGAGAAAGAGGTTTTAGAGAATTTAGGGAGAAATTTTCAAGCACTCAACAGCAATGTTCAGAAAATGGGAGAGTTGAACACAGCAGGGTTCAGCTCTGGTGAATTCGCCGAAAAAGTGAATGAAGCAACCCAAAATATCGGGAATATGTCTCAGCAAGCTCAAACCGTTGCTGTTTCCTTTCAGGCGATGTCCAGTATGGGGGACCAAGCTCAAGTTTATAACGATCAAATGGCAACCTTAAACCAGTATTTAATTTCCGCGAACCAGTCCTATCAGAACAGTGTGCGTGCTACATCAGAATCAATTTCTGAATTAGACCAGGTGGGCCAAGAAACAAAGGCTTATCGATTAGAAATGCGTAAACTCATCGAAAATATTGGCTCATTTAACGCGATGTACGATGATGAGCTCAAACAAACCGCCTTCGCACTGAGATCAGCTAGTGAAAATGTTGGCGGTGTTGGAAGGATGATGGATAGTATCAAGTTAATTCAAGAAGATGCGGAGCGTTATCAGGCTGAAATGTCTCGATTAAACAGGAACATAGCCTCACTCAATGCTGTTTATGGAAACATGCTTAATGCCATGTCTAATCGTTTCTAAAATCATTTGAAGCGCATTTTTTTTATTTTTTTCTCTATTTAGTATTCACTATCGATGGCAGGCGCAAAACTTTCCCCAAGGCAACGAATGATCAACATGATGTACCTTGTGTTGACCGCTATGCTTGCTCTTAATGTTTCTGCGGAAATTCTCAAAGCATTTGCGATGATTAACAAAAGCTTAGAGGAGACTTCGCTCTCTGTAGGTCAAAAAAATGAGGCTCTATACAAAGCCTTTGACGATCGTATGGAGAAAGAGCCGGGCAAGGCTAAGGCTAACTTTGATAAAGCTCAAATTATTCGTCAAAAAACGAAGGAGATATTGAAGTTCGTAAGGGAAGCTAAAGAGCAAATGATTGACCTAGGAGGTAATCAAAATCAGAAAATGGACGAAGGAGACTTCAAGGTTGAAGGCGGGGCAAGACGTGTAATTGATGACGGTAATATTGATATTAGCTCGCAGGTATTGGTTAATCCTGAAGGCAAAAGTCCCAAGGGATTGGAGTTCAAAAAACTTATCAATAAATACCGGTCGCTGATTCTTGGTGTGGTTCCAAAAAGCGACCTCAAGGAGATTAAGATTTATTTGGATGAAGCTGTTGATCCTACCCAAGGAACTGGTGTCAAAAAGAATTGGCTCCAATCAAATTTCGGAGAAATGCCATTATCAGGAGTCATTACCCTTTTGTCTAAATATGAGAGTGATATTCGGAACACCGAGACCGAGGTTATTTCTTATCTATTAAGTCAAATTGATGCGGCTTCTTACAAATTTGATAAAGTAGAGGCCAAAGTAGTTGCAAGGTCGAGCTACATTCTTACGGGTCAAGACTACGAGGCGGATATCCTTTTGGTGGCATATGATAGTCGCCAGGATTTGGATATTAGGTTAGAGGGAGGAACGAAGGTGCCGGTTGAAGCTGGAATGGGTAAATTGAAAATTCGAGCTACAGCAGAAGGTGAGAAAAAATGGGGTGGTTTTATCAACGTTGTTAGTCCTACATCCGGTGAATTGACAAGGTACCCATTCAGTAGCTCTTACACTGTGGCAAGACCAGCCGCTGTTGTCTCGCCTGACAAAATGAATGTTTTGTATGTGGGCGTTGATAATCCTGTTTCCATTTCAGCCCCAGGTGTAACCCCTGAAAATCTTCTTCCGGGAATTTCCGCAGGAGGTACAATCACGGGTTCTAAGGGTAAATACATTGTTAGAGTCAATACCCCGGGTATGAATATCAATGTGGACGTACGTGGAAAATCAGTGGATGGAAAAGGTACTCAAATGCTTGGTTCGACGCTATTTCGTGTAAAGGCAGTACCTGATCCTCAAGCCACTATTGGAGGCTTAACACCTGGTTCGGTATCTGTTTCCCAATTCAAGGCACAGGGCGGGATGATTGCGACTTTAAAAGACTTTGATTTTGATATGCGATTCGACGTTATTAGTTTCCGAATGCTTTACTTCGCAGCTCGCAAGGATGTCGAACCGCTTGCCAACACAGGAGCTATCTACAACGCCAAGGTTCAGCAAATTATACGAAATTCCAAAGCTGGAGACCGATTTATTTTTGATGAGGTCAAAGTTGTTGGTCCCGACAAAATCACAAGGAAATTACCTCCGGCCGTTTATTCCATTAATTAAAATTATGAAGAATTATTGCATCGCATTTTTATTGACATGCTTTTTCGGGAATGCCTTTGGTCAGCAATCCCTTGAAGTTATCCCAGGGGCCTACAAGCGCTCTATGAAATTGTCTACATCCAAGAAGCCGATTGCATTACCGGAAATTCAAGAGCAGGACGTGATGTTTAGTTGGTCAATTCTTCGAGTGATTGATTTGAATCAAAAGCTGAATATGCCGTTCACCCACCCGAAAAGTATGCTCATTAATGTGTTGATGGATGCTTTGAAAACAGGAAAATTGGATGGCTATTTATTCAATTCCGAGGAGCTTCGGCCATCGGATCGAATTAAGGCATCGGATATCTTAAATTCATTAGAAAAGTGGGACACTATCACAGTAAGTAATCCGGTGACCTATGCCTTGGAGAGAAAAATTGAGAGGGTAGAATTTAACCCTAACGATGTTGTTAAGTATAGGCTCAATGAAGAATGGGTCTTTGATCGTAAGACCGCAAGCATGGTAGTACGAATTGTAGCTATAGCGCCAATTCAAAACCTAAAGTCTGACGGAATAGTGGTTGGGGAAATCCCAATGTTTTGGGTTTATTTCCCTGGTATTCGTCCAATCCTTGCTGCAGCCGAAGTCTTCAATATGAAAAATGAATCCGCCAAAATTTCTTATGACGATTTATTTTTGCGTAGATTTTTCTCATCGTATATCTATAAAGAGCCCAACGTTAAGGATGTTCGTGTAGAAGACTATGCCAGCAATCCTGAAGATTTCCTTATGGAATCAGAGAGAATTAAGCAAAAATTATTTAATTTCGAGCAAGGACTTTGGGATTATTAGGCCCTCCGGTTTCGTTGGTTCCTGAATCCCTTTACGTTCACATTCCCTTTTGCCGTAAGGCTTGCTCCTATTGTAATTTTCATTTTAGCATTTCACTGCAAAGCCGCGGTCAACTGCTTCGTTCGATTATCAATGAGTTGGAATATCGATTGCAGGCTTTGAGGAGTGATGGAAACTCCATCAAGAAAGCAAGGAATGAGCTTTCCAAAGACAAGCGTTTACCGCTTCAGACTTTGTACTTCGGGGGTGGCACACCGTCCTTGCTTAGTTTGAGTGAACTGGGTATTTTAATCAAGAGTATAAACGAATGGTTTGACGTCGAAGGGGTTAGAGAATTTACTTTAGAAGCGAATCCAGAGGATGTAACGCCGGCTATGGTCAAAGGATGGCGCTCATTGGGAGTGAACCGCATTAGTTTGGGGATACAATCGTTTGATGATCGTAATTTGACCCGTATGAACAGAGTGCATAATGCTGCCCAAGCCAGAAAGGCGCTCAAGCTTTTGCAAGATGTGGGATTTCAGTATATAAGCGCAGATTTGATTTATGGATATCCGGACCAGTCCTTACAGGACTTTGAGGCTGATTTACAAGAAATGTTAAGTTGGAGTCTTCCTCATTTTTCATCTTATCAGCTTACTGTTGAGCCTCGAACAGCCCTTCACTACCAAGTGAATCAGCAGAAGGTTCGAATGGCGCCTGAGGATCTTGTTTTGGAACAAATGATGCACTTGTATCAAGTTTCGTCTAATTATGGATACAAGGCCTATGAAATATCCAACTTTGCCCTACAAGGTCAAGAGGCAGTGCATAACAGTCGTTATTGGTCAGGGCATGCCTATTGGGGTTTGGGGCCCTCGGCCCATTCTTATGATGGGCATCGAAAACGATCTTGGAACATCGCTCATAATATTCGATATCAAGCTGAGATTCAATCCGGGAAGCTACCGTCGACCGAGGAAGTTTTGACCGATGATCAGCGCTTTAACGAGGCGGTCTTGATAGGGTTGCGTTTGATGGATGGATTGAATTGGCTCAATTTGGAGGAAGTTCATGGTCTAGAGAGGGTTCAAAGGATTCGCCAAAAAATTTCGAACATGCAGTCGGACTGGTTTGATGGATTGAATTTGGGGGATAGGCAAGCGCCTCTTAGGCTTAGTTTAGTAGGAAGGGCGCTTGCGGACTTCATTGCAGTGGAATTGTTTGCGGAGTCTTAGTTTCAGGGTTTTTTTAATCAGGTTATTATGAAATTGATTGTTTCAAATTCAGCAACAGGTGATCAGTGGGATTTGAATTCCCCTTGGGATATATCGATACCCCTTCATCACGGTGTGAACAACCCACGGGCTTTTTCGATTGATTATCCTGTTTTTGAACCCTTTCGATCTGGTTCTTTTGTTGGAGAGGTATCGAGTGGGTCTCCTTGCAATGTGATGGGTATGCAAATTAACCCGCACGGCAACGGTACCCATACCGAGTGTGTCGGTCATATTGGTTACAATGCGAAGGGTCAGGCGGGCAACGGCTCGGATTCCTGCCTTAAAGTCAATACGGTTTTATCTAAATTTTGGTTTCCTGTTCAATTGGTTTCTGTGACTCCTGTTCACAAGATGGATGACCATTCTCAACATTGGATTACCCAAAAGGCATTGTCCGAACATCTTCACAAGAACAACGATTGTACAATTGAAGGATTGGTGATTCGAACCATTCCGAACGATTCTTTCAAATTGACCAAGGATTATTCTGAAACAAAACCTGCAGCCTTTGAGCCTGAAGCATTGGCGTATCTTGCCTCGTTGGGAATCCAGCATTTGTTAACGGATTTGCCCTCAGTAGATCCCGAGCATGACCATGGAAAATTGCTGGCCCACAAAGCGTTCTGGTGCGCCGATTCGGAGGTTAGAAATTCAGCAACGATTACCGAATTAATTTACGTACCGGCTTACATACCTGATGGCCGTTATTTATTAAATTTAATGTTACCGAATATCGCCTTGGATGCAGTGCCCTCACGGCCGATTCTTTACCCCCCAAAGGCACCTCATTGAAGAGCGATCGGTTGGAATTGGTTTTCGATGAGGATATTGTTTAGAAGAGCACGTACGCCTTTGATTTTCGAAGGACCGTAAAGGCTCAGATTGATTCTTTTGCTTCTCATGATCCCTTGAGGGGTTTGTCGCAAAATCACGAGGCCCCAACGTAATCCGACGGCTATAGGCGATAATTCAAATGAAACCATCTCAGTGGCGGGTAATTCGAGGTGGAATTTACCGGAGTCGTCTCTGTCCGTCGAAATCATAATTCGATGGCCGTCGGATTCAATAGCGGTGTAGCCTGGTTTCAGCATAGCCCATAGCATGATGATTACGACAAAGGAACTTAGCAGGGCCCCGTAAACATAGACTGAATCGGATTGCATAAAAAACATGGGTGCGGCACCCACCCCTACAATCACAAAGGCGAATGCTCGAAAGATGAATAAAGCCCTCAAATTATGAATGCTTTGAATTCGGTTAAGTTTGCCCGCTTGCATGCAATTCTTGTTGGATGATGGGGTCAATGAGATCCACGTTATCATGTTCTTCGCCGGGCAGGGATTCATGGATACGGTCAATGATGCGATCCATAAGAGCCTGCTGCATTTGGCCGTTTCGGTAGGCCTGGTGGTAAGGAGTTAGGGGTTCGAAGGTGACTTGGGTGTACAGGGGGGTCCATTGCCCGGAAAATTGCTCTTGCATTCGGGCTTCTAATTTTTTCTGAAAGACGAAACGAGGATCCGCTACTTTGTCGCGCATTTCTATGAAATTATCCAAGGCCAATTGGGCGATGGCATCACCGTCTGGTTTGCGGGTTGTGGCGAAGGTCTCCAGGACATTGGCCCAAGCCTCTTGATTGCTTTTGGGATGCAGGCCGGCTTGATCCACCAATTCCATGAGTATCCTAACATCTTCCAAACCGCAGTTCAAGCCCTGCCCGTAGAAGGGCACAATGGCATGAGCCGCATCGCCGAGGATGCAAGAGGGGCCGTAATTCCATGGGGAGCAACGAACGGTCACCAACGATGAGGTGGTATTCTTGCGGAAATCATCGAGCAGGGTGGGCATCAACGGTACCGCATCCTGGAAATCTCGTTCAAAAAAACGCAAGATTTCTTCATCACTACGCAGGTTTTCCAGGCCTTGATCCACACCACGTTCAGGATCTGCCTCGAAGGGTTGAAACAAAGTGCAAGTGAAACTGCGGTCAGGGTTGGGCAGGGCAATCATCATGTATTGCCCACGAGGCCAAATATGGAGCCCATCCGGGTCCATAGCGAATTCGCCCGCTGAACTGGGGGGAATATGCAGCTCTTTGTATCCGTGGGGAAGATAGGACTGGCTGTAATCAAAGCGATCCGTTTTCTGCATGGCATTACGCAGAGCAGAATACGCACCGTCAGTTCCTAACAATACATGATAAGACTCATGGCGTATTTTGCCCTGGTGTTCCAAAAGGAGTTGATTTTGGGCAAGAAGAACATCCGTGCAACGCGATTCAAAATGGATGGGCACCCCTTGCGATTCAGCCAAATCCATGAGTTTGTAGTTCAAACCGGCACGGGATACGGAATAGATGGCCTGACCTTCCTTACCGTAGGCTTGGAATTGGACATGGCCTTGTCGGTCATGGACCAAACGACCGGGCATGGGGAGGCCTACAGATTGTATCTCGGCCTCGAGGCCAGCGGCAGCCAAGGCGAGGAATCCTCGGTTACTCAAGGCAAGGTTAATGGAACGACCACCGTACGCTCCCTCTCGTCTGCTGTCTGGCCGGCGTTCGTGGATGATGGGCTCGAAGCCGCGCTGCTTCAGGAGTATGGCTGCAAGACAACCTACAGGGCCTGCGCCAAGAAGATGAACGGGTGACATGGGCATTTTGGTCAAAATTAAGGCAGGAGGACCTACCAAGGAATGGAACGACGCATTCGGTAGGTGATCATCGTTCCGAGGCAACCCAATCCACCCTGGATATTGGTAGGGATCACCACAGGCTCCCCAAAGGGAT
>SXGQ01894428.1_pt1 | contig 23148 bp, 24 predicted proteins | sample 3178371 | NCBI WGS metagenome assembly SXGQ01 (sample SAMN11356859, study PRJNA531348) | freshwater metagenome | isolation source: freshwater sample F1-20 | place: China: Fuxian Lake, Yuxi | collected 2017-12-25 | reverse complement strand
TTGGTAGCTTATTTTTATTAGCATGGAACTTCTTAGTCCATTCTGGCCGTGACTCGACAACCTGCGGCGTGAAAAGATTAGCAACAGCATCTATCCCACCAACAACTTTCATGTTAACCTCAGTTCTAATTTAGTAAAAACTAATTTACTCGGTGATTCCATCATCCGTGTTGATCTATCCAAGTGTTAGCGATATCAATTCTTCTGGCAAACCAAACTTTTCCTTTGGTGTTCGCGTAGTTAATAAATTCTCGCAAAGCACTCATACGTGCGGGCTGTCCAATTAATCGTGCGTGTAATCCAATGGACATCATTTTTGGAATTTGCTCCCCCTCGCGCCAGAGCTCATCGAAAGCACGCTTTAAATGATCAGCAAAACCTGATGGATCTGCATATCCCGGAGATGTCGCGAATCTCCCATCGTTGTAGGTTAGGGAATATGGCATGACTAAATGTCTATGGTCGTTTACTTTAGTGAAGTAAGGGAGATCGTCATTATATGCATCCGAGTCATATACAAATCCTCCCTCTTCTACGAGCAATTCACGAGTATTTACTGAAGGTGAATACCTTGAATACCAACCTTGAGGGCGCTGTCCACATGCTCGCTCTATGGTTTCGACAGTTAGCCGAATTTGTTCGCGTTCTTGTTCTCGCGTAAATTCCCACATTCGATCCCAACGATAACCATGTCCTGCCGGTTCATGTTTTCGCTCCTTGACGTATGCGGCAAATTCATTATGTCTTTCCAGGGCGACAGCAGTAGTGAAAAGGGTTAATGGAATCTGATACTCATCTAGTAGTCTGGCCAATCGCCAGATGCCAACTCGAGCACCATATTCAAAAACAGATTCTGCTGCAAGATCTCTAACATCTGGACCAGTAGTTGCGGGAGTCTCTAGCAAACCTTGAGGGTTCTTGCCATCGCCATTAAAGAAAGAGAGTTCTGAACCCTCTTCCCAATTCAAGATAATGCTAACCGCTACTCGAGCATCATTTGGCCAACGCGCCACGGGCAAATTCTGGGCGTACCCAACTAAATCTCTGACTGGACCATTCTCACCACTTTTATGTCCCGAACTCACTTCTGACTCAACTTTGAATTAATCATCCGGTGTAGACAACTTTGCCACTATCAACTAACAAAACACCATCCACATGAATAGTTGGCTTCATCATCAGTAAGTCCAAGTGGATATCTGCCTTTACTGTGCCTCCAACAACTGAATTACCCAAAGCAAAATGGGAAGTGCCTAAGGCTTTTTTATCTTCAGTGACATTGCCTGTGAAAGTCGCAGAAGGATTTGTGCCAATAGAAAGTTCGCCAAGATTATCTCCATTTTTGATTGGAGCAATTATTCGCTTAAGTTCTTCTGCTTGTTCTCCACCAGTAATTTCGACAGCACGTCCCTTTTCAAATCTAACGGCGATCGGCTCGCGCAAGCGGCCCAGCATGTGAGCAGAACCGTCAGCCACAAGCACACCTTCACCAGTTCCAGGAACTGGACACTGCCACGATTCTCCACTGGGAAACCCAGAAACCTGGCCTGCTTCTCTCGCGAACGAAGCACCGCAGCCTGCAGTGACTCCTTCGATCGAAGCTGTGAAGTTTGAACCAGCTTCGCTAGTGACTGTGATTGTCTTACCTGTGCTCATGATGTCGGACAGAGGTTTTGTAATTTTATATACCTCGTTGTAATCAGCCAAACTAGATCCAGTCATCAATAAATCAGACTTCATTCCAGTCATCACAATGCCACGTGCACCATTTTCTTTAAGTGCTTGTCCGTACTCTTCCGTAAAACCTAATCCAGTTGAGGTAGGTGAGATGATTACATCAGCACCTAACAAAGCCTTCGCCATAATTCTTGTGGCAGGTGCGCCAGCAAGTTCTCTCCTTGGCATGATCACGATTGTCGGCTCTGCACCAACTGCACGCACAGCTGCTGTCAATGCCTGGACAATTGCAAAATCAGAATCATCATCTGCCGCAATACAAACTTGCTCATTAGCCTTGATATCGAGTGATTGCTCAACAACTGCCTTAGCAGCCTTAGCTAATTTGATTGAAATCCAGTCCACGAGACCTCTTTTCAGTATTCTTATTAAACGAAACCTATGGCATAATCACCTGATAGTAAATAACTTTCTGGTCGGAATGGACTTAGGCACATGTTGTTTACTTCGCAGAATTGGTATGAAGGCAGCCAAATTGTGATCTATGCCACTATTTGCCCGACCCAACTTTTAGGGATGGTTAGATGATTGCTGCAATTGATCTCCACACGCACTTTTGGCCTCGGGGTTTTCTCGAAGCTATAGACCGAGGTTGCGCTTGGTATGGATGGGAAAAGATTGGGGAATCTAGTGGTAAGTCAATATTGAGTATCGGTAAAGAGCAAGTAAGTTTTCGTATGCCAAGAATTGATCTTGCGGACCCCATAACCAGAACACAAAGTCGTATTAGAACCCAAGGAGTGACTCTCGAGGCTCCAATGGTGGTTGGATTTTTATGGAACTACCACTTGCCAGCGGATCAAGCAGCAAGCTTCACGCGGGAGATAAACCAGGAGTTATCTGAAGTTCAAAAAGCTTATCCTGAGAATTATCATGGCCTCGCAATGTTGCCTATGCAAGACAAAAAATCTGCTCTGGCTGAACTCGAGTACTCAGCCAATAAATTAGGTTTAACTTCTTTTTCAATGGCATCCCATGTGAATGGAGCTAATTTGGATTCAAATGAACTCATCGAAATTATTGAAGTGCTAGCAGAACATAATTTTTCGTTATCAGTACATCCAGAATTCTTTAACAAAATAGGAGACCAAGACCGGCTAACTCGACACAATTTTAAGAGTGCAGTTGGCGCACCTGCTGAATCAGGGGTAGCTATGCTTTCCCTGATTTATTCAGGACTTTTTGATCGTTATCCAGATTTTAGAGTTTCGTTCACTCACGGTGGTGGATTTGCACCATACTCAATTGGTAGAAATCGAATTCGGTGGGAGTTTGATTCACCAGAGAATAGAGTGATTCAAAAGAGTCCAGAAAAGTATCTGGGTAATTGTTATGTTGACTGCTTAGTGCATGATGATGATTCATTCCAGTTTCTATTGGGAAGAATTGGGTCCAAAAGAATATTTGTTGGAACAGATTTCCCATTTGATTGGGATCACCCAGGTGGAGCAGCGAACTGGATTAGAAACATGAGTGATCTAAGTGATGATGTTAAGAAAGACATTCTCTGGAACACTGCAGCAGAGTTCTTAGCTACCAAGGTCCCTTACAGAGAGGTTTCCTAAGTGAACATTAATTATCCTAGTAACACATCTCCCCGAATGTTTAAACCGGGATCACCTGAGATTTCATCTATCACAACTCACCTGGCAGAGCTTTCTAAAAAGATTCATCACCTATCTATGGTGATAAACGGTGAAAAGGTAGTGGGTGCAGGAGATGTAATTGAAGTTTACCTTCCTCACCAAAAGATGGTTAAGTATGCTGAAGTAAAGCTTCCTTCAAGAAGTGACATCGAGAACGCTCTTGAGAATTCTCTTCAGGTTAGAAAAGAATGGGCTAATAAACCGGTTTTTGAGCGAGTTGCTATCTTCAACAGGGTTGCCGATCTCATTGAACACAAATACAAAGATTTATTGGTGGCAGCCACCATGTATGGGCAGTCTAAGTCAGTTTTCCAAGGAGAGATTGATGCCGCTGCTGGTTTGATCGATTCAATCAGATTTAACGCCGTTTTTGCAGAACAGATTGACAAAATGCAACCTCCAGAGAGCGATCAAACGAATATCAAGCTTGATTACAGACCACTTGAAGGATTTGTTTATGCAATAACTCCATTCAATTTCACCACAACCGCTGCAATTTTGTCTTCAGCGCCAGCCTTGATGGGCAATGTAGTCATTTGGAAACCATCAATCACGGCAATGCTCCCTGCCCAGATTTTGATGGACATTTACAAGGAGGCTGGGCTGCCAAACGGTGTGATCAATCTGGTTCCGGGTCGAGGTGCCGAAGTTAGCGAGGTTCTTTTAGAAAGTGAGCATCTTTCAGGAATTTACTTCACCGGTTCCACCAAAGTTTTTCAAGAATTATGGAAAGAAGTCGGAAGCAATATATCCAAGTATAGAAATTTTCCTCGGTTAGTGGGCGAAACTGGCGGGAAGGGTTTTGTCATTGCGCATCCATCAGCCGATCAAGAAAAGTTACTTTCGGGTTTGATTCGATCTGCCTACGAATACCAGGGGCAGAAGTGTTCAGCTTGCTCTAGAGCCTACATCCCAGTGTCAATCTGGAATGAAATGTCAACAAAACTTATCAAAGGAGTCGAAAACATTTCCTATGGTGATATTAGTGAGCCGAAGAATTTTATGGGCGCAGTAATTGATCAGAACTCTTTCAATCGACTGAATAAAGTATTAGAAGATTCCAGAAGCGATAGTCGTGTTGAAGTTTTGGCTGGCGGTTATGCTGATGATTCAATGGGTTACTTTGTTGCCCCAACGCTTTTACTTAGCAAGAGCCCTGATCACCAAATTCTCTGCCAAGAATTCTTTGGTCCAATTTTGTCGATATTTGTTTATCCAGACGATAAATTTGATGAAACTTTACAGTTGGTTGATGAGACTTCTCCTTACGCTCTAACTGGTTCTATTTATGCGGAAGATTTAAGGGTAATTGGTCCTGCACTAAGAATATTGCGGAATTCAGCCGGAAGTCTGAATGTGAATGATAAACCAACGGGAGCCGTAATGGGTAAACACCCTTTTGGTGGTTCCAGAGCATCGGGTACAAATGATAAGGCTGGTTCACTTCAAGGACTATTGCGTTGGACAAGCCCCCGTGTTATCCGGACTGTGGATCATGCATCAACTGAGATTAATCATCCACATCAAGGGTGAGGTCTTGGAATGTATTTCTTAAGATTAAATTTGGAGTTCGCTATTTATCTAAAGGCCCCAAGAGGTATCGGTCTAGTTGTTGGTTAGGGGATCCTGATCTCCCATGTTTTGACCTGAAAGCAGAAGTTCCATTAACGCCACATAATGACTCAATGGCATCGTCCCCGCCTGGATGAGGACCAATCCAGCTAGTTAAGTCATAAACATTGTCATCGATAACTGTCCAGCATTTCGCGCTAGTTCTATTTGCTCGCACCTGCTCCATGGTGTAACTGGTTTTAGTTGGAGTTGTGGGTGTAGTCGGCTTAGCAGGCTCAATTGGCTTAGCAGGCTCCGCCGGTTTAGCAGGTGTGGGGTTGGTTGAAGTCGCTGGCGGTTTTGCAGGAGCAGTGGCTTTAACTTTCACACCTTTGTTCCAAACAAACTTATTGCCTTGCTTAATACAAGTGTATTTAACATTCTTCACCACAGTAGTTTTTTTGACTGGCTTGCAGGCAGTTCCAGGTTTGACCGCTGCTGCTGGCAAACTAAATAAGCCAGCTGCCAAAATGGCTGTTACCACTACCGATATAAACCGCTTCATGACCAAAGGCTAAATCAATATCAATCTTTAGCAACTGCAACAAAGGTGCCCTTTATTTACCCTATTCCTTAGCACTCTCTGCCAGCACAACCCCGACAATGACTACCGCCCCACCCAAAAGCTGAATAGCCAGCAATGACTCATTCAAGACAAAGAAGGCAACTGCCGAAGCAAATACCGGCTCAAGTGTTCCAACTATCGCCACAGTTCTAGCTTTTAAGTGCGAAAGTGCTACAAAAGATAAGAAGAATGGAGCGATGGTTCCCATAACAATCATCCAAAGCATCATCAAAGATATTGAAACCATATTTGCAGAGTTCTCCGGGAAACTGACCTGACCCGAAAAGATGTCAGTGTCAAAATTCCACCAAGGAAGAATTATCGCCCAAAAAATAGTGCTGGCGCCAAACGCTAATGTGACGATGGCAAGTGCAGATCTTTTTTGGACTAACTTTTCACCAGTTATGAAATAAATGGCTAAAGACACAGCCGCCAAAGCGGCTGCGATAAAACCGATTGAATCAAGGGTGAAGCCATTCCAAATATTAGTTACCAATGAAAGACCAAAAAGGGTTAGTGCAAGCGCTAACCACACCCTCTTCTTCACAGGTTCTTTCTCACCAAACCTGGCCCAAAGGGCTACTAGAACGGGAGCGGTGTATTCAATAACCAGTGCTACCCCAATTGGCATTCGTTCAATTGCCACAAAATAGAGAAATTGAACTAATGCCACACCAATAACGCCGTAGCTAATGATTGGTAGTAATTCTGGTCTTTTAACTTTTAATTGATCTCGTACCAAAAATAGTGCAAAAACTAGTAAGACTAAGAAAGCACCAGTTACTCGAATTTGACTAAGCCTGGTGGCATCAATCCCAGAAACTAGCAATGACTTAGAAACTGAACCATTACTGGCAAACAACAAGATTGAAATAATTAAGGCTACGTGCCCAAAGAGAGCATTCTTGGGCTTGATTCGTTTGGGCACGAGAGGAACCCTACTCAGTGGGGTTGAGAATTAGTCTTAGGACAAGGTGACAGTTGCAGGTTTTGATGTTCCAACACTGTTTACTGCAAATACTCTAATTTTGGTACCTTTAGAAACAGCAGTGTTTTTAACTATGCAGGTATTGGTCTTAGCTGTTACCCGACAAAGTGACTTGCCAGAAAGAGTCTTGACTTGATAGCCAGTGATAGTTGATCCACCATCATTTGCCGGCTTTTGCCAAACTAGCTTCCAGCCAGTTCCGGTCTTGACCGCTCTAAATTGAGTTACTTGTCCAGGCGCTGCTGCTAGAACTTCAACTTCACCTATTTCTTCAGTTAGTGAATTACCTAAAGATGTCTCAGTTCTAATACCAAGGTTATAACTGCCTACTCCTTTATCTATTTTGCAGCTGTAGGCAGTAAGAGCTGCGGTGCATAAAGTAACTTGGGTATTTAAGTCAATAACCGAAACATTAATGTTGGCTCTTGGCACAGAACCTAATATTTCAGGGTCTTGCCAGGTGACCACTAATGAGGTCCCCTCAGGTGTGGCGTCTGCTCTGGTTGGGGCAGAACCTGCCCCAACTACAACGTTTAATTCTGCAGGGGTGCCATCACCTTTGCTGGACTTAGCAAAAACTCGGTATTTAGTGGTGCCCGGTTTGCCAGTAAATGTGCAGGTGAGCTGATCCTTATTAGGTGTGCACTTAGTTTGGTAACCAGTTGGATCACCAATTTCACTTACTTTAATTGTTAGATCTTTGGTTTCACCGGACCATTTCTTGATCTTGAATACAAGTTTGGCACCTGCACGATATTTCTTCATCTCAGCTAGCAAATCAGCTACGACTTTTACTGGCACACCACCAACTTCTAAGATGATGTCGTTTGCTTCAATGCCAGCAAGTTCAGCAGGCGTTTCCAAAATTGTGTTAGTGATCAAGACCCCACCAGTTGGGGCATCATCAACATAAACGCCTAAATATGCACGCTTGGTTTCCAAGACTTCTTCAACTTGATAAGAAGTGATTGTTGTGGCCTCTGCTGCTGGCGTAGTCCATGACAAGGTCACTTGATCCATCGTGGCCTTGGCTGTGAAGTTTTGTGGCTCAGATGGAGTAGTAGATGCCAAGGCAAATGCTTTAGCCTCTTCAATAATTGTGTTGAAGTAAGTAGCAGAAAAAATAGTCGTGGTGTCTGAGCCTAAATATGGCCGAGCGCAAGACATATCTCCACCTGCTTGTGCACCAAGTAATACCCAGTCGTTGCCAATCTTGGTAACGACTGGTCCACCTGAGTCTCCTGGGCAGATCGATTTTGTCGAACTACCCCTAGTTTGAAAACTAGAGTTAGTTGGAAAACCCGAAAAAATGGAACGGGGTTGCATGTTCAAAGTTAGTTGCCTAGGAACTCCATCGTTGTCAGTATTTAGACCTAATTTTCCATAACCTAGATGCGTAACTAGAGCTCGACTACTTTGTAAGCTGCTGATCTCAGTTTGGGTAGCAAGACGGGTAAGTAGTGGTTTAGCAAGATCTTTGTCTAACACTAAAACTGCAAAGTCATTCGCTTCCACACTATCGCTTGAGTTTGTAAAACCGTTAACCCAAAATCTTTGAATAACTCGAGCTCTGGTTGACTTAACATCTTTATTTAAGTCAGCACCAGGAGTTGGTATGTAAATCCCATTTGGGAAGAACGTTGCTGCACCATTTTCAACAACACAATGTCCCGCAGTTACAACTATTCGCGGCTCAAGAAGTGATCCAGAGCAGAAGGCTCGATTGGAATTTATGCCATGACTCAAAGCCACCACAATGCCATTTGAGGTGGCAATTTCGCCCCCTTGAATGGCTAGGGCAGGGGTTGTTGTGAGGGTTGCGGTTAGCACCAAACTGCTAACTACCGCTGCAGCGAATTGTCTAAATCGCTTCATCACTTTTAATTCCCCCGGTTTCTAATCTTCTAATTTTAGACTAGGAACTGCTAGTTGTCGTTCGCTGATCTAAAACCTGCTTCTTCAACCTATTTTCTAGGGGATTCTTGTTAGTTTCTGGTGAATCGTTCATCTGGAGTAATTTTCCAAAACTAGCAAAAATGTGTCCCAAAAGTTTCCAGCCCGGGCAATAAGGTGGGGCAATAATGCGCTGGAAACTTTTGAGCACCTTGGTCTTATCTGTGGCTTTAGCCACATTTGGCTTGACATCAGTATTTGGTGAGTCAGATATTGCCAATAATGAGCAGTTAAACGCAATAGGTGTAGTTGTTAATCAAACTACTGAGTTACCAGTACTGCCAACCACTAAGGCAAAATCTTTCATTATTGCGGATATGAACACTGGCAAGATATTGGCTGCTAAGAATGTGCACAAGCAACTACCACCTGCGAGCACATTGAAGGCGTTAACATCTTTAGCATTGCTGAACAAACTTGACCCAGATGATCTGTACACCGCTAAGAGATCAGATGCAAAAGTTTATGGTAACAAGGTTGGTATTTTTCCGGGTCGCAAATACAAGATTGAATCTATCTGGTACGGGTTATTGCTACATTCTGGGAATGATGCTGGTATGGCATTAGCCCATGCAGGTGGAGGATTGACAAAAACTTTAGAAGAAATGACTGCTGCAGCCCGTGGTGTTAAAGCAATGAACACAATTCCAAAGTCTCCTCATGGCTTGGATGCACCAGGACAAGTTTCTACAGCGTTTGATCTAGCTTTAATAGGTCGCGCTGTGTTTGAAAAAGATGAGTTTAGAAGATATGCCAGGACCAAGAGTTATGTCTTTCCTCGATCGGGTCGAGAGAATGTGAAGAAGACTCTCTACAACACCAATAAGTTATTAACCACCTATCCAGGACTAATTGCTGGAAAAACTGGATTCACGACCCTTGGGAAAAATACTTATGTTGGGGCTGCCAGGCAAAATGGTCAGGTACTAATCATCGCCTTCATGGGATTGCCATATGGGCGCGATGCCCTAGCAACTGAACTCTTTGACTGGGGGTTCGCTGTGGGGAACACAATCGAGCCTGTGGGGCAGCTACCCAAGCCATAAGTGTTTTAGCTTCCTAAATCTGCAATTACCTGTAGGTAGCAGTTAGCGTTATCCCATGCAGTTAGCCACTAAGAAGAAGTTGTACGGCCTAAATGCTGTGGTTGCTGCTACTGGTTTCTTGATGCAATTCTTTATCGATCTATTTGATCTAGTTCCTTATAAAAGTGATGTTCCTTCTATTTTGGGGCATAACCCGCCTGGGGCTGCTGGGGCACTGGGGCGAGTTGTTGACTTGCTGAGTTACTTCACAATCTGGAGCAATATAACGGTTGCAGTCGTGATGACTTTGCTCTACTTAGATCCATCCCGAGATAACAAATTGTTTCGAATTGTGCGTCTAGATAGTCTGCTGATGATTACGGTTACTGGCTTGGTTTATCACTTATTGATTGCCCCTTATTACCAGCCAGAGAGTTTTAATATCGTATCTAACCGGCTGGAGCACTACATCACACCAGTGCTAACTATTTTGGTGTGGGTAATTGCTGGACCTCGGAAATGGATAAAACTTTCCTATATCCCAGCAGCCTTGGTAATTCCAATTATCTGGGTTGGTTACACCTTCTTGCGTGGTGCCTTTATCAATCAGTATCCATATGGGTTTATCGATGTAGTTGAGTTAGGTTATTTATCAGCCATCATTACTGTATTTGTAATTTTATTGTTTGGCGTATTTGTGTGCTTGTGCTACTACTTCTTAGATAAATTAATATCTAAGAAGTTCAACTAACTACCCTGGTAATACTTACCTATTTCAGTTAGTGCCTCATCAATAATTTGTAGACCTTCAGTGATCTCGGCTGCTGATGAATTGCAAGGTGGCACAATATGAGTTCGATTAAAGTGAATAAATGGCAACAATCCCCGCTGCTTACAAGCCACCACAAACTCAGTCATGGCTTGGCTAGATCCACCAAATGGGGCAAGTGGTTCTTTGGTCGCACGATCAATCACAAGCTCTACCGCCCAAAACACTCCAAGACCTCGAATATCTCCAATTAGTTTGTGCTTTTGCTGTAATTGTTCTAGTCCAGGCTTGATTACCGTTTCGCCTAGTTTTTTGGCGTGCTCAATGACACCTTCAGTTTCCATAACATCAATCGCTGCGACTACTGAGGCGGCCGCAAGTGGGTGCCCTGAATAAGTAAGTCCTCCTGGGAAAACTTTCTGATCAAAGGTCGCAGCGATTTCATCTGAGATGATTACGCCACCAATGGGCACATAACCAGAGTTAACGCCTTTAGCAAAAACAATTAAATCAGGCTTGGCAGCCCAATTTTGATAAGCAAACCAAGCTCCTGTTCGACCAAAGCCAGCCATTACTTCGTCTGCGATCCAAACAATTCCATATTTGTCACAAAGAGCTCTAACACCTTCAAGGTATCCAGGCGGTGGGACCAAGATTCCGTTGGTGCCAACAACTGATTCAATCAAAATACAAGCAATCGTGTTTGGTCCTTCAAAGATAATTACTTGTTCAAGGTGGGCTAAGGCTCTCGCTGATTCTTCAGCTTCTGAAGTTGCCCAAAAAGAAGAGCGATAAAGATATGGGCCAAAGAAATGAACATGGCCTACGGCATACTCATTTGGCCAGCGCCTTGGATCACCAGTTGAATTAATCGCCGAACCTGTATTACCGTGATAGGACCGATACATTGACAGCACTTTGTCCCGACCGGTGTGTATTCGAGCCATCCGAATTGCATTTTCAACTGCATCAGCCCCACCATTTGTAAAGAAAACTTTGTTTAAGTGATCTTCGGTGTGATCTGTGATCTTCTTGGCCGCAATGCTGCGTGCTTCATTTGCTTGCTGTGGGGCAATCGTTGCAAGTTGAGCCGCTTGATCTTGTATAGCTTTAACAACTTTAGGATGCTGAAAACCTATGTTGGTAAATACCAACTGACTTGAAAAATCTAAATACTTTTTACCGTCGTAATCCCAGCAATAAGAACCAAGGCCACCAGCAATTGGAAGTGGGTTAATTAAGCCTTGGGCTGACCAAGAATGAAAAACGTGGGCGCGATCTAACTCAAAGACTGTTTTGCCTCTGGCAGAATCGGCTGTGGTCATTGTCTAAATCCCCTGGGTTGTAATCAGTGCCAATGCTATTGCTTGCCCCATGGATGAGCGAGCAGTAGCGCTTCGGTTAGGTGGGGTTTGGTGGATTTGGGTAAGTTTGGCTCTCAAACATAAGAGAGTGACTAACCAAATTGAGTATGCAAGGACCTTGGGTTGCCTTTAGGGCGCTCACAGCTGACAAGTCGGTTGTTGATAACAAGATCAGCCGCGAAACTAGAAACCGAATTTTTAGGTTTGCCAAACCATTTGCCAAAGATATTTATATCTTCACAACTATCGTAATTTTTGAGGCAACTTTAGTTGTTTCGCAACCCCTGCTATTTAAATTCATCATCGATGAAGGTGTATCCAAAAGTCAAGCAAATGTGGTTATCTATGGTGCAATGGCAGTAGCTGGAATTGCATTGCTTTCGGCTGTAATCTCAATGGCTGAAAGATTGTTCTCTTCTCGAATCGGAGAAGGCCTAATCTTTAATTTAAGATCACTAATTTTTGACAAAGTAATGCGCCAATCCGTTGCCTTTTTCACAAGAGCACAAACAGGATCCCTGGTTTCTAGATTGAATTCTGATGTAATTGGCGCGCAGCAAGCTTTCACCTCAACTTTGTCAAGTGTTTTAAGCAACACCATCAGCACTGTAATTGTGGTAGCCACTATGGCTTATCTGTCTTGGGAACTAACCATATTGAGTATTTTGTTACTACCTGTTTTCTTATTCCCAGCAAAGTGGGTAGGTAAAAGACTTCAGGGCCTGACTAGAAGTCAGATGGCTAGCAATGCTGAGTTAAGTCAGCAAATGACTGAAAGATTCAATGTTTCTGGTGCCTTGCTCTCAATGCTCTATGCCAACCGCAAGAAAGAATTATCAGATTTTGAAGGAAAAGCAGCCACAGTTAGAGATGTTGGAATCAAGATTGCCCTTATTAACCGATTCTTCTTTTTGTCTCTAACCTTGATTGGCTCACTTGCTACCGCAATCATTTATGGCTTTGGTGGCTTGTCAGTAATTGACGGCGACTTATCAATTGGAACATTGCTGGCCCTAGTTGCTTTGCTATTTAGGCTTTATGGGCCACTTACAGCTTTATCTAATGTGCGAGTTGAGATTATGACAGCACTAGTGGCATTTGATCGAGTGTTTGAAGTTTTGGATCTAGAGCCAATAGTTGCAGATCCAGTTTCTCCAATTGAGATCCCCAAAGGATCTGCAACTTTAGAGTTTAAGGATGTGCTGTTCACCTACCCTAAAGCTGAAGAAGTGTCTCTTGCGTCCTTGGAGTCAATTGCTGCAAATCAAGATCGAGGCGAAACCAAAGAGGTCTTGACTGACATTTCCTTTTTGGCCAAACCAGGCGAGATGATTGCTTTGGTTGGCCCATCTGGAGCTGGAAAGACAACAATCTCATCTTTAATTCCAAGACTTTATGACGTAGGTTCTGGTTCAATTTTGATCAATGGGGTGAACATTAAAAACGCAACTCTCACAGATTTGCGATCTAAAATCGGTGTTGTTCCACAAGACCCCCACATGCTGCACACCACCATTAGAGAAAATCTCTGCCTAGGACACGAATTCATCAGTGATGATCTTCTTTGGGCAGCATTGAGGGATGCTCAGATTGATTCATTGGTCTCTTCGCTTCCAATGAAACTAGATACCGTTGTGGGTGATCGTGGCTACCGATTGTCTGGTGGCGAGAAACAACGGATAGCCATTGCACGCTTGTTGCTTAAAAAACCTGAGATTGTCATTTTGGACGAAGCCACTGCACATCTAGATAGTGAAAGTGAGTCTGCAGTCCAACAAGCGCTCGAAGTTGCTTTGGCAAATCGCACGTCAATTGTGATTGCACATCGTCTTTCTACCATCAGAAAAGCGGCGATGGTCTTGGTATTAGCACAAGGACGCATTGTGCAGCGTGGAACTCATGAAGAACTCTTAGCAGTTGAGGGTTTGTACAAAGATCTTTACACGCGTCAGTTTGCTAATGCTGCTGGCTGAATCGATTTTCTAAAGATTAAGAACAACGCAATTACTGAAACTAAACAAATAGCACCACCAGTAAACAGCGCCCAACGGGCACCAAGGTTTTGGCCTATGTAGCCAATAATTGGTGAACCAAACGGAGATCCCCCGATAAAGACCATTAGATAAAGCCCCATCACTCGGCCTCTTAGGTGGTCACTAATTGTGCCTTGCACAAATGAATTTGCCGAAGCCATCATGATCATGGCAGAAAGCCCACAGAACGGCAGTGCAGCTGCAAACCACCAAAATGTAGGCATTGCTGAAGCAAACATCTCGGTAATACCAAAGATGGCACCAGCTTTAAAGACTAAATCAATTTTTGGGTGAGTGCGCTGTCTGGCCACAATGATCGCGCCAGTGACAGTACCAAGGGCGATCATGGTGCCCATCATTCCAAATGCACTAGCACCTAAACCAAACTCAACTCTAGCCATTAGTGCCGTTACTACTTGAAAGTTAAAACCAAAGGCTCCGATTAATAAAACTAAAAGCATGGTTGCCACAATATCTTTACGGCCCTTTACATAAGCTAATGCAACTCTTATTGAATCTGATTTGTCAGCATTTGATAAATCTCGCTTGATCAAGGTCGCCCTATTCATCATGACTAACGACAAGATCACAATGGGATAAGTAGCAGCATTAATGAAGAATGCTGGACCTGTGCCAAAGGCTCCAATTAAGACACCTGCGATTGCTGGGCCAACTAGTCGAGCTAAATTAAAGTTAGTGGAATTTAAGCCAACCGCGTTTGGTAAATCTTCTTTACCAACTAGCTCAGGCACAAAAGATTGTCTAACTGGCGCATCCACTGCACCGGCAATTCCTAGAATGAAAGCCAACACCAAGATATGCCATACAACTACTAAGTCAGTTACCACCAAGATACCTAAAGTAAGAGCAGCGCTGCCTGCGATCAAGTTGGTGCCAACCAGAATTTTTCGTTTATTGAATTTATCTGCCAACTTGCCCGCTGGCAGACTTAAGAACAAAGCTGGTGCAAACTGCAATCCAGTCACAATTCCTAGAATTGTGCCTGAACCACTTAGTTCTAGAACAAGCCAATCTTGAGAGATTCGCTGCATCCAGGTGCCAAGATTGGCAAAAAGATTGGCACCAAAGAAAAGTTGATAATTTCGGTGTCTAAGCGATCTGAAGGTTCTGCTGGTTTGGGCTTTATTTGCAATGGACACGGTCGGGACAATACCCCTCTTAATCTACTATCTAGTTCATGAACCGACCCCTTGTCGCCATTACTGGGGCCACAGGCTTTGTGGGTAGTAATGTGATTGAGTATCTAGCGACCAAATATGAAGTAATGGCACTAGTTCGATCTAAGCCAGCAGATAACTTCCCCTACCAGCACCATCAAGTTGATTTTCAAAGCCAAGACTCGTTATCTAAGTCTTTCGCCCAGTTAAAACCTGATGTTGTGCTTCATTTGGCAATAAGTAATGAATTTAACAAATTATTTGCAGATCCAGTTTTCGCAGAAGATGCTTATATCGGTATGACTAAACGTGTGCTGGCGGCTTCCGAAAGCATCGATGCGCACTTTGTTTATATCTCAACAGATTGGGTATTTTCAGGGGTATCACACATGGTGGCTGAAGACACTGCCCCAGATCCAGTCAATATCTATGGTGAATTAAAAAGTGGCTCTGAGGAAGTAGTTAAAGCCAGCACTAAGCGCTGGGCAATTTGTCGAATAGGTGGGGTGATGGGGTCTCATCGTTTACTGCCCAACATGCCTAGAAGTCAAGATGTTGGTTTTGGATATTTTGTAGCATCGATCGTGGATGCTTTATCTGCTGGGCAAGAATTTTTGGTTTGGCAAGGAGATGGTGTGAATGAGATCGCCACTGTTTCCTTGGCTAGCGAGATAGCTGCAAGTCTGGCTCGCGTTATTGATCAAGAAGCAACTGGGATATTTCACTTAGTTGGTTCAGAAGCAATAACTAAGCGTGATCTAGCTCATGCCGTTTGCGATGTCTTTAATCTAGATGCTAATTTGTTGAAGTTTGGTCCTGCTCCCAGTTCTGAAAAGTTTCCGCAGCCAGTTCCAAAAGATTCCAGCTTAGATTCAACTAAAACTAGAAGCACCCTAGGACTTGAGTTCACAAGTCCTAGGGTGCTTCTAGCTGCTTTTAAAACTGAACGAGAAACTGGAAGGCTAAGTCCGCTCTCTTAGCGATTGACTAGGAAGTTGGAGAACTGCCAAGGGTCAGGGTCAACAACTGTTCCATCCCACTTTCCAAACAAATCGTTTCGGTTCTTTAGTGGATTCCAGTCAACTGCATCTGAATGGAATTTGCCCAAATATGGCTTGGCATGATTCAAGATCGTGCGCCAAGGAAGATCATCTGGCACACACACTCCTCTATCTGGGTTATCAATCATCCACAAGGTGCAAGCCACCACAGAAGCAGCAACTTGCATTGTGGTTGCACTTTGACTTGGGACCAAGGATCTGGCTTCATCAATAGTTAGCAAAGAGCCGGTCCACCAAGCTGAATATGGATGACCCATAAGCAGCACACCTAGTCGATCATCGCCTCCAGACAAAATTTCATCATTCATGATTCGTTCTCTGGTTGGGAACTCCCAATTATTAGCTTCTAATTCGCGCATTGAAGCAATCCCTGCATCACTTGGGCAGTAGGCGTAGTGCACCGTCGGGCGATAGATCTCTTTACCGCTGTCATCTTTAACTGTTAAGTGTTTTGGAATTGTGTAAGCCTCGCCATGCCTAACCACCATTCCATTAATTTCATAATTTGGCACCCACGATCTAACCCAAAGAGTTGCTCCAGGTTGGGCGATACAAATCTGAGTTTCTGAATCCTGATGTCGGTAAGCCTTGGCTGGAAGTGTTTTTTCGTGTGTTCCCCAACCAAGCTCTGCAGGTGCAATGCCTTCTTCATGAAAGCCAGCAACTGACCAGGTATTTACAAACTCTCCAACTTGCTTGGGCTTGTCAGTAATTTGGGTATCTCGCTCAGAGACGTGAATCACCTTTACACCTAGTTGATGACTTAGATGGTTATAAGTTTCATCAGCCAGCGCGGTTTCAATTTGAGATTTATTTGCAGTGAACTTACCTTCTTTAAGGCCTCGTTCAGCAATCTCAGTTAAGGCTTGCTTTACAAAATGCGAAACTAAACCTGGGTTTGCTCCATGTTCAATTACGGCAGTTACTCCTGGGGTAGCCCAGGTATCAGTTAACTTCTTGAGCTTGGCATGGCGAACTAATAATGTTTTTTCTCTTGGGTCTTTGTCGGTTTGATCATCGTATGGATCCCATTCTTCAACGGACGTGTTCAAATACATAACTTGATTGTCGTGACACCAGCCGATAATGGCATTTGCGTCAATGTTCCAGGCTAGATCTAGTAAAACATCTCCAGCAGAAACATGCTCGCTTAACTTACTAGACATATTCTCTTGGGTAATGCGGTCAATTAGATAATTGATGCCATCTTTTAGAGGCTGCACATATCTATGTTTATTATCTAAAAAGTCTAAAACTGTGATCTGATTTGGATTTACGACAACTTTGTCAATAAGTAGTGGAACACTGCATTGTGAAACTGAACCTGCACCTAGTACCAAGATGCGACGAGTGAACTTGCCGGCCAACGAACCCCCTCAACTAGTTGCCTTGTGGTTAAGGCATAAGCCCCAAATAATACGGACCAGATTTCAGCAGGTCTGCTGGATTGGCTAACTGGGCACTAGATTGCGCTCTATGGGCACTTTCAGGATAACTGCCGCTGTTCTAGGTGTTGGCATAGTGGTCATTTATGTGTTGGGTTCTAGTTTCTGGGTTGGATCAAATCCTGGCTGGTATAGATCTTTGAATGCCCCAAGCTTCCAACCACCAGACTTTGTATTTGGCTTGATCTGGCCATACAACTTTATTGTTCTAGGAATAACTGCAGTAGTTATGGCTCAAACCGCAAGTAGCCGGCAGTTAATTCTGTGGTTAGTTATTTTTGCAAGTTCAGTGGCAGCAGCCCTTGTTTGGTCTTATCTATTTTATGTTCCACACAATTTATCTGGTGCATCAGTAGCATTAGTTATTGCGGCACTGCTTACCCTTCCATTATTAATTGTTACTTGGCAGGTTTCTGTAAAAATGGCTTTGTTGCTTATTCCATATCAAATCTGGGTGACTATTGCTAGCACGATATCAATTGGATATGCACTGAAGAACTAAACTCTTGGTCGAGCTCCAACTTGAGTGACACATTCACTGCCTGCAGCAATTCCTGCAGCCAATGCTGCTGCTGGATCATGATGCTGTAACCAGTTGGCTAAATAACCTCCAGCAAATGCATCGCCAGCACCAGTTGCATCAAGAGCTGCAACTTTTGGTGCTGGCAGTTTTAAGACTTGATTTGATTTATCAGCAAATAGAGCGCCATCTTGATCAAGGGTTACAACTACTTGGCTGACAATTGTCAAAAGATCTTTAACTGCTGATTCTAATTCTTCGTTTCCAGTTAACATATTTAGCTCATCAATATTTGGGAATATGATCTCAGCACCAGTAAGCCATTTGCGCATGTTGGCAACCCCAACTAACTCAATCATTGATGCTGAACTTGGATCAATGCTCACCTTCAACCCATTCTCAGTTGCTTTTCTAATTATTTCTAATCCTGCTTTATTTGATGTTGGTTGGAGCAAGGTATAGCCAGATATGTGTAAGTGATTGCTGCTGTTTAATAGATCATCAGTTAGATGGTCTGGGGAAAGGGCAGCGTTTGCTCCTTGATCAGGAATCATGGTTCTTTCCCCTGATTTATCAACGATGCAAATGCATGAGCCAGTGCTCACATTTGGGTTAATTACTAATCTGGCATCAACACCTATTTCTTCTAATGCAGCTTTTGCATTGATGCCAATTTGATCTTGTCCAATTGATCCAATAAAAACTGTGTCACAACCTTTGTATGCAGCCCAAGCTGCTGTGTTTGCAGCTGCTCCGCCAGGTTGTTGAGTGATAACACCTGGAGCATCACTGGCATATGCCAGTGGACTGTTAATCATGGCGGTGATATCCACCATCACATCACCCACCACAATCAATTTACTCATTTGAGTTCACTTAATTTAACGGCGATCTGGGCTGCTAGTCGCGCATTACTGCGCACAACATCAATATTCACTCTAAGGCTTTCACCTTTAGTTTCTCGATGAAAGAATTCCAATAAGAATGGGGTAGCTTGTTTACCAGTAATGCCTGCTTGCTTTGCTGCTACTAAGCCAGCTGTCAGGATTTGCTCATGCAAGGCTTTTGGAAGTTGTAGTTCTTCTGAAATAGGGTTTGCAATTATGGTGGCAGTTTGATACTTCATCTGTTCATGCTGCTTAAGTATCTGGGCTACCGCAAGAGGTGAATCCACTTGCCATTCCAAGTCATACCCAGAATCAGTTAGATAAAAACCGGGAAATTTTTTTGTTTGAAAACCAAGAACTAGCACCCCTAAAGTTTCCAATCGCTCCAAAGTTGCTGGCACATCCAAGATCGACTTAACTCCTGCTGATACGACTGCAATTGGAGTGTTGCCCAAGGTGGTTAGGTCTGTTGATTCGTCATATGTTTGATTCGCATCACGATGAACTCCACCAAGTCCACCAGTTGCAAACAATTTAATTCCAACACTTTGGGCAATAACTGATGTCGAGGCAACTGTGGTTGCCCCCGTTTTACCCAAAGCCACAATTGCGGGTAAATCTCTTGGTCCAAGTTTTGCTACATCTGAACCCGATGCGATCATCTCGAGATCTGATGTCGTTAAACCAACTTTGATGACTCCATTTATCACAGCAATTGTGGCTGGTACTGCCCCATTGCTTCTAACATCGCATTCTAAATCTGTAGCAACTTGTAGATTTTCTGGATAAGGCAAACCATGCGCGATCAAAGTAGATTCGAGTGCAACAACAGGCTTGCCTGAGGCTAAAGCCTCTTGAACTTCAGGTGATTTAGATACCGCATAGGTTGGCATGGCGGTATCTTCTCACTATTGAGATAGGTCAGTTAATTGGCTGCTTTTTGTACCTAAATATTGCCAACCCGACAAGGGCTAGGCCAGCCACTAAACCAAACAACATCCACAAATTCCACGAGGTCGACTCTGGTTCCAACTGATTTACAGGAGGCGATTCAGTGTTGTCAGCACTGTTGGAATTACCAGGTACAGCTACAGCCAAAAGCGTAAACATGAATTCACCAGTAACTACATGCCCGTCTTTTGAAACTACTCGATAATTAACTTGGTAGTTTCCTGGAATGTTAGAGCTCACCAAACTTCTGGTCACTTCAGTTGAATCAACTCTAGGTTCACCAAATGTAAGTTCTTGTTGATTTGGATCTAAAACTACTACTGCTAATGATTCAGATGCATTTAGTACTTCTTCGTTAAAAACCAAAGTTACTGATTTTGGCAGTTCTGTTAATTCAGAGCCAGCTCCAGGAGTTGCTGAAACTAACTCAGCGTGACCAAAACTTGAACTTATTGGATACATTATTAATACCAAAACAAATATTTGAGCCCAGAGAATTCTTTTGATATTTAAATTTTGGCAAAGCACTTTTATTTTTTCTTATCTCTACCAAACAAAACAAATATGCTAAATAGCAATGTGGCGGCAGAACCTATAACCCGCTGGATCTTGAGATTTCCATCTTGATCGAAGAAGAAACCTCTGAAAGTTCCAGCAGCAGAATCTTTGATGCTCTTCTTAGAAAATGATGTGGACATCTCGTCGAGGCTTTTGGCCAAGTCAGCTCGAGCTTTAGCGGCTTGGGCTTCTAAATCATCTAAGGACATGGCCTAAGTCTAGATTCCGCTATTTTGGCTGCAAGGTTGGATCCAACCTAAAGCCAAAAGGCAGTTCCAAACGGTGCTGTTTGATTAATTCTGAGTCAGCCAGCAATTCATAAGTTGGTTTATCAGCAACAATGCTGCCTTTACTCAAAATAACTGACCTAGGGCAAAGTTCCAGCGCATAAGGCAGATCATGCGTGACCATAACCATGGTGATGTCCAAACTTCCCAAGATTTCAGCTATTTCTCTTCTGGCTGCTGGATCTAGATTGCTGGATGGTTCATCTAGAACCAAAATTTCTGGTTTCATTGCGAGCACAGTTGCAATTGCAACTCTTCGGCGCTGTCCAAAAGATAAGTGCTGAGGTGCTCGGTCAATAAATTGCTCCATGCCAACTTGAGTTAATGCTTCAACAACTAAGTGTTCGAGGTTATCGCCAGTGATCCCCATATTGGATGGGCCAAAAGCCACATCATCTCTAACTGTTGGCATGAATAACTGATCATCTGGATCTTGAAAGACAATTCCAACTTTAGATCTAATCTCTTTTAGAGTTGATTTCTCAACAGTTAATCCTGAGACTTTTACAGTGCCATGCCCTGGCATCAAGATGCCATTCAAATGCAGAACTAATGTTGTTTTACCAGCACCATTTGGGCCAAGCAGGGCTACTTTCTCACCTTTAGAAACTACAAGGTCAACACCAAATAATGCTTGGTGACCATCAGGGTAGGCATAGGCCACCTGGTTTAGTTCTAAAGTTTTGATTGTCATCTGAGTATCCAAGCAGTAATTAGAACTACTGCAGCAGATAGTGGCAACATCAGGCCCTGAACCCATTGCACACTGCTCACCTGTGTGTTAACCATTGTTGGCATGGTGCCCTGATAGCCACGAGAGAGCATGGCTAAGTGAATACGTTCACCTCTTTCGTAGGCTCGAATAAATAAAGCCCCAGCTGATTTAGCAATCACTGGCCATGCCTTAATGCCTGTTTCTAGAAATCCCCTGCTTTGTCTAGCAATCTTCATACGACGCATCTCATCCACGATTACATCGATATAACGCACCATGAAACCTGCAATTTGGATAATTAGTTTTGGAACTCTCAATTTTTCAAATCCAGACAATAGGTCACGCATTGGGGTTGTGGCTGCTAATGTGATTGAAGCCATCACCCCTAAAGTTCCCTTGCAAAGCAAGCCAGCAGCAGCTATTAGTCCAGGTTCAGATAACTCAAACCCAAAATACTCAACATATGGCCCTGCTGAGAAAAATGGCATCAAAATAGCAAAGACTAAGAATGGGGTTTCGATCACCATTCGCTTTGAGATAGTGATTAATGGCAGTTGAGCCAGCAGAATTACTGTCAAAATTAAGCTCAGATGTACACCAAATGCCCACCATTGCCCAACTGGAGTTAGCACCACTAAAAAGACAAACGCCACCAAGCTTGTCAGTTTCACCTGGGCGGGTAATTTGTGGATTGGTGAATGCCGGTGGATTAATAAGCGGCCCGCAATGTCGTGCTGTTGAGTACTGCCCAATTTATTTACGTCTTGCGATAAATTTAAAGAGAAGAGTTGATATCAGCAACATAGCAACAACACCAATAGCCCCAGCGACTCCAACCGAAAGCCGACCATCACTGATGCCAGTAATCGAATAATCGGCTAGTGGAGAATTTGCCAAAGAATGATCTTGTGCGTTAGAGATAAATCCAACTTCTTCAGCAACTTTTTCAAGCCCATCAGGATTAGAACTAGCATAGAAAGAAACTACTCCAGCCAAAGTTAGGGTTACCAACGATGCAACTGCAAAAAACTTATTTTTGTTCATTGTTATTCCTGTGATCCAGTCGTATTTAACTTTAGTGATGACTTGAGTTTCCCTCGCGCCCCAAAGACTAAATCAGGCCGCAGTGATAGAACTGCAGATACGGTTAAAGCAGTAATAATCGCTTCACCTAAGCCAATCAACACATGCACAGCAATCATGGCTGTGAATACCGTGGAAAGGTCAAAAGTGCCTGTCCCACCAATAGCATATTGAAAGACAAACGCTGCTGCTGAAATTGGAACTGAGATAAATGCTGCAAAGAAAGTTGCAACTAGAACTCCAGTGCGACCATTAAGCAATTTACTGATCACTTTAAAGGTAATCCAGGCTGCAAAGACAGTGATAATTCCCATGTTGAAAATATTTATGCCCAAAGCGGTAAGACCACCATCAGCAAAAAGCAAAGCTTGCAAAATTACAACAACACTAACTGCAATCATTCCAGTCCAAGGCCCAATTAAGATTGCAGCTAACGCCCCACCCAGTAGATGGCCACTGGTGCCAGCAGCAACCGGAAAATTCAACATTTGGACAGCAAATACATAAGCTGCCACCAAACCAGCCATAGGTGCAGTTTTTTCATCAAGCTCATTTTTTGCTTTTGATAACGCCATTACCAAGAAGGAGGCTGAAACAACGCCAACTCCTAGCGACACTGGTGCGTTAATGAAGCCGTCTGGGGCATGCATGGGGACTCCTTTGATGTAAAGGAATCATAGGCCAACTAATTCCTTCTTGCAAAACTTTTGCAGAAAGGCTGCATTTCATTCAAATTTATGGGCAGGTACCCTTTGCCTGGCCTGCGGGAGTG
>SXGQ01087390.1_pt1 | contig 23156 bp, 22 predicted proteins | sample 3178371 | NCBI WGS metagenome assembly SXGQ01 (sample SAMN11356859, study PRJNA531348) | freshwater metagenome | isolation source: freshwater sample F1-20 | place: China: Fuxian Lake, Yuxi | collected 2017-12-25 | reverse complement strand
GGGCGATCGTCATGTCAGGGGTGACATTCGAGAAAATCGTGGGCTGCACAAAGAAGCCAGCGCTCAGACCTTCGGGACTGGCCGTTCCGCCCGTTACCAAAGTTGCTCCTTCGTCAATACCGGTCTGAATAAATCCACGAACACGATCACGCTGAACAGATGACACCAATGGTCCGAGGCGCGATGCGGGATCGAACGGATCGCCAACCGTGAACTTTGATGCGGCAGCAGCAGCAATCTGCTCAGCCTGCGCCAAACGAGCACGAGGGACCAACATGCGAGTCAAGGCGGTGCAGGTTTGGCCAGAGTTCAAGAAGCACTTGCCCACGCCAGCGGCGACTGCCTTGGTGAAACCTTCATCGTCGAGATCATCAAGAATCACGTTGGGACTCTTGCCACCAAGTTCGAGCGACACCTTCTTCACGTTTTGCGAAGCAACTTCAGCAACACGCTTTCCAGCGCGAGTTGAACCGGTAAAGCTCACCATGTCAATGTCGGGGTGAGAAGCAATTGCTTCGCCAACAATCGGACCAACTCCCGTGACCAAGTTGAATACACCAGCCGGCAAGCCAGCGTCGTGAACAATTTCAGCCAAGATAAATGCGTTAATTGGTGCAACTTCGGAAGGCTTCACAACAACGGTGTTGCCAGCAGCAAGTGCTGGTGCAACCTTGAGGGCGATCTGGTGCAACGGATAGTTCCAGGGTGAAATACAGCCAACAACACCAAAAGGTTCGCGCACAACGATGGAGTTACCAATTTCTTCTTCGAACTTATAAGTGCCCAAAAGACCAGCAGTGATCGCAAAGTTGCCCTTGGGCAAACCAACTTGAATCATGGTTGCCATACCGACGGGCATTCCGACCTCGCGAGCAACTGCTTCAGCGATCTCTTGGGTGCGAGCCTCAAGGCCTGCGTGAATCTTCATCAAATACTCGGCGCGCTTTTCGCCAGGCAATGCGCTCCATCCCTCAAATGCGGCCTTCGCTGCGGCGACGGCCTTGTCAACGTCGCCAGTTGTTCCATCGGGAATCGTGGCGATGATTTCTTCGGTTGCCGAATTGGTGACTTCGAGAACGCCCTTACCTTCTGAAGGAACCCAGGTGCCGTTGATATAAATCTTGTCGTAAGTGATCATGACCACACGATAGGCGCAAGTGAGGTGCTGTGCCTTAGCGAGTCGGCGACAAACCAAGATTTGCGTAAATTTCACTGGTCGCAGTGCTGCGATTCATGGTGTAAAAGTGCAAGCCTGGCGCTCCGGCATCAAGAAGGCCTTGACACAATTCAGTCGCGGCATCAACACCAATGCGACGGATTTCTTCAGCATCATCGGTGCGATCAAGTCGTTCGGCCAGCCATGATGGGAACGCCGCACCCGATAGTTCAGCCATGCGACGAATTTGATTCTTGTTAGTCACCGGCATGATGCCTGGCAAGATCGGCTTGGTGACGCCTAAATCGGCGAGTTCATTGACCATCTGCACATAAACATCAAGGTCAAAGAAGAATTGAGTAATTGCAAAATTCGCCCGTGACAATTTGGCGGCCAAAAACTTTCGATCGGAACCGCGATCGGATGAACGAGGATGAATCTCGGGATGTGCTGCAACACCAACCGAGAAACGCCCGTCAGCCGCAACATCTTCAAGAAGATCGCTGGCGTAGGTGTAATCGCTCGGCACGGGTTCACCATCGGCGGGCACATCTCCCCCGAGAGCCAAGATATTTTCTACGCCATCGGTCGCGTAATCATTGAGGATGTCGCGAATTTCAGAACGCAAGTGACCCTGACACGTGAGGTGCGCCATCGGTGTCAGTGTTGTTTCCTTGCGCATCCACGACACCACTGCATGCGTGCGTTGACGAGTGCTTCCGCCGGCACCGTAGGTAACGCTCACGAAACTCGGCGCAAGCGGTTCAAGTTCACCAATGGCTCGGCCCAATGACAACTGCGCGCCATCGGTCTTGGGTGGAAAGAACTCAAATGAGAAAGTTCGACCCGCGGCGAGAAGGTCTGCAATTCGGGCCATGTCTCAAGTTTAGAGGCGAAAGCCGCTCAGTGCTTGAAGTGGCGCTCTGAAGTAAAGATCATGGCGATGCCATGTTCGTTGGCAGCCGCGATCACCTCTTCGTCTCGCACACTTCCGCCAGGTTGAATAACGGCTTTGATTCCCGCAGCCGCTGTGGCATCAAGACCATCACGGAATGGGAAAAATGCATCGCTCGCACAGACCCCGCCAATGGCTCGACCCGCCGAGCGTTCGGCTGCAATTCGTGCTGAGTCAAGGCGGTTTTGTTGACCTGCGCCAATACCGAAGGCTTGTTGATCTTTGGCAAAAACAATCGCGTTAGAACTCACGATCGAACACACTTGCCACGCAAATGACAGGTCAACCCATTGTTCAGGCGTCGGTTGAGTTTCGGTCACGACTTTCCATGTGCTGCGATCAAGATTGACAGTGTCGGCGTTTTGCACCAAGAAACCACCATCAATTGAACGAATATCAAGTTGACGAAGCGAAGGTGCCGACGCTGAGATCACGCGCAAATTCTTTTTTGCGAGTAGCACCTCAAATGCATCAACATCAAACGATGGAGCAACGACAACTTCGGTGAAAACTGGGGCGAGGGCTTCGGCCATCGCTCGAGTGACGTTGCGATTTGCGGCAACGATTCCACCGAAAGCACTCACCGGATCGCAAGCATTGGCCAATGAATACGCCTCGGCAATTGAACCTTGTGCTGACACAGCGACTCCGCACGGATTCGCGTGCTTCACAATGACGCATGCAGCATCGGCAAATTGATTCACCAATCGCCACGCTGCTTCGGTGTCATACAAGTTGAGATAGCTCAATTCTTTTCCGCCGTGTTGAACCGCGGTATCCCACCAACTGCTTTCACCATCAAAGCGATAACGCGCGCCCGATTGATGAGGGTTCTCGCCGTAACGCAACTCTTGAACTCGCGTCGCGCCAATCAACAAATGCTCAGGCAACAATTCTGGTGCTGTATCTTGAGCGGCGATCCATTCAGCAATTGCAATGTCGTAATGCGCAATTTCTGTGAACGCAATTGTTGCCAAGTCTTGACGAGTTGTTTTTGAAATCACACCGGTGGTTTTGATCTCATCAATAACCCGCGAGTAATCGCTCGGTCGAACAACGACTGCAACATGAGCATGATTCTTGGCCGCTCCGCGCACGAGCGTTGGTCCACCGATATCAATGAGTTCGATACTTGGGTTGCTGTCAAAGGGATACAGGTTCACCACGACCAACGCGATCGGTGCAATGTTGTGAGCCTCAAGATCGGCGATATGTGAGACGTCGTCCAGATCGGCCAAAATGCCGGCGTGAACATTCGGATGCAATGTGACCACTCGGTGGCCCAGCATTGCTGGGAAGCCGGTGAGGTCGGCGACATCAGTGACCGAAATACCGTTACCCTGCAGGGCTTTTGCGGTGCCCCCACTGGAAATGATGTCCCATCCTGCGGCTGCCAAAACCTCGGCGAGTTCAACGATTCCGGTCTTATCAAACACACTGAGTAAGGCGGTGGGCATACGTTGACCTTAGGCGGATCAACGAGATCTGAACAAGGTCATGACACATTTTGTCCAAAGCCAGTTTTCAGGTCGGCTAAGTTACGAAACAGTTGAGTTGGTCACTATCAATTCACGACAGTTATCCCACGCATATTTCATCTCACTGAATGGAGCAACTTATGGATTTTTCAAAGTTCGAGACACCAGATTGGTTAAAAGTCGGTGGCGCGGCAGTCTTTTTGATTGCTGGTCTCTTCCTTAATTGGGCCAAAATTGAAATGTTCGGTATGTCTGAGAGTGGTAACAATGTTTTCAGTTACCCATTTCGTGGGGTGATCTCAATGGTGTTGGTCGTCGGAATCGGAGTCGTCACCGTGCTTGGTGTTCAGGGTAAATCAGTCGGCAAAGTGAAGTGGCCGCTCATCTCGGTTCTCGCAACGGGCATTGCCACAATCCTGATGTTGCTTTTGGTGATCCTCGGGCCCGACGACAGCGGAGTTGACCTCAAACCAGCATTTGGTTTGTGGCTTGCCTTCGCTGCGACATTGGTATCTCTCGCTGGTTCAGTGATGAGTTTCACCGCTGGCGGTGGAAACTTGAAAGACCTCACCGACGTCAACAAGATCAAAGACGGTTTCGGTCAAGGCTGACGCTGCCATTTCTCAATACGTCCCGAAAAGCAAAGAGCCCGAGGCGATGCCTCGGGCTCTTGCAATTCTTAGGCGTTATTCAGCTGATCGACTTGATGATTTCTGCCATCAAGTCGCCGGCTTCGGTGGGGTTGAGACCCACCTTCACACCAGCGGCACGTAATGCATCCATCTTGCCCTGAGCAGTTCCCTTGCCGCCCGAGACGATGGCGCCAGCGTGACCCATCTTCTTGCCAGCCGGAGCAGTTACACCTGCGATGTACGCGCTCATGGGCTTTGTGACATTGGCCTTAATGAATTCAGCGGCTTCCTCTTCTGCCGAACCACCAATTTCACCAATCATGATGATCGCGTCAGTTTCGGGATCTTTCTGGAATTCACGCAAGCAATCAATGAAGTTGGTGCCAGGCACGGGGTCACCACCGATACCGACACACGTGCTCACGCCGATACCGCGCTGCTTGAGTTCGTACAGGGCCTGATAAGTCAGGGTTCCTGAGCGACTCACAATGCCGACATTCTTCTTGCCGATCTTGGGCAGTTCGGCAATCTCGCCGGCTGTGATTCCGATGTTGCACTTTCCAGGGCTGATGACGCCTGGGCAGTTCGGACCGAGCAAGCGAGTCTTGGGGTAATCGCGAACCAAAGTGTTGAACACTTTGGCTTCATCTTGTGCGGGGATGCCTTCGGTGATGCACACAATGAAGGCGATGCCGGCCGCAGCGGCTTCAAGAATTGCCGCCGATGCAGCCTTAGGCGGCACAGCAATGAACGATGCATTTGCACTGGTTGCCGCGACCGCTTCCGCGACCGAGTTGAAAACTGGGATACCTTCAACATCGGTTCCGCCCTTGCCTGGTGTGACTCCACCGACAACTTGAGTTCCGTATGCCTGGTTACGTAGACCGTGGTATTTACCTTGGCCTCCGGTGAGACCTTGCACAATGACCTTGGTGTCTTGATTCACGAAAATTGCCATAGGTTCACTTCCCGTTCGAGATGGCGACAGCAGCGCGAGCTGCTTCGAGCATGGTGGGCTTAGAGATCAACGTGGACTCGGGGATTCCAGCATCAGCCAAAATCTTGCGACCTTCTTCGGCGTTTGTTCCGTCAAGACGAATCACAATCGGAGCCTTCAAGGTCACTCGCGACAATGCTTCAACGATTCCCTTAGCGACTTCCTCGCCGCGCGTAATTCCGCCGAAGATGTTGATGAAGATTGAGGTGACCTTGTCGTCAAAGTTGATCACTTCGAGAGCAGCAGCCATCACGTCAGCGTTTGCTCCGCCACCGATGTCTAAGAAATTGGCAGCAGTTCCACCGACTTGATTGACAACGTCGAGCGTGCTCATCGCCAAACCAGCACCGTTAGCAATGATGCCAACAGTTCCGTCAAGTCCGATGTATTGCAAGCCATGAGTACGGGCGAGTTGTTCGCGCGCATCAAGTTCTTCGGTTGCGCGATACTCAGCCCATTCAGGATGACGGAAGTCTGCATTGGCATCAAGGCTCACCTTGGCATCGAGTGCATGCACTTCGCCCGTGGGCTTCAGAATCAACGGGTTGATTTCGGCCAAGTCGCAGTCACCCTCGGTGAAGCACCGGTACAACTGCACCAAAATCTTGGCGACACCATCAAGTGCCTTCGCCGGGATCTTGGCGTCCACCGCAGCCTTATGCGCTGCAGCAGCAGACAATCCGTCAACGGGATCAATGTGCAATTTAATAATTGCATCGGGATCTTTTTCGGCGACTTCTTCAATTTCCACGCCACCTTGTGCCGACAACATCAAGAGATGCTTCTTTGCAGCCCGATCAAGCGTGAACGACGCGTAGTACTCCTCTTCAATGTCGCTCGCGTGTTCAACCCACACGCGCTTCACGACATGACCCTTAATATCCATGCCCAAAATGTTGTTGGCATGGAAACGCGCTTCTTCAGCGTTATTCGCCAACTTGATGCCGCCAGCCTTGCCGCGTCCACCAACTTGTACTTGGGCTTTCACCACAACGGGATAACCCGATGCATCGGCCACTTTGACTGCTTCGTCAACAGTGTCGGCGGCGCCACCTGGGCTCACCGGAATGTCGAAACGGGCAAAGTACTGCTTGCCCTGATATTCGAACAGATCCATTAATTGTGTCCTTTCTAACTTGCGTCTTCTCGGGTGTCCAGCGCTATTTCGAGCCACTGAGCGATTGCTTTCAGCGACGAACCTGGTCCGAAGATTTCGGAGACACCTTGTTCACGCAATGTGCGGGCATCGGCGTCAGGGATGACTCCCCCACCAAAAATCAAGACGTCTTCCATGGAGCGATGCTTGAGTTCTTCCATCACTCGGGGGACCAACGTCAAATGTGCACCAGACAACAGCGACAATCCCACTGCGTCGACATCTTCTTGCAGTGCCGTTTCGGCGATTTGCTCGGGAGTCTGATGAAGCCCCGTATAGATGACCTCGAACCCATGGTCGCGGAGTGCTCTAGTGATGGTCTTTGCGCCCCTGTCATGCCCGTCAAGTCCGGGTTTGGCAACGACAACTCGGTATGGCCGCTTCACAAGTGTGAAACCCTACGCCATTAGGGTGTCATCCACACATTCGCACGAGTTCGGGTGGGACTAGGACACTCAATAATGAGGTCACATTACGGAGTCGCTGACGCGAGAAAACCCCGACTCGGCTCCGCCAGAACCGAATCGGGGCTCCGCCCGCAAGCGGAATTGCTGGTGGGGTGACTCAGACGATTTCGTTGTTATTACGACGACGGCCGGTGATCACCAACCAACCAGCGACTAACAAACTTGCGGCGAGGCCTAACAAACCCATTCCTGTTGCACCAGTCATCGGGAGACTGCTTGAAGTTGAAGGGGCAGTTTGCTGGGTGGCCTCTGCCTCGACGGTGCCGACAAGCGACGGACTCGTCAACGGCTCACCAGCCACTTCGGGAACTTCAACAACAATCTGGGGCTGGATTGTCGCGGTCGAGCTTGTTGAAATCGGATCAGCTGCTGAAGCGACGTCAGGGCTCGTCACTCGAAAATCGGTTGGAGCCGCATCTGTGGGGACCTCCAGCACTATTGCCGGGGTTTCAACGGTCGGCTCTGAAGTCGACACAGTTGTATCAGGGGCTGACGTATCGGGGGCTGAGTCAACGGGGGTGTCAGAGACAGGCAACGTGACAACAGGCGCCGAATCATCGTCGCTTGAATCATCGCTCGTCTCGTCACTGCTGTCTTCACTGCCTTCTTCGTCGTCGCAGTTGTCTTCATCGGCTCCGTGCCCGAATCCCCATCCCTGACCATGAGACTCGTGACCCCGACCATTCTTCGTCTCGTCGTCTCCATCGTCATGACCATGATCCGAACCGCGCTCATGCTCTGAACCTGACGTATTGCGTTCATGCTGACCATCGCTGGCTGAGGCTCCAGCGACACCTGCACCAAGCGCCAGCGTTGAGGCGATTGCGGTGATGACTAATCCTTTTGAGAACAAATTGGTGATTTTCATGGCGGACCTTTCGTTGTCAGCGCCCGTTGCGCTGTCGGGGTTCAAGAGCAATGGCTCCATGGGTCCTGACAAAAACTTGCAATCTTTCTGAGAAATTTTCAGAAACTTTCCCTACAACTTCAAAAATGGCGGACTCGCTGGGCAGACTCACCTCGTGGCGCTACCCGAATTTCGCTCCCCCGTAGTTCGTGCCGTTGCCCCGGTGCTGGCTGGGCTCGGATTTTTCTTGGTGCTCGGCCTGATCATGTGGGGTATCGCCGCATTAATGGCTGGCGAACAAGCGCAAACCACGACCTTCGCCCCCGATCGATTGCCCATCGGCAATGTTGATCAATGGGCCGAATCAATTGATGCAAACGGACCGGTCTTATTTCCGGGACTTGGGACCACATCGGGTGAACGCACCATTGTTCTTGATCACAACGGCACCGATTCAGAACGTGGTTGGGTGGTGTACTACGCGTTCCCTGCCGACCGCGATGTGAGTTGTGCAATCGAACAAGTAGTCGGTACTAACACCTTCACCGATTGCGATGGCCGCACCATCAGTGTTGAAGACCTCGCACCTCCGACCAACGGCGAGTACCCGGTCATTGAAGATGGCGTGGCTTTATTCATTGACCTTGGTGAACGCCCCAACGATGTCACCACAACCATCGCCACATCAACACCATAAAACATCACCACCCCTTGTGATTCTGGTGAAGTAGTGGAAACCAGTCTCCTGAGAGCGGTTGGCCCGCTATTCGTTGATCTTCTTCAGCGGTCATCACAGCGCGCATATCTGGTGACGTCGCCCAATCGCGCGGCGCGTACACCATGTCATCACCCAACACTCGCAAACTAAACACCCGTCGACGATTGGTGCCCGAAACTCCGGGTGCTCCGTGCACTGTCAACATATGAAACGCAATCGCATCACCAGGTTCAAGATCCCACGACACGATCGGATATTCATCGCGACGACTTTCAAAGTCGGGCATTTCTTCTAACGAACCTTCAGGAAACCATTTGGCTTGATGATCAAGAAATGATCGTGGCATCAACCACGGACCTCGATGAGATTCGGCAATTAGTTCAAGGCAATCTTGTTTCGCCACGGGATCAACAGGTATCCAAAAACTCACGTTTTGTTGACCTTCAACGTCATAATACGGTTGATCCTGATGCCACGGAGTACGTTGCCGCGTACCTGGTTCTTTCACTAAAACGTGATCGTGATACATGCTGATTGATTTTGACTGAGTGAGTTCAGCAGCAATTGATGACAGTTTTGTGTTCTTCACGAATTCAGCAAACTCAGCGTGTTCACGCCAAGTGCTGAAGTCCTCGATAAAGAAACCTGGATCGTCAGGAGTGCTCGCAACCTTGGCTCGCGGACTCGGATGACGCACGACTGCGTCAATACCAGTTCGCAGTAATTCAATTTCACGGGGTGTCACCACGCCACGAAGAACGACTGCTCCGTTTAGGGCAAATTCGTCGCGCTGGCTCATAGCCATAGTCTGCCCCGTCAATCTCTGATACAAACAAGACATGCCATACACCCCCATTTTGGGAACTCTCGGATACATCGTGAATCGTGCAACCCATGAAGTGCTTTTGGTGCATCGCAATAAGCGCACCAACGATGAACACCTCGGCAAATGGAATGGCCTTGGCGGCAAACTTGAAACCTATGAAGACTTGGCCACTGGTATGCGTCGCGAGATTCACGAAGAGGCCGGCATTGCAGTCACATCGATGCGCTTACGTGGCACCGTTTCATGGCCCGGCTTTGGGCCGAACGGCGAAGATTGGTTGTCGCCATTGTTCATCATTGATGGATGGACTGGCGATCCACTTTCCACCAACGTCGAGGGTGACTTGGCCTGGATTTCAATCTCGCGAGTTCTGCAGGCTTGCAGCGACAACCCCGACGAACGAGAAGCTGCCCAACTGCCGATGTGGGAGGGTGATCGATTTTTCTTGCCGCTCGTGTTCGACGATGACCCGCGTCCATTCCACGGCGTCATGCCCTACAAAAATGGCCAACCCAAAAGTTGGTCGTTTGAACGCTGGTAGAGATTTCCCGAAAAATTTTTCAGTTAGCGCACAAATGATGTGAGTGGTGTCGTTTGGAATGTATGAACATCATCCTTTCCCCCACCATCACATCAACTTCCACCCGCCGGCGCGACAAACGTCGCTCGTTCTGGCAGCGCTCGTTCGATCAAGCCCGCTTGGCAGGTGACTGGTATCGCATTCCCAAGTTGTACACCCGCAAGTCGGCGTCACAAATTGCCAGTGATATTCGTCGATCACATTTACGTCGCACGAAAAATCAACGCGTGCGCGGTTTTCGTAGCGCTGAAGTCTGGGAAGCTAAGTGGCAACCCACGACCCTCGGCGCGCCAGGAGATTGCGAGGTTTGGGTGCGATGTGGCGGCGAGAAAATGAATTGGGAGTTGACCGCTTAACCAGCGATCGCTACTTGTCGCCACTGATAAAGCGGATCCAAATGGAGTACTGCCCTTCAGGACCCTCGGGTGAAGAACTCCAGCGGCTGTCCCACTTGTCGCCCGGCAAAACACCTTTAACTCGCAACTTCTGTGGATCGCGGTGGTGCGCAGATCGCAAATCACTGGCGATCTGCGCCACAGTATTCTCGGTGTACAAACGATTCACCCGAGTCCACGTTTTGCGTCGACGTGCGTTTGCAAGTTCCTTGACCCAAAACGATCGTCGGATCCAATCTTGATCAGGCGGCAAGTCTTCGGATTCGGCCACGGATTCACGGTCATCATCGGGATTTGAACCTATGACGCTGGCATCCGCGGAAGAATTAAGCACCTTAGCAGTCTGCCCTATTGCTATATCAGTGTTAGCCGAATTTGACCTGATAATCCATACTATTTTTTCATACTGTTAAGAAATATCCCAGACAGGACCAAAAATTATCCGGATAAGGCGGCCCCTTAGTTGAGTCTTTATTCCTACAAAATTGTCGATTGAAACTCATAATTCAGCCCATTTGTCGGTCGATATGAGTCTGAAAACGGTCATTCGCACATTTTCGTCGATCTCAATCGTTATACGCCTGTCACCGAATCAACCGCGACACCGAAAAATCCAAAACCCAAGGAGAACAACATGAACTCGAACCCCAGCAACACCCTTATCCCCTTCGCCCACCAACCGATCAGCCCCGACATCTTGCAGCGCGCCATGGGCGCACTTCTCGGCTCAGCCGTTGGCGATGCCCTTGGCGCGCCATTTGAATTTGGTCCAGCCGGCCAATACTCGGCCCAATTCCCCCAGCCAGTTTTTGGCGGGGCCGGCGAAATGATCGGCGGGGGCTCATTTGGTTGGGCACCGGCTGAATTCACTGATGACACGCAAATGACGTTGGCATTGGCCGAATCGCTACTTGCCCAAGGCGCTCTTGATCTTGATGATCTGTGGGAGCGCTTTGTTGCGTGGCGCGCAGGTGCCACCGACGTGGGCATCACAACCTCGCGCGCGCTCTCGGCGAGCGATCGCTTCGTGGCAGCCCAAAACGACGCCGACAACCCTGGTCGATCCGCAAGTAACGGCGCGCTCATGCGCACGTGGTCAATCGCCTTGGCTTACCTTGGCCACAGCACCGAAGAAGTCATGAATGCAGCGTTTACCCAAGCATCCATGACTCACTTTGACCCTGCTGCCGGATGGGGCGCGGCTATCGGGGCCGAACTATGTCGACGCGCTATTTTGGGTGGCGACATCATCAGCAACATCGATGATGTTCTGTCATATGTACCGAACGATCAGCGCATTCGTTTCAGCGAAATCCTGAGCCCGCAATGGACGCCAGGGAACGCTGGTGAACCGAGCAACGGATCAGTGTGGACGTGTCTTGCCGAAGCCGTGTGGGCAGTACGTCATCACAACAATTACGCCGATGTTGTAACGGCCGCCATCGATCTTGGAGGCGATACCGACACCGTTGCGTGTGTGGCAGGAGCACTGGCAGGTGCATCCTTCGGCATTCAGGGTATTCCCAGTCGTTGGATGACCTACATCAATGGGTCAATCAATACTCCCGACGGACAACAGACATATGACTTTCTCGGGCTGCAAAACGTGGCGCGTCAGTTGATCGGCTACAAGAAGGCTGTTTTCACAACTCGTGAAGTACCGAAAGCACCACGGAAAGTTGACGAAAACTTCGAGGTCTACGCAACTGATCTCGGTGGAGCGTTGTTAAGCGACTCATCGTTCGCGACAGTGTCATTGTGTTTAACCGGCGGCGAACTGGTTCATCATCCAGTTCGACGTGAGTTTTACATTCGTGACAACGAAGGTGATGCCAACTTGGATTTGCTGACCCTTGTTCGCGATGCCGTTGACAGCATGGACGCTCTTCTCGCTGAAGGCCATCGAGTTCTCGTGCATTGCCATGGTGGACGCAGTCGTACTGGACTTATTCTGAAAGCTTGGGCCATGCGCCAGTATGACTTTGATGACCAAGAGGCGCACGAATGGGTGACTGCTCGTTGGCCGTACTACGCAGTATGGAATGAAACGTTCCTGAATTTCCTCAAAGACGAGTGGAACGTCAATCGGCGCCGTTGAGTTCGGCGTCTGACTCGGCGTTACTCACCAATTCGGGCGTGGTCAGCGCTTTATCAATGGCACTTTGCCAGGTGCGCTGATCACGCAAGTCATTGACCAGCGCAAGGAGTTCAGTCTTCTTGCGCTGGCTGCGCATTCCAGACCTTGAAATTGTGTTAAACGTCGCATCAACGGTTCGTTCACTCGTGAGTCCTTCACCATCGCTGATTGACATCGCCAAGTCACGTAACGCACTGGCGACCGATTTCTCTTCAATACTCGGTCGTGGCAAATTCTCATAGTTATCAATGACTTGGTGAAGCGCCGCCTCAACACCCTTAGATGTCGCACGAGATGCTCGACGCTTGGGTTGCAATTGTACTGGCCTCAACAACATTGATACATCGACACGCCGCTTTAACTCGTGAGTTTTGAGAAGTGAACTCGTTGAATCAGAACCATCTTGGTTATCTCGAGCCAGTTCAATCAGATCGGTCACGAACTGCGCCACAACCGGCGGCATGCCATCAACGTACGAACGAACTGACGCGTGCATTTGCTCAAGCCCAACAAGAACTTGTGAATCCCGAAATGGAATCCATTCAGCCGTTGTGTCGGCATCTAACCGTTCGCGTACGACTCCAGCATTGATACCGGGTACCGACAAGGTGTCAGAATTCTCTGCTTCCAACGCGTCAACAGACGCGATCACAGTGTCCGACAAAGGTCGATACCGTAACGTTAGAAGGGCCTTCACAAACTCCATGTTGCCACCTTGGCATGGGGGTCAGGCAACATTTTCATCCCTATCACGTGCCACATGCCAACAATCACGCGTATTGACGTCGAATTTCGCGAGCTCGCTCAGCCACAACACTCTGTAAATTCGCCGGACTCACCACGCATGAGGTTGGACCACAGCGCAATAACAACCGTGCCAACCAGGGCAGGCTTGCGACATCGACCCACAGAAACATTGAACCATCTTCATTGATGACATGCGATTTGATCGCAATGCGATCTAGCAACCAATCATTGCCCGGCGCGACATACAGCACCGCTGGTTCAACTTTCCCCCTAAATTTCCACTCTTTGAATTCAACGGTTCGAGGCTCAAATGTGTTCTCAGTTGTCAGGCATTCAATGAGTCGGTCAACACGAAAGATCTTTTCGTTGACGCCCGTTAAAACATCATCAGCAATCAAATACGACTCACCGCGGTCAACAAAAATCAGTAACGGGTTCAACACACGTTTGGTGACTTCTTCTTCGCCATTCACATATTTGACCTGAATCTGTCGTGCCTGCCGAATCGCTTGACTCACTTCTTGTAGTAGCGGGGCATCTTCTAGCCGCACTTGTATTGGCAAGTCGCCAACCGCTGCTTCAATCTTCTGACGTAACGACGTGACTGCATCATTCCGCATAGAGAGGTCACCTACAACGGCATCGTGACTTGCCAACGCAACGCCAACTGCGGTTGCTTGTCGAGGCGTCAATTTGACCGCGCGCGTCATCAATGCTTTGGTGCGCCGCAACGGACCAAACATTGGCACATCGCCATGGAAGAGAACTTCTCCATCAACGACCGAGAAATCAAAGAGGGCGTCGTGGGTGTAGGGAGGTACACCGCACATTGACGCATACTCAAGATCTTTGATGAGGTGCGTCACTGAGATTCCGAGCATGCGCGCCAACTCTTCAACAGTGATCGACCCGCGCAGTCGCAGCCACGGCAAAATTGATAAGAGCCGTTGTAGTCGTTCACCCAACGGACGAGGCCCTGGTCGATTTGTTGGTGCAATTGGCATCTCCGGTGGATTCGGAATGAAGTCAGGCAGCTGTTCGAGCTTCTCTAACCACTGCACAAAATCTTCGCGTAACGATTCGGGCGACTCAATCACCGCGTGGGTGCCGAAACCTAAAACCCAGCCCCGCAAACGCGCCGGGTCATCAACCTGAACCGTGATTCGCAATTTGCCATCGGGCAAGGCCTCGGTTTCGCGAACTCGGCTATCCCACCATGAGATACCGGCGACATGTTCATCAACGAGCACATGGGCTTCAACATCATCATCCTCAACGTTGTGTACCAGTTTGCGCAATTCGCGATTACTCAAGTTCTTCTTCGTTGAGCTCACTTCACCATCAACAATGGAAAAGTCTGGAGCAATGTGCGAGCACTTAATTGCGCCCAATTTCTTCTCACCAGCAACTACGGCGATCAGGTACCACGTCCCCTTATCGAACAGTAAGCGCGAAGGATCAACCACAACTGGCGCCCCATTGATGACGAGATGGGCAATCTGGCGCCGTTGGATCATCTCAGTCAATCGCACCACGATGAGAGGTACTTGCACATTGAAGTCCACCGCTGAGCGCTGTGGATTCATCCCTTCAAGTTTCATCATGGCCTCGCTGGCCTCTGGTACCGAATGATGGATGGATGCCAAGGCCAGACTCAGAACTGCGAGTTCGTCATGAGTGAGATCGAGCTCGGGGACGCACATATCCTCTTCGCTAATCCAATACTTCGTCTGACCGGCTTCATCTCCTTGCGCAACGGTTTGTCGTACTTGGATCCCGAGATCACGCACGATGGTGTTTTTGTCGCTTCCAAAAAGTTGCCGTTGGGCATCGTCTGCTTCGGGATACGGCGTCATTCCTTTAGCCATTTCAGCCACGATTTGCTCACGCGATAGCGGATGCGTTGAGCGATGCAGCAACGTGAACAAATTCAACACTCGTTCCAAGGGGTCAACCCGGCGAGGAACCTTTTTGTTGTTTTTTGCTTTCACGGCCATTCCTCTATTGTGTCCCAATTTCGCCTGGTGAAAAACCGTTGAACTACACCGTTAATGAAATCTGGGGAATACCCACCCCGCTAGTCGGCTGGGTCTATCGCAATATGGTTCAGGGCCCAGGTGGCCTCTCGCAGCGTGTCAGCAACCTCCCGCCATCGTCCGCCCTGCAGGATATGCACGAGCGACCGTTGCGTCGCCTCTTGAATCGACATGGGTAGGTTCGTGTGCACAGTTAAGGCATTCAACGTCCGCACGACTGCTGTGGTGGGTCGAAGGCCTTGCGCTTGATCCACTTCATCGGCAAGTTGTGACCACAAAGTGCGAAAGTCACGGCTCAACAATTTTCTTGGTTCGTCGTCTAGCTTCCCGGTCCGCAGCATCAACGATTGATGTGCCACCCCCATGTCATCAAGCGCAGCCGACACCGCCTTGATATCAGCAAGCGAATCAACAGGCCTCAAAGGTTCAGAGCATTGAAAAAGCAGATCGGCCGCGGGCACTTCAAATGTCTGAACCCAAGTATCATGACAACCCAAATCTTGAGGGACTGAGTCAATAGTTTGCGAAATTACGTGCATCAATCTCAGTGGTATCTGCGCTTCATGAAGACCTGAATCTCGACGCTCACGAGCACCAATGATTTGCAAACCAACAACACATGCACGCTCTGAAGTATCACCCTGATCAATCTGAATGTATCGATACTCAACACGAGTATCGAAATCAGGTTGATGAGTGACAACTTCTCCAGGCCCGAAACATTCATCAAGTTGAGATTCATTACACATCACTAATGCCGTGTCGGACAACGAGCGATACGAGACCATCACGTTGATGAAGATGCTCATCGTCTCAAGTTCAGATTGCACTTGGAAAAGCCGAAGCGTGCACGAGCGTTCCGTCTAAGAGCAAAGCCTGGCCGCTCATTGCCGCATTCTCAATGCGCACATGTTCACCTAGACCGGTTGAAAGAGTGCGGGTGCTCTCATTCATGGTCTTGCCCAAGCGACTCAAGAACTTCAACACTTGATCACCTGAATCTCGTCGACGAGTAGTCAGTGACGTGGGTGCAGGAGAGCCGAGTGCCGACTCAATCATCTTGGGCCACATCGCTTCTAAGAACTGATGCGAACCAAACAGGTCAACTGACTGAATCTGGTTTCCCTGAGTGACGACTATGCCGGTTTGGCCAGCAAGCGGGCCCCAACTCGTGACCTTGACGATCTTCTCGCGACGCTTGGCGTCAGCTTCTACATCAACGTCACCAAAGAAGTCGCCGAGAGCCATCGTGTTTGATCTAATAGCACGCGACTGCAAAAGTTCGTCCACTTCGTTCCAGACTTCGTGTTGCCTGCCTCGCATAGCGGATTGACGCACTTTGCTCGGCGACATGCGTCCGACACCACCAAACTCTTGCGCACCGTGCCAACGTCCTTGCTCAACACACGAGACCGGAATTTCGGTCACGCTCATGGGTGGCAAAACAACTGTTTGATTGAGAACCCGTTGCTGGCGACCACCTTCAAGAGTTTCGCCAGCAAAGAGAACCACCGGCACGCCATTTTTATTTTCAACGACCAAGGTCGGAACCGTCGGTGATTCCATTTCGCGGATCTTCACCAATTCATTTGGTCGAATCACCATTAGGTCACTGTCACCATTGCCCCATTTGTACACGGGATAGATCGAAATGCCGAACTTGGTGATTGGTCGGCCGATGGATGTGTTGGTCAAAGTAGATGTGCTCATACAAATCAAACGAGTGACATCGACCGAAATGTGCGATGACTTTGAAATCGAGCCAAAAACTTAGCTGTGGTCGCGCTTGCCCCGCAGGTGGCGACCGATATAGGCCACGACGACCTGATGCGAATCGTCATCAAAAAAGACATGCACCCGGTACAGGTGCACTCCGCGACCGTTACGAATATGCGCAACTGCGTATTCAGTTCGACCACGCCAATTAAACGAATAATCCTCGCCGTATTTGTTTTCAGCGACTTCGCCGATTCCGGCTGCATAGTTCAGGCCAAAACTTCGACATGAAATCGTGAGTGACGAATTGGTGATACGACCGGTCTGCCAGTCTCCCGCAACGATGTTTAAACGAACAAGGTCTTGCAGAAGTCGGTTGGCATCAATCCCTTGAATTAGCTCGGCTGATCGAAGAGCCTGTTCATGGAACACCAAGTTTTCACACATTGATTTGGCCTGACGCACTGCGTCAATAGCTGATGTCGCAACAAGGCCTGTTGGGCTACGACCAAGTCGGATGGCAAGTTCGGTGTTTTGCAACACCAATTGATCAACAACTTGATCACCCTTTTCTAGGAGTTGTTGCTTTTCTGCGATGATCCGATCGGCCTCGGCCATCGCTTGCTCAAGTTCGTCAACTTTCTCAACAGACTCTTGCCAGCCATCAAGCGCACTTCGATATTCGCTCCATGAAACAGTCTCGGGGTCACCCGAGGCATCAAGTTCAATCTTCTCTCCTTCAACAACACGTGTTTCAACTTTTTGTTCAACAGACCGTCCGCGAAAACGTGGCGCTCGCAAAATAGCCAATGAATCCGCCGCAATTTCTGTGATGGTCTGACGGGCGCGATTGCGATCCTTTTCACCTGCTCCCGCGAACATCCCGTTACCCGCAATTGAATTGTTGGTGTGATCAGGCCACAGAATCACGAGGCCTTGCTGTTGTAGAACATCACGACCATGAAATTCATTGAAGGCCAGACGAGACGCTGCGCCAACTAATTGCACAACATGGGCGAGACCAGCCAACTCAGGGGCCAATTTGCTTACTTCAAAGACCGACGTTTCCAATGACGGCATGGTCTCAATAACAATTGGCAGCGCACGACTTGGTGCTTCAAAAAATGCTGCGATCGCCTCTGCACCAGCAGGTTCGGTTATCACAGCCACCTTGGTACCGATCTTCATACCAGCGTCGTACAGAGTCAAAGACTCAACTACGCGAGCAAGTAACGCCCGCTTGGTCTTGAGCGAAACATTGATTGACAAAGGAGTCACGCGCGAACCACCAGGAATCACCGAGGTACGCACTTCAAAGGTGGACTTCTTTTCCAGATTCAAGATTGTGATCGTCGTTGACACGATTGCGCCACCGTTGAGCGACTCATCAATTGTGTAGCGCCACCACTGTTCGGCGTTCTCCGCATCAAGTCGGATTGACACGCCCGGACCACGATCATCAAATGGATGTTCGACCTCCAGCCAACTCTCGACTAATTCGCGAAGTTTCGACAGTTGAGCCGACGACCACGCAGAACCCTCAAGGCGAACGCAGTAATACGGCTTCATGCCTTTTAGTCTTGCTGGCTTTCCCGATTTACGCGGACACTATTTAGCCAACTTGCCGTCTCAGCCAGACTGACCCCTATTAAGCAGGACTTTTGTTCTTTAACTGTCCGCAAAATTGCTGTCGCTGCCACCAACCCCGTGATCGGATCCGCGACGGCATCCCCCACAAATTGGGGCCCTGCCGGCGAATGATCCACCAGTCCGCCCGCCACGGCACAGTCGTCGCCAAAGCCAACCCGTTGGCCAGCATCACCTTCTCGGCCATAACCAGTCACCGACAACCACACCTGAGGCCTCGCCTCGCGCAAAATCTGTTCAGCATCAATTCCAAGTTGTTGGAGTGCTCGTGGTCGGGAGCCTTCAATGACCACATCGGCGTTGAAAATCATTTCATGCAACTGATTAATGCCGTCATTTGAACTGAAATCAATCTCCACATGGTTCTTGCCGGCGTCGAGTTCAGCAAAGAATTTCGGGTTCCCAAATCGTGCGCCGTCGGGTCGTAGTTGTGATTCGACCTTCGTAACTGAATAGCCGCATCGGTGCAAAAGATGTGAACACAACGGACCAGCCCATAACGATGACAGATCAATAACTTCAATCGGCTTACCTAGGCGTGTTGCAACAACTTTTTCAACATTCTGAATACTTACAGGCAGTTGATCTTGTAAATAATTGTTTGATACTTCACCAAGCCGCGAAATCGGTAGTCCGACTTCAATTGCGAATTCGATCAGCTCACTTGCAATACATTCCCTCACCGCTTCGCGCAATTGTGAAATGACAATCTGATTTTCTCGCCGAGTTTTTTCGCGCTGGGAAATTGTTGGGAAAAAGATAGCCAGGAGCTCATGATCTTCCGACCGAGCCACATTGATCGCGACCCACTGTTGATCACTCGTCAACATGAGGTGGCAAGAGCCACCAACACTTTGGGATGGGTCGGCCTGCCAACCTGTGTGTCGCACTCGTTGCGCTAGCAATTCCTGCGGATCAACTGTGAAAGCAGAGAGCACCGCAAACTCACCGACCAACCAATTCAACTGCTGAAGTTCGGGTGCACCCTCACGCAGAAATTTCATCAATCAGGCCCCATTCAAAAGCCTTGTGTGCGTCAATCGCACGACCCGTCAACGCCAACCAAGCAGTTCGTTGGCGACCGATACGTCGAGGCAAACTCGCAGTGCCACCGGCTCCTGGAACAAGACCCAAGGCAATCTCGGGAAGACAAAATCGCGTGTCTGCTTTGGCCACTACCCAACCTGCAAAAGCTGGCAGTTCTACTCCAGCTCCGAAATTCTCACCATGCAGTTCACAGCGCAGTTGCTGTCCAAGTCTTTCTCGCAATGCATTCAGACTTGCACCAACACTTGACGTCAATCGAGAAATGTGTGCGACAACCGGATCTGCGAACAAACCAAATTCATCTAAGTCACCACCGCTAGAAAAGTTGGCTCCGGCACCCCGCAACGTCACTGCGCCAATGGTTTGATCAACGACCGCAACATTAAGTACTTCGGCTAATGCCGTACGCATTGATGACGAATAGGCATTACGACGCGTTGGTCGATTCAGAGTGATCATCAGATGGTCATCTTCTCGCTCGCTCAATACCTCGTCTTCATCAGAGGATGCAAAACTCTTATCAACTCGGTGATTTTTCCACTGCGCAAACTCGGCTCCACTTTGTAAAAGCGAATAGGTCGTTGACTCGACAATCAATGACTCTTCAATTGTTCTGGTTTCAACCCCGCGTAATAACAGCACGGTCGCCAAGGCCGCCTGCGGACAACGATCAATGGTTGTCAAAATTTCATTTAACTCGCGATCATCGTCCACAACCACATCGCAGTGCTGCACTAAATCGCTTGTGCTCCCCCGACGCCCAACCACAATGCACGCCAGTGCGCCCAATGGGTTGACTTCCATTTGTGTGTCCGTGTCAACGAGGGCCACGGTCACACCACGGAACAAACTTAACGACTCCCGGTCAAGTTCACAGCGGGTATTGAATTCAGATGTTGTGAACTGAGCGAGCACCTTCGCACAGTACGCCCCGAACCGCCCCGTCTGCCGACATCTTTCAGGCACGTACCTGTCAGAATCTTCAGCCCATGGATCCTGATGATGAAGAAGAACTGGACAGCTACACAAACTGGGACACCAGCCAAGAAAGCATGCTGTCCTATTGGTTTCACACCAATCCTCAGCGCACCCCCGAGTCGGTTCTTGATGTTGTCCTCACTGCGGCCAGCGCAGTCACTGGTATTCAAGGAGGCCAAGCGGTCATAGATATCTACCCGCACATTGATGGCCCAGTCACTGGTGAATGGCTGCGAATCAGCGGGCGTCGTCGGGAATGGTTGGCCACCATTGGAGGCCGACCTGATCGCCATTTCGGTGAAATTCCCGATGATTTGCAGGACGAACTCATTGGCGATAGTTGGAATGCTGTTGCCAAGATCGATCAACATTTTCAGGTAGTTCCGTGCGAAACCTGCGGAATCGTGCATCCGTTTGACTTTGAATACTGGCCCGAGGAAGATCCGTGCCAATTTCAAACGGTCATGAAAGTCGTCAACGCTGCTCGTCGGGTTCTCGATGCGCCACTCGGTGGGTGGTTTATCCAGGCCTCCATGACCCACGACAATGACGACCCAGATAACCCCACCCCAGTCACGGTGGCCTACCTCGATTTGCTCTCAATGATCGGGCCTGAATACGTCCTTGATGTGCTGTGGCCCCTTGATTCGCCCTTTGGCGAGCTTGCTTGTGAAAATAATTTGCACGAACTTCACGACGGCGACTGCTACTGAATTGCCCCGTACGCTGGACTTTTATACTTGACATCCGTTTTTTTGCACTTGACACCAATCAAAATGTCAGAAAGACTTGACAAAGTAGTAGTGTCAAGTGCTACACTTTTGATGTCAGATAGTTTCTAGGTCCAAATCAACACTCAACAAGCCGAATGGAGGTGGCCAATATGAGCAAGAAATCTGCAGCAAGCTTTTTCCTCATCGACGAGTTGGTCACCCGAGTCAACGCTCAGTTGCCGGCCGACCAACAGGTCACCGAGCGAACCGTTCGCTATTACATGTCAAACAACCTCATCGGCAAAGGTCTCAAGATCAGCGAGCTTCCCGAGGAGTTCAGCTCGACCATTAGCCAACGCGGCAACCAGCGCTACTTCACCGCAGACGACTGCGATGTGGTGGTGGCTACCCGCACCGCCCTTGCGAATGGGCTCACCATCGAGCAACTTGGTGGACGTCCTTCGTCGATCAAAGTTGAACCTTTGGCGACGCCAATGATGTACTCACGTTCATTCGAAGTGAGCGAGATCCTCAACAACTACGTCGTGAGCGATTACGTAGCGCTGCCCGAAATTCGTGATGCCTGGTCATTGCAACTTCGCGGCGATCTCACACTGACCGGCACTGGTACTCGCCCGTCGATTGACACCGTTCGTGATTTGCAGAACTTCATCAATCAAAACTTTGCTCCCGAAAAGAACTTCGTGACGCCCGATGACTACTTCGATGTTGATGACACCCCCTCTACTCGGTCGTTGCGTATTGAAATTGAACTTGTTGACATCGCCGCACCGTTTGAAGGCCTTTTGGTCAATGCATCAAATGCCGAAGTCACTCCTGGCGGCGGGGCTTCTGGTCGTATCTGGGAAGTATGTGGCGTTGAAGAGCTCATGCCCGAACGTCCCATCAACCGACTTCCGCTCAAGCCTGGTGAAGTTGCACTGACTTCGGCTGGACGGGCTGAAAGCCTTGGATTCACTGGTGTTATTCATGCCTATGGCCCGCGGTGGACCAGTCAGGTCGATAAAGAGGCGCTGCACAAAGGCAAGAAGCAAATCCCAATGAACGGCGAAGAACAAACCCTGATCCGCACTTGGGAAAACATTCTCAAAATGGCCGACGAGCACAGCGAAAGCCGTCTCGCCGCGCCACTTATTTCATCTGGCCTTTTTGGCTACCCGTTTCAAGATTGTGCCGAAGTCACCTTCGAAACTCTTCTCGAAACTCCAACGTTGGTCACCCACGTGCATATTCGCACGGTGAGCCGACGTTCATTTGACCAACTTGTCGAGGCCCGCAATCGGGTCCTGCGCAAGTTGGACATCGCATAATCCGCACGACCGATGTCATCGGGAGAACTCTCTCCCACCCCGACATCAAACTGATCTACCCCACCCAATCGTTTCATCCGAAATGCCGACTGAAAGAGAGCCACCACCCTGAAACCGACCAACAAAAAACCTGAAGTATCTGACGACACGACACCAAAACAAGGAGACACCACTATGACCTACGAGATGAACCCCGAAAAGAGTGAAACCATGACACCGTCAGAGATCAACCAATACTTCAAGGAATTTTTGCTGGCACTTGACCGCAAGGTGCAATTCATCGCTGGCTTTCGTTTGGCCGAGGCAGCCGACTACAAGCAGTACTGCGCCCTCTGGTTGCTTGAACGCAAGCACTTGATGAATGAGTACGCACCTCGCGCATTGGCATCAGTGTGTGCAAGTCAGCGTGCAGTCGATTTCATTCGAACAATGAATCGCCAGGTTCCACAGGGCAAGTACGTCAAAAATGAAGATGCACGTGAACGCAACGCGATCTTGCACCTTGACAGTGCACTCGCCGGTTCAAAGGGTGACGCGACACACGAAAAGTTTCTCGCCGACCCGAGCGATATGGAAGAAGCAATTGTCAGCAACATG
>SXGQ01037188.1_pt1 | contig 23168 bp, 32 predicted proteins | sample 3178371 | NCBI WGS metagenome assembly SXGQ01 (sample SAMN11356859, study PRJNA531348) | freshwater metagenome | isolation source: freshwater sample F1-20 | place: China: Fuxian Lake, Yuxi | collected 2017-12-25 | reverse complement strand
CCGGTGCTGGTGGTGAGCGCGCAAGCCCGCCGGGCCGACATTATTCTGGCCACCCAAAGGGGCGCGGCAGGCTTCATCGTGAAACCATTTACCCGCGCCACGCTGGAGCGCAAGATCGCACTGGCCTTGTCCCACGCCGCGCGCGCACAGGCTCAAAAACATGACGTATCTCGAGCGCCCTGAGGCAAAACTGCAGGCAGGATTGACGACTAGGCGTGGGCCCGAAGTCGGCTCAGTGGCTCGACTCGTCGAGCAGCGTTTCAGCCTCGAGATGGCGAGCGTCTGACCAGCCCACCACTGACAGGCCCTGCGGGGTCCAGAGCAGGCGGTTGATGCTGGCGTTGCCCAGTTGCCAGCTGCGCGGCGCACCGATCGGCTGGGCGGTGGCGAGCCGGTAGAGCGCATCGAGCACGCCACCATGGGCCACCAGCACGATTTGCTGGCCGACATGGGCGCCGGCCAGTTCATCCACGGTTTCACGGGTGCGTTCTCTTAGTTCGGCCAGTGATTCGCCGCCGGGTGGCGCCCAGTCTGGGTTGCGCTGGCGCCAGTGCAGGGCGTGCTGGGGCCAACGGGACTCGATCTCTGCATGGGTCTGGCCCTGGAACTCGCCAAAGTGGCGCTCCCGCAGGCCCAGGTGCGCCGTCAGAGCGGTCGCGCTGGCCTGGGCAATCGCCTGCGCCGTGTCCCAGGCCCGGGCAAGGTCACTGGCGTACACCGCTTGCAGCGGCTCGCCACGCAGCGCCTGTGCCACTTGGGCCGCCTGCCAGCGGCCGCGGGCATTGAGTTCAATGTCGAGCTGACCCTGGATGCGGGTGGCCACATTCCAGGCGGTCTCGCCGTGGCGAACGGCAATGATGCGGGTGGCCTGCATGGCGGGCACGGAGGGCGTGGAGGGCATGGCTTGGGGCTCAGGCGCTGACCAGTTGCAGACCGGGCAAGCTGGGCCGGGCGAAGCTCTCAATGTCAAAGCCCTTGTCGCCGTCCTCACTGGGCACCCCTGTGGTCTTGATGTCCTTGAAGTTGTGGCGGTCGTGGTCCATCAGGTGCGAGGGCACGACATTGTGCAAGGCGGTAAACATGCTCTCGATCCGACCCGGGTACTGCTTTTCCCAGTTGCGCAGCATGTTGCCAATTTGTTTGCGCTGCAGGTTCTCTTGGCTGCCGCACAGGGTGCAGGGGATGATGGGGAACTGACGGTGCGCGGCCCAGCGCGTGAGGTCTTTCTCAGCCACGTTGGCCAGCGGCCGGATCACGATGTGGCCGCCGTCGTCGCTCACCAGCTTGGGCGGCATGCCCTTGAGCTTGCCGCCAAAAAACATGTTCAGGAAAAAGGTTTGCAGCATGTCGTCGCGGTGGTGCCCGAGGGCAATCTTGGTCACCTTGAGCTCGTCGGCCACCCGGTACAAAATGCCACGGCGCAGCCGGCTGCACAGGCTGCACATGGTCTTGCCCTCGGGGATGACTTTTTTGACGATGCTGTAGGTGTCTTGGGTCTCGATGTGAAACGGCACGCCCAGCTGCTTGAGGTAGGCCGGCAGGATGTGATCCGGAAAACCCGGCTGCTTTTGGTCCAGGTTGACCGCAATTAGCTCAAAATCAATCGGCGCGCGGGCCTTGAGCTTGAGCAAAATGTCCAGCATGCCGTAACTGTCTTTGCCACCCGACACACACACCATCACCCGGTCGCCAGCTTCGATCATGTTGAAATCAACAATCGCCTGCCCCACCTGGCGGCACAGGCGTTTCTCGAGCTTGTGGGTTTCGCGTTCGATTTTGAGGGCTCGGCCCGGCTCGGGCACGGATGCGGCGGCAGGGGCTTCGGTGGTTTCGGAGTCAATCCAAACGGCATTCATGGCGTGCTTTCTTGGGTCACCACTGGCCGGTTTCGACCCGGATGGCAACTTCACAATCGTCAAAAATCTCGAGCTTGGCAATTTTCACCCGCACGCCCTGCACGCCGGGCAATTGCATCAGCCGGTTGGCCAGCTTGCCGATCAGGGTTTCGAGCAGGTTCACATGCTCGGCGGTGCATTCATCAATGATGATCTTGCGCACCTTGCGGTAATCGAGCACATGGTTGATCTCGTCGTTGCGCGGCAGCAGCGGCTGGGTGCCCAGGCGCAGTTCGGCGTCTACCTGGATCGGCTGCGGCGCGGTCTTCTCGAACTCCAGAATGCCCAGACTGGCCTCGAAGCGCAGGCCGGTGAGCGTGAGGGTTTGGTAACCCGTGGTGACGCTCATGCGCTTGGCCCTTTAATGCGAAACACTTCAACCCCTACCCCGTCGCAATCCGGGTAGACGTCGGGCTTGCAGGTGGACAGGCGCACCGCCTGCACCTGCGGGTGGGCCAACAGGGCGGCGGCCAATTCGTCGCACAGGGTTTCTTGCAACTCGACATGGCCGCGCTGCACCCGCTGGGCGATCAAGTGGCGCACAAAGTCATAGTCCACCACCTCGGCCAGCCGGTCTGACTGCGGGGTGGAGGCGCTATAGGGCACAAACAGCTCCACATTGAAGACCAGCCGCTGGGCCACGCCCTTCTCGAAATCATGGGCGCCGATGTGCACTGGCAGCACATGGTTGCGCAGGAACAGCCGGCGGCAGCTCAAAGCCAGCTGGGTCAGCGGGTCATGGGGCAGCTGTTCAGGCGTCATGCGCGGGCTCCTGGTTCAGGGTATCGACCACGAACATCACATCGCGCGGCAAAGGCACCAGGTGCTGGCCGTTGTCCACGGTGAGGGTGACGCCGGTGATGCAGGGGTTGGTGGCCAGAAACAGGCAAGTGGCCGCCACCTGGGCGGGGTCAGTGGCCTGGCGCAGCAGGTTAACCCGGCAGGCCCGGTCAAAATTCGCCTGCGACTGCGGCCCGCTCAAAAACATCAGGCCCGGCGCCACGCCGCACACCCGCAGCGCAGGCGCCAGGGCCTGCGCCTGCAAGGCTACCGCCCGCTCCAGCGCCAGCTTGCTTACCGTGTAGGAGAAGTAATCAGGGTTCAGATTGAACACCTTCTGGTCCAGCACATGGATCACGCTGCGCAGGCCGGCAGGCTCCTGCGGCGGCGTTTGGGCCAGGCTTTGCGCCATCAGGCCGGCCAGCGCCAGTGGTGCCAGCAAATTCACCTCGAGCTGGCCGCGCGCCCCGGCCTCGTCCAGGGCCGCAGCGCTATCGGGCTCAAAGCTGGAGGCGTTGTTCACCAGTGCGTGCAGCGGCCCGGTTTGCGCGGTGATGGTGGCCATCAGGCGGCGGCGCGCATCGGCGTCGGCCAGGTCGGCCTGGATCGGGTGCGCCTGCACGCCCAGCTGGCGCAGCTCGGCGCACAGGGCCTGGGCTGGGGCCTCCGCGTGTTGGTAATGGCACCAGACCTGCCAGCCGGCCTGCGCAAATTGCCGGCACAGCAGCGCACCCAGACGCCGCGCTCCGCCAGTGACCAAGACCTGCTTGAGCCGGGCTTCGGATGAAGGTTTAAGCATGAAGATTGGGCCTGGCGGAGGCCCTCGGCGCAGGCGCACCTGGCCGCTGTAGGCTGACTGTTAACATCAAATGAACCATGTATGAATTGCCCGACGAAGAGGTTTCGACCGGTCTGCGCCGAATTATCGGGGATGCGCTGGCCAGCTCTGACGGCTGGCTCGGCTTTGAGGCCTTCATGGCTTTAGCCCTCTATGCGCCCGGCCTGGGCTACTACGCCCGCGACAGCCTGAAGTTTGGCACCCTGCCCTACCAGCGTCAGGGCGGACGGCTGGTGGCCGGCAGCGATTTTGTCACCGCACCCGAGATCACCCCCCTATTCGGCCAGACCCTGGCAGCCCAGCTGGCACAGGCCCTGGCCGAAACCAAGACCGCCACCCTGTGGGAGTTTGGCGCAGGCTCTGGGGCCCTGGCGCTGCAGCTGCTGAGCAGTTGGGCCGAGCAGGGCCAGCCGCTGCCGCAGTACCGCATCGTCGAGCTCTCAGCCACGCTGCGCGCCCGCCAGCAGGCCAACCTGGCCGGGTTTGCCGAGCAGGTGCAATGGGTTGAGGCCCTGCCCGCGCAACTGACGGGCGTGCTCTTTGGTAACGAGGTGCTCGATGCCATGCCAGTCAAGCTGCTGGTCCGCCTGGGCGGCACCTGGTTTGAGCGAGGCGTGGCAGCCGCTGCAGATGGCGCCGGCTGGGTCTGGCAAGACCGGCCCACCGAACTGCGGCCACCCTTTGAGATTGCCGGCGAGCACGACTACCTGAGCGAAATCCACCCGCAGGCCGAGGCTTTTATCCGCACCCTGGGCGAGCGGCTGGTGGCCGGCGCGGCGTTTTTCATTGACTACGGATTTCCTGAACACGAGTACTACCACCCGCAGCGGCACATGGGTACGCTGATGTGCCACCGGGCCCACCAGAGCGATACCGACCCGCTGTTGCTGGTCGGGCGTAAGGACATCACTGCCCATGTCAATTTCACTGGCATTGCACTCGCAGCGCAGGACGCTGGCCTGAGCCTTTTAGGCTATTGCAGCCAGGCCCGCTTTTTGATCAACTGCGGCATCGGCCCCAAGCTGGATGCCGCGCCGCTGCCACAGCGGGCCCAGGCCCAGCACCTGCTGCAAGAGCACGAGATGGGCGAGCTGTTCAAGGTCATCGGGCTGTGCCGGGGCCAGCCCTGGGACGCACTGGGCTTTGCCCAAGGCGACCGCAGCCACACCCTTTAGCCGAGAAAAACAAGCATGTTCCGCTGGCTGTTGGTGATTTTTCTGGCCTTGATGGTCATCAATGCACTGACCCCGTGGGTGCGAAAACTGGGGGTGGGGAAACTGCCTGGCGATCTGCGCTTCAAGCTGTTTGGTCGGGAATTTTTTCTACCCTTCACCAGCACTGTGTTGCTCAGCTTGGTGGCGGCAGCTTTGGCTCGGTTTATCTGAGGCGAGTGCTCAAACCCGGCATGTGAACAGGGGCCCGCTGTTCAAGCGGAGCCCCTCGGCCAATGACTGGCCGCATTCATCAATTACTTCTTTGCGGCTGACTCTTTCGGGCAGTCTTTCTTTTCTGCATCGGTCCACTTGTGGTCTTTTGTGCCAGCGAGCTTGGCGCAGTCTGTCTTCGCGAAAGCGGTGACTGAAACGCTTGCAAAAGCGGCAACGAGAACCAGGGAAAGCAATTTACGCATAAAAATTCTCCTAAATTGATTAAAACGACATTTTTTAATGCCGGTACCAACTTTACACTAATTTTTGTAGGTCACTTGGTTTTTGAAGTGTTTTTTGCTTTGGCGTGTTGATGTCTTGCGGCCTTGCATGGCCGAGACAAGGCTGCAGGGACCAGCCCGCTTGTGCTTTGTGAACAGTGCGGCAAAGCAGTCGCTTATCGGCCTTTAGACTGATCCAGGGGTTCAGACAATGGTGGCAACTCTACAGTTTGCACACCATGGACTCCAGCCAGGACAAACAGCTGCGCGCATCTGAGCGCCGGCTCAACAAGGCCCGCGAAGACGGGCAGGTCACCCGCTCGCGCGACCTGTCGCACCTGGCGGTGCTGGGCATCGGAGGCTTGGCCATGATGGCGCTGGCACCGCTGATGTTCGGGCAGTTCAAGCTCTACTTGGGCCGGCAGCTGAGTTTTGATGCCCGCACGATCACGCAGCCCACCGAGATGCTGCAGCGCTTGCAGGACATGGTCGGTATCGGCCTGCTCGGTGCGGCGGTGTTTGGTCTGATTGTGGCGGCAGCAGCCATGTTGAGCACGGTCGCCGCCGGGGGCTGGGTGGCCAGCTTGACCCCGGTGATGCCAGACTTCAGCCGTGTCAACCCCTTGACGGGTTTCGGGCGCCTGTTCACCAAAGACCGACTCAGCGATGTGCTGAAAATGGTGGTTTTAACAGTGGTGCTGCTGGCTCTGGGAACGGTCTACCTGAGCTCAAGCCTGGGCGCTTTGGCGATGCTGGTGTTGCAGCCCTCCACCGCTGCACTGCAGTATGTGGCCGACTGGCTGGTGCGCGGCATGGGGCTGATGCTGCTGGTGATTTTGCTGCTGGCCTTGGTTGATGTGCCACTGCAAAACTTTTTGCACAAATCGCGCCTGAAGATGTCGCACCAGGAGGTCAAGCAGGAGCACAAAGAGTCTGACGGCAACCCACTGCTCAAATCCAAACAGCGCCAGCGTCAGCGCGAGGCAGCGCAGGGCAACAGCATTGCTGCTGTGCCAAAGGCTGATTTTGTGCTGATGAATCCAAGCCATTTTGCGGTGGCAATCCGTTATGACGAGGCCAGCATGCGCGCCCCGCAAGTGATCTCCAAAGGCGCGGACCTGCTGGCCATGCGGATACGCGATTTGGCCAAGCAAAACGCGATTCCAGTGCTGCAGTCACCCATGCTGGCCCGTGCGCTGTATGCCAATGCCGAGCTGGACCAGGATATTCCGGCTAGCCTGTACACCGCTGTGGCCCAGGTGATGGTCTACATCTACCGGCTCAAGGCTGCGCTGCGCGGCGATGGACCGATGCCCGAGGAGCCACCGCTGCCCTTTGTGCCGCCCGAGCTCGATCCGCTGTCGCGGGTGATTGCCGCCAGGAACCCGCCATGAACCCGCAACTCCAGGCCTTGAAAAACTGGTTTGACAGCAACAAGAGTTTGATTCAGGGTGCAGCGGCACCGATTTTGGTAGTGGCAATTTTGGCGATGATGGTGTTGCCCATGCCGCCCTGGCTGCTCGACACTTTCTTTACCCTGAATATTGCAGTCGCGCTGATGGTGATGATGGTGGCAGCCTACATGCTGCGCCCGCTGGATTTCTCGGCTTTTCCGGCTATTTTGCTGCTCACTACTCTGATGCGGCTGTCGCTCAACGTGGCCTCTACCCGGGTGGTGTTGCTCGAGGGGCACACCGGCCCGGGCGCGGCAGGCGCAGTGATCGAGGCCTTTGGCCACTTTTTGATCGGCAGCAATTTTGTCGTCGGCCTGATTGTGTTTTCGATTTTGGTGGTGATCAACTTTGTCGTCGTGACCAAGGGCGCCGAACGCATTGCCGAGGTGTCGGCGCGCTTTGCACTCGATGCCATGCCGGGCAAACAGATGGCCGTGGACGCCGACCTGAATGCCGGATTGATTGACGAGAAAGAGGCTAAACGGCGGCGTGCCGAGGTGTCTGAAGAGGCAGACTTTTTTGGCTCGATGGACGGCGCCTCCAAGTTTGTGCGGGGCGACGCGGTGGCCGGCATCCTGATTTTGCTGATCAACATCTTCGGCGGCTTTGCCATTGGCGTGTTGCAGCACGGCCTGAGCGCCGGCCAGGCAGCTGACACCTATATCTTGCTGGCTGTGGGCGACGCTTTGGTGGCCCAGGTACCGGGTCTGCTGATCTCGGTGGCCGCCGCCATGGTGGTTTCACGGGTCGGCAAAGAGCAGGATTTAGGGCGCCAGATCGTGGCGCAAATGCTGGTATCGCCAAAGGTGCTGGGCATCACGGCAAGCATCATGGGGGTGCTCGGTGTGATACCCGGCATGCCGCATGTGGTGTTCCTGGGCATTGCCCTGGTGCTGGGCTATGGTGCCTGGGTAATAGCCCACCAGCCAGCAGCGCCAGATCCGGCTGCACTGGCTGCCGCGAGTGGCCCGGCCATTGGTAACGGACCCGAGGGCGACGCTTCCTGGGACGACCTGCAGCCGGTCGATCAGCTTGGGCTAGAGCTGGGTTACCGGCTGATTTCACTGGTGGACAAGGGTCGCCAGGCGGATCTGCTGACCCGCATCAAGGGTGTGCGGCGCAAGTTCGCCCAAGAAGTGGGATTTTTGCCGCCGCCAGTGCATGTGCGCGACAACCTGGACCTCAGGCCCAGCGGCTACCGCATCACCCTGCGCGGCGTGACCATGGGTGAGGGCGAGGCTTTTCCAGGTATGCACATGGCGATCAACCCCGGGGGCATCACCACCCCCTTGATCGGTACTGCCACCACCGACCCGGCCTTTGGCCTACCGGCCCACTGGATTGATGACAGCCAGAGGGAAGCCGCGCAAATAGCCGGCTTTACCGTGGTTGATTCAGAGACCGTGATGGCGACACATTTGTCACACTTGATGCAAGTGCAGGCTTCGAAATTACTCAGCCGAACCGAGACCCAGCAGCTGGTGGAGTATGTGGCCAAGCAGGCCCCCAAATTGATTGAAGAAGTCGTTCCAAAAATGGTACCTATCGCGGTTTTCCAGAAAGTTCTCCAGCTCTTGCTGGAGGAGTCCGTGCATATCCGCGACATCCGCACCATCATTGAATCGTTGGCCGAGCATGCCAACAGTGTGAGCGATCCGGCCGAGCTGGCGAGGCGGGTCCGCGTGGCCCTGTCGCCGGCCATCGTGCAGCAAATTTATGGCCCTGCCCGCGAGCTCGATGTGATTGCCATCGAGCCGGCACTCGAGCGCTTGCTGGTGCAGGCCCTGAGCAATGCAGCGGGTGCCGCGCTGGACCCCGGGGTGGCCGATCTGCTCAACCGTTCAGCGGCCGAAGTGGCACTGCGTCAAGAAGAACTCGGTGTGCCTGCCTGCCTGCTGGTGCCCGATTCGATCCGCAGCGCCATCGCTCGGCTGGTGCGGCGGGTGGCACCGCGCCTGCAAGTGCTGGCGCACAGCGAAATCCCTGAGTCTCACAGCATCCGCATTGGCCCGATCCTCAAAGGCGCTCCATCATGAATATTCAACGCTTTACCGCATCCACCTCGCGCCAGGCGCTGGCCAAGGCGCGCATGGCCTTTGGCGACGAAACCCTTATTTTGGCGAACCGCAGCACCGACGAGGGCGTGGAGGTCTTGGCCACGGGCGAGAGCGCGCTCGCGCTTGAGCAGCGCCGGCTCGCACCCCAAGCCCGCCCAGCATCGTTTTCGAATCGGGTGCGCGACCAGTTCCCAGAAGAACTGCGGCGCGAGCCGGGCGACAACGATCGCGATGCGCAGGAGCAGGTCGAAGATGATGCTGCCCGCCTGGCCATGAGCACCCTGTCGTTTCAGGACTATGTGCGCGACAGAATGCTGCGCCGCCGCCAGGAGGCCTTGAGCGGCCTGCCCGACAGCGGCGCCACAGACCGTCCCCGGCAAAAACCCAAGCCAGCGCTGCCTGGCCCGGCCAGCCCGCCAGCCACAGCCAAACCCAACCGGGCCGAGCTGGCGGCCCCGGCCAAGCCGGCCTTGGCGCGAAGCAGTACCGACAGCTTGGTCGATGAGTTGCACGCCATGAAGGCGCTGATTGAGGACCGATTCAACACACTGACCTGGCTGGGCCAGGCACGCCAAAACCCGATCCAGTCAAGCCTGATGCTCAAGCTGATTCGAGCTGGGTTTTCACCGCTGCTGGCGCGCACTATTTTGGAGCGCATGCCCGAGGGCGTCGGGGCAGCAGAGTCGATGCGCTGGGTGATGGCGATCCTCGAGCGCAACCTGCGCACCGATGCACGCAGCAAACCCCTGCTTGAAGAGGGCGGCGTGTTTGCCCTGGTGGGCGCCACGGGCGTAGGCAAGACCACCACGGCCGCCAAGTTGGCCGGCCTGTGTGCCCGGGCCCAGGGCGCGGCCAGCGTTGGGCTGATCACGCTTGACACCTACCGGGTAGGTGCCCACGAACAGTTGCGTGCGTTTGGCCGCACGATGGGGGTGGTGGCACATTTGGCGCATGACCAGGCCGCCCTTCAAGATTTACTGGGCCTGCTGGCAAACAAGAAATTGGTGTTGATTGACACCACCGGCCTGGCCCCGAGCGATCCGCGCAAGCAAGACATGCTCAAGGTGCTCGAACTGCCGGCAGTGAACCGCTTGCTGGTGCTCAACGCGGGCGGCCAGGGGGACGCAATCGACAATGTCGTGAGCTCGTTCAAGGGCGCCGGGGCGCAGCAGGCCCTGCTCACCAAGCTCGACGAGGCAGCCAAACTCGGCCCAGTGCTGGATGCGGCGATTCGCCACCAACTGCTGCTGCGCGGCCTCACCATGGGCCAAAAAGTGCCCGAGGACTGGGCCACTGCGGATGCCGCCAATTTGGTGCGCATGCCGATGCGCTCGCCCGGCAAGTCGGCCTTCGACCCGAACGCCGCTGACCTGGGTTTTTTCTATTCCCAGCCCCTGCCTGGCCAACCAGGGGTGCTGCATGCTTGACGATCTGACCCACCCGGGCACTGGCCTGCGGGGCCTGGCCGCGCAGGCCGCACCCCGCCTGATCGAGGATTTGTCTGGAGCGCACCATGTACACGGCTAAGGGGCAGCTTGACCGCAATGCGCTGATCCGTCATTACCAGCCCCTGGTGCACCGCCTGGCCCACCACATGATGGCCAAGCTGCCGGCCAGTGTGGAGGTTGATGACCTGATCCAGGTCGGGCTGATTGGCCTGTCCGAGGCCTTGAGCCGCTACGAGACCGGCCAGGGCGCGCAGTTCGAGACCTTTGCCACGCAGCGCATTCGGGGGGCCATGCTCGACGAGCTGCGCGAGAACGACTGGATGTCACGCGGCTCGCGCAAGAACCAAAAAGACATTGAGCAGGCCTTGCGCCGGCTCGAACACCGGCTTGGCCGCAGCCCCATAGAGAGCGAGATTGCAGCCGAATTGGGGCTCAGCCTGAGCGACTACCAAAGCCTGCTGGGCAAGGTGCGCGGGACCCAACTGATCTACCTGGAAGACATGGGTCGCAGCAGCGAAGATGACGACGGTTTTTTAGAACGTCATGTGGCCGACAACGATGCCGACCCCTTGAACCTGCTGGGTGACCAGCGCCTGCGCCAGGCCCTGGCCACGGCCATCAAGACCCTGCCCGAGCGGGAGCAATTTGTCATGAGCATGTACTACGAGCAGGACATGAACCTGAAAGAAATCGCAGCCGTGCTCAACATCACCGAGTCACGCGTGTGCCAGCTGCACAGCCAGTCGGTGGCGAGATTGCGCGCCAAAATGTGCGCCCATTAAGCCAGCAGAGCGACCTTCGGGCGCTTGCGGGAATTCTAAAAAAGGCAGCAGCAGTTTGAATGCAGGTTTGGCCAGCGCCGCGTGTTTCGTCAGTTGCGCCATTGTCCGCATGGCCTGATGGACGGTTGTATCGGCCATTAAGATCTGGTGGCTACTTGGCAAAAGGGCTGCGTCGCCGAGGGGACTTGGCAGGCTGCGCGTAGTCTGCAGGATGAAAGCTGCGTCTTTGGTCATGCAGTTGATCACCATCTATGCGCAAAGCCAAGCTGCTGATGTCGGCGTCCGTCACGCCGCACGCTGCGAAGTGCTTGCGCCAACCGTCAACGACCGAAATAACGCGCACGACTTGTGCAGCAGCCTGCGCTGATGTGTATCCGAAAAGCTCACTCTGCGACATGGCATTGGAGAGCGTTGAATTGCGTTGGTCTGCGCCTACGATGAACTCCTGAAATCCTTGCCCTGAGTTGGTGGTCAGCACATCGTGTGCTGGTGCCAGGCGATATTTGCCCTGGCGTGTGGGTGAGACAACCAGCAGCGCATGGTTCTTCTCGTGATCATCGGTGTTGTCGATAAGAATATTGAACACCATGCGCCGAAAGAGTTCTTGCATGTCGAGTAGGTTGGCGTCGTTTTGCGCCACACCGGCACGCCGCAACAATTGCGCCAGGTGCGGGTAGCCAAACTCTGGCTCCCCCCCTGCGACTGCCTCGGCCCGCAACGCAGTGCCCGCCGAAATGCAATGGATGCGCCTCTCGCCGTTGCGGTCGAAACGGCGTACCGCCAACGCGTTTTCATCAACGAGCGGCACCACTTGGGTCTGTGCCACGGTGATGCCAGCCAATGCAGCCAGTGTCATTGAAGCATGCTCGACCAGCGGCACATCGATGGGTTCATTGTTGAAGAACTTGATGACCCACTGCTCACCGGCAATGTCAATCAGTACCTTGGGTTTAGCCCCACCGAAACTGCCGCCAGCGCTCAGCATCTGTCGCTCGACCTCGTTGACAGGTTCCTTGTCACTGACCTTGTGGACGACTTGACTTAACTGCTGCGCATGCGCCAGTCGCGGCAGCGGGTTCTTGGCGCACGGGGTGTAGGCGCCGGCCGAAGTCGAGACGCCCAGGGCGCCGAAGCGGTCATCGCCCGCGTAGTACAAATACTCCATGATGGACAGGCGAGCTGGCTTGTCCAGATATTGGATAACCCGCTCGCCCCATCGGTCGGGTCGCGCATCGTCAACCGCACCAACAGCCATGCCTGTCCACCGCGGCAATTGTTCGATGTCGACAAGCAGCAAATCTTCGCTGAGCGGAAAACCGCTGTTCAGCCATTCGGCGCCATATTCAAGTGAGACGCCCTTGCCAGCATGGACTAAGCGCAACTGGCCAACCCAGCGTGGCGCAGTCGGGTCCGAGAGAAACCACAGGTAGAGCTCGTCTTGTCTCATGGGCTTTGTTTGCTGCGTGCCAGTTTTGCCTTGGCCGTGGCGCGCAATCGGTCTTGGCCCAGGCTTTGCGCTTGGCGCACATTGAGTTCGAGCGCGCCCCGGTCTTCGCTGGGTGCCGCCAAGCCAGACAGTGCAGCATCGCGGCCAATGAGCCACAGTGCGGTAGCCAGAACCCCCAGACTCACACTGGGCTCACCCGCCTCTAGGCGCACCAGCGTTGGAACGCTTACCCCGATGCGTTTGGCCCAGGTCTTGAGCGATTCTTTGCGGCGAAGCCTGGCGACTGCCAGATCTGCCCCAAGCTGCGCCAGCGCGGCCAAAGTCGATGGCGGCATTTTCGAAATGGCAGAAGATGACTTTGGCATAACATATAGTTTATTAAAATTAGGCTATTTAGTAAAGTATATGTTTACTTTTTATGTTTTGTTTTTCTTGCTTGGCAACAATGTTCAACCTGGTTCACCTGGTGAGCTTTTGAGCCCGATAACGCCCAGTATCAAAAATTGACGCTCAACCTGAACACCGGCGAGCGGGTCTGCCATGGCTCATGCTGTCGTCGCGCAGCGCGTTGCAGTAGTTCCAGAGCTTCTGGGCGATGGTGGCTGAGTTCATGGAGTCCTAATTTGGGCGGCTATGGGAGTGGTGCAGCGGCCCATCAGGCGCTGAACAGTTCTGAATGCGTTCCGGCACGCACAAAGTTGATGGCATTGCCAGTCACTTGGTAGATGAGCAGGAAGTCACCACCGATATGACACTCCCTGTGATCAGCCCACTCGCCTTTCAATGCATGGTCCAGCCACTCGGCCCCCAACGGTTCGTCATGGGCAATCAGCAACAGCATGGCTTCCTTCAGGCGCACCATGTCATAACGGCCGGAGTGGCTGAGGCGCTGCCAGTCTTTCAGGAAATTCTTCGTGTAATCCGCTGCCCTGGGCAGGGATGCCCTTTTACTGGCGGCTGTTTTTTTCAAGATCGGCCAGCAATGCGTCCGCGCTGTCAAACCTGGCTTTGCGCTTGGCCATCATCACTCGCGATTCGGCCATAGCCGCCTGCGTTTCAGCGTTAGGCACCTTCAACTCCAAAGGAAACGCCTGATCGACCACAACGCGCCGCAAAAAAAGTCGCACTGCGTCCGACATCGACAAACCCATGGCAGTCAGTGCCTGGGTTGCCTGGTCTTTGATGTCATCGTCCACCCGGATGTGGAGCATGGAAGTTTGTGCGCTCATTGCGTTTCTCCTGATTGAGAATGAACTATGTATCTCAATTGAGCTTATTGCAAGGCGTTCTTTTCTCAGGTCCACGACTAGCCGCCCGGCGCCACCTCACCAGCCGCAATTTCTGAAAGCAAGGCCGATAGGGTAGTGACGCGACAGCCGGTGGCCTGATGGAAAGCCTGTGCCACGGCCAACAGGTCGTTGTCACCCGAAACCAACCGCTGCGCCTGGCCCGCAACGGCCAGCTGCAAAAACGGCACGTCCAGCGGGTCGCGGCAATCGGGAACCGGGGGCGGTGGTTGGGGTATGCGCACCGTCTGGGCATAGGGCAAAAAGTCAGCCAGCAATTCGTCTTGCTCAGCCCTGGCCAAGGCGAACTTGGGGTACGCCAGCACCCGCACCAGCTCTTGCACCGTGACGGCGCTGACTAGGGGCACGAATGCACCAGCTTGCTAAGCGCGGCGAAGCTGCCCGGCCTGGCCGCCACCAAACACCAGCGCCGAAAACACCACATGGGTGTCAAGCACCACGCGCAGCGGGCTGGTCACGGTTTGCTGGGGGTATAGGGCGCTGCAGGCTCAGCGGCATAGGCCGGCGCGGCGGCCGGGGCTCGGGCCCAATACACCGCTTGTGCCAGGTCTGCCTCCGTCAGGGTCAGCTCGGCCAGCTTGGCCCGCACGGCATCGCCGCGCTGGATGCGCACCGGCGTGAGGATGATCTGCCCGGCCCGCACTTCCACGTCAAAGTACTCGGCAGCGGCCACGGCCTGCGTGACGCTCTTGGGCAGGGTGAGTTGATTTTTGGAGGTTATTTTGGCCAGCATGGCACGGCTCCCGATAAGTAAGGATTCCTTACTTTGCCGCAATTGCTGCGTTTGAGTCGGCACGCGCCATAAAAAAAGGGCCAATGCCAGGCCGCGCCCGAACTCCAGCCAGCCCCCTACTGCCCAGCCTCCGCCGCCTGCAGTTCTTTCAATGTGCGGCCGTCCTCGCCTATGCATTCCACCCGCCCGTTGGCGCTGCGGCCCAGCAACACAGAGGCGGCGTTTCTGAGGGAGCTCAAGGTGTAGTCCTGCGTGAACTGTTAAAGCCCGACCTCACCAGCACGCCGTTGCTGATCAGCTCTTGGCGTAGGTCATACATGCCGCACACGTGCATCCGCCTGCGAGCCAAACTCTCATGCCACGGGCGCCTTAAAAATCCGAATCCTGGGCGCGATTTTGGCGGGCAAGGTGCGCGCAGCCACCCGCATGTGGTACTCGGTTTGCAGGTTCATCCAGAACCGCGGCGCCATGCTGAAAAACAGTCTGAGCCGCAGGGCTGTATCCGCAGTGACTGGCCGGTTGCCATTCACCAAGTCATTGATGCGACTGGGTGACACGTCAATGTCTGCGGCAAGCTGGCGGGCGGATATGCCCATCGGCTTCATGAAGTCTTCCAGCAAAATTTCGCCGGGGTGAATTTCATCAAGCAGTTCAGCCGTAGTTAACTCCTAGTGGCAGTCCACGATTTCGACTTGGGTTGCCTGCGTGGCAGGGCGGAGCAAACGAGTGGGGCTGGGCTATCGCTCACTCAGGCGCATGCCAATTGAGCCACTGCAAGCCCGGCACCCTGGAGAATTCACGAACATTGCGCGTGACCAGCGCGGCCTGATAACGTAAGGCTGTGGCGGCAATCAGCGTGTCGTGCGGGCCAATAGGTGTGCCTGCGGCCTCCAGATCAACCCGAATACGGGCGGCCTGCGCGGCGCATTCGCTGTCAAACGGCAATATTTGCATGGGCCGGAGCAACTGCGCTAAGGCTGCCAGTCGAGGAGTTGCCGCATCAGGGTGCATGCGCAGCAACCCGTACCGCAGTTCATATTCAACGATGGCCGGCACGCCAACTTCTGCAGGACGCAGGGCCTGCAAACGCGGCACCACCTGCAGGTCTCCACGAAAGTAGTAGCTGATGGTGTTGCTGTCAAGAATCAGCATGGCGAGCCGTCAAAACGCCAGGCGCGGCAGGTCAGTGGGCAAACTACCCACGCTTGCAGCATCGTTTAGGGGAAAGTCTGCAAAACGCCCGGCCAGCGCGAGGCAATCCTGGGGCCATTGATGGGCGGCGTGTTTGCGAATGATTTCAGCCACCCAGCGACTTTTGGACATGCCATCGGCCAGCGCGGCCTGCTCTACCAGCGCCTGTGTAGCGTCGTCCAGATACAGCGTGATTTGTGACATGGCAGCAACTCCTTGGAAATGATCCATCTAATTATACTTTAAAGTATATTTTTATGCGAATTCGTCAACATCACCGGTTCACGCGAGCACCCAATGCACAGCGAATCGGTGGCTAGATTGCGCGCCAAAATGCATGACCATTGAGCCAGCAGCGCGACCTCCAGGGGTTTGCGGGAACTCCAAAAAAACCAGGGGTTTTACCAGCCAGAGGCCGGCAGGTTCAGGCCGGCAGGTTCAGGCCAACAGGCCGGTGCGCGAGCCGCTTGGGCGGCCGGGACTGGCATACCGGCTGCCCGGGCCGGTCTGACCGTAGCCCTGCGCCTGGGCGGCGGGAACCAAAATACCCAGGGCACGCTCCACCAAGGCGCTGCGGCGCATCAGGCTCTGGCGCTGGGTAGCCAGGGTCTGCGCCAGTTTGCGCAAACGCAGCATCAGTTGGCGGTCGTGGCGCTGCGCCTCATCGAGGCCGCTGCCGGCATCGGCCAGGGCCAGCGTAGCCAAGCGCAAGGCGCTTGCAGCAGTCGCCAAAGACTCTGGCTCCCCCGCAACAATAGCCGCAGCCAGACAGCTGAGCTGGCGCTCAGTGTCAAGCAGGGTGGCGGCAAAAGGCTGGGCGCTCATGGGTCTGTCAAGCCGGGCAGTCTGGACTCGGGCGACTTGCTTCAGTGCCGGCTGCTCTTGAGCATTTCCTGCGCATTGACCAGCAGTTGATCGGCGATTGCCTCGGGGTTGACAACAAAGCTGCCCTGGGCAATGGCTGCGCGCATGGCATTGACTTTGCTCATGTCAACCGCTGCCTGGTCGCGGCTGGCTGCTCCGAGCGAGCGGGCCATGGTCGAGACGGTCAAAGCTACGCCCCCAGCCGGCACCGGCGGTGGGGCCGCAGCCGGTGTTGTGCCAGACCCTGCCTTGCCTGCGGCGGGCTGGGCCGGGTTGTTGGCGAGCGCCGAGTTCTCAAAGTGTTGACTGATTTTCATCATGCTCCCCCGAATTGCTTGACTGTGGACATCGTAGTTTCTTTATCGGCGGAATTTGTGTGCGCTTGAGGACTCATTTGCAGCTACTCACTCAATTAAAGGTCAAACTGGACAGTTTTATGGTCGCTGACCAGGCCCGATATCACACGGCCGTTGTCCATGCGAACCCGGGCGGTTTGGCCAATCACGCCAGCCGACAGCGCCAGTCCGTCAGACACGACCTGAAAACCGGCGCCCTGGGCCAACACCCTGACCTGGCTGCCAGCTTGGAACACCTGCGCCGGGCGCAGCAGGGCCTGGCGCAGGGCCTGCCCAGTGCCCAGCGTGCGCACCGCTACCTGGCCCAGCCACTGGGCCGGCGTTGCCAAAATTGGGCTGGGCTCTTGAGCCCAGTCGACTTCGACCTGCATGGCATCGCCCGCATTGAGCACCGCGCCGGCTGCCAACTCGCCACGCACCACCCAGGCTGGGCCAAAGGCCTTGACGGTGAGCGGCAAAAAAATACTCCAGCGGCTGACCCCTTCGGCGCAGCGCAGGCCCAGGCGGGTTTTGCCCCAGAGCCGGGTACCGGGCGGTACAAAAGGCTCAACCCGGGCGCAGGGCGCGAGCCGCAAGCGGCCGTCGGGCTCGCCAAGCACAGTCTCGAGGCGCAGGGGGTTGGGCTGTTGGACCGATTGGGCCGCGGTAACCGCCTGTTCGACCCAAGCCTGCGCAGTGGCCATCCACTCGGCATTCAGCCCGCCGGCCGGGGCACTGGGCTGGCTTTGAGCGGCGGCGCTGATGCCCAGGCCCAGGCTGCAGACCAGCGCGGTCAGCCTGGCTGCGGCGAGCTTGGTGGGGGCAATCGTCATGGTGTGCTCGCTAAAGAAATTTGAGCTTTACTGTAGGCCGTGTTGGGGCCGCATGAAGTCTCGATTAGGGCCGCTTTTGAGGCGTATTTTTCAGCTTTACGAAGCGCAAGTATTTCCCATAATTGCCGCACGCCGTTCGACCTGGCCCTGCGCTGGGGTTGACAGGCATTCAAACTCAGGGAGTGACACATGTTGGCTAATTTGACCGCTGGTCTGGACTTTCATTCAAAGGCCCTAGTTCTGCGCGCCCAGCGCCAAGGCGTGATCGCCAGCAACATTGCCAACGCCGACACACCGGGCTTTGCGGCGCGGGACAACAACTTCAAAGAAGCCATGTCAGCCGCCAAAAGCAGCAGCCTGGCGCTGGACGGCCTGCGGGGCAGCAGCACCAACCCGGCCCACATGGCAACCATAGGCAGCAGCCTAGGCGGTCTGGACTCGGACCGGGGACTGGTTTATGCCGCCCAGAGCCAGCCCAGCATGGATGGCAACTCGGTTGACTTGGACCGGGAGCGGGCGAATTTTGCCGACAACTCAGTGCGCTATGAAGCCACCCTCAGGTTCATTAACGGCTATTCGAAGACGATCTTGAGCGCCATTCAAGGCCAGTAAGCCAAAGCCATCAGCCAGCGCAACCAGCCGGAGCCCAATATGTCCATGTTTTCCATCTTCAATGTCTCGGGCAGCGCCATCAGCGCACAGTCGCAACGCCTCAATGTTGTGGCGAGCAACCTGGCCAATGCCGATGCGGTGGCCGGGCCCGATGGCCAGGGCTACAAGGGCCGCCAGCTGGTGTTTGAGACCCTGCCTATGGGCTCTGCCGCTTCCTCCGGCGTGCGCGTCACGGCGGTCAAGGAAAACAATGACCCGCTGCGCCGGGTGCACAACCCGAACCACCCCTCAGCCGACGCCGAGGGCTATGTGACCCACTCCAATGTCAACCCGGTCGAGGAAATGGTCAACATGATTTCGGCCTCCCGCTCTTATCAGAACAATGTCGAGGTGATGAACACCGCCAAGGCCTTGCTGCTCAAAACCCTGCAAATGGGTCAATAAACCGAAGGAACTGCACCCATGGCCATCACCCTCACCCCCAGCGTCCAGGCCAGCCAGCCCGCGCTGCAAAACCTGACCGGCAGCGGCGTTGCTGCTGAAAAAACCGACGCCACTTCCCAGCAGGATCGCTTTTTGAAGCTGCTGGTGGCGCAACTCAACAACCAGGACCCGATGAACCCGATGGACAACGCACAGTTGACCAGCCAGACCGCGCAGATCAGCACCGTGTCGGGCATCGAACAACTCAACAGCAACCTGCTGGCACTGGGCAAACAATTTACAGCCATGCAAGCCGTTCAAAGCACCACCATGATCGGCCACGATGTACTGACAAGCGGCAACCGGCTCGAGATCAGCCAAGGCCAGGGCAGGGGCGGCATGGAACTGGCCAGCGCGGCGGACAAAGTCAGCGTGCAGATCTTCTCAGCCGGGGGCCAATTGGTCGACACCCTGGAACTGGGCAGCATGGCCGCCGGGCGGCAAGAGTTCGCCTGGGATGCCAGCAAATACAGCGGCGCAAGCGCCTTGAACTTCAAGGTAGCGGCCAGCACTGCGGGCCAGGGCGTCGCGGCCAACGCTCTGGCGCGCGACACCATCAGCTCGATTGGTACCGATGGCAGCGCCACGAGCTTTGCGCTCAAGAGCGGCGCCATCGTGCGCTACGAACAGATCAAAGCGGTGCTTTGAAGCGCCGCCCCTCAAACATCCACAGGAGTAAATCATGGGCTTTCAAACCGGGCTTGCCGGCCTCAATGCAGCAACCAAAAATCTGGACATCATCGGCAACAACATTGCCAACGCCAACACCGTGGGCGCCAAGTCCTCGCGCGCAGAGTTTGCCGCGCTGGTGTCATCGGCGGGCAGTGGCGGCACCGAAGTTGGGCAGGGCATTGGGGTGGCGGTGGCAGCGGTGTCGCAGCAATTCACCCAAGGCAGCATCAACATCACCGGCAACAGCCTGGATGTGGCGATCAACGGTGGCGGTTTTTTCCAGATCACCACCACCGATGGCAAGGCCGCCTACACCCGCGACGGCCAGTTCAAGCTCGACCGCGAGGGCAACCTGGTGACCAACCAAGGCGCCAATGTGCTGGGCTACACCCTCGACACCCTGGGCCAACCCACCAGCGTGACCCCGGGCAAGCTGGTGGTGCCCACCGGCGCGCCAATTGCTGCAGGCCAGACCGGAGCCATCACGCTCGAGATGAACCTGGACGCCCGCGCAGCGGTGGCAGCCTCAGCCACGCCAGTGACACCCCGCACCACCTACGGCACCTCGGTGACCACCTTTGACTCCCAGGGCCTGGAGGTTCCCCTGAACCTCTACTTCGTGCGAGTTGCCTCTACCGCAGCGTCTGCGGCGGGCGTGACGCCAGCAGTGGCGGCGTCCGACAACTGGGAGGTTTACGACTCTCTGACCGCCACGTCGCCCCTCAGTTACGACCCCGGCACAACGCCCACGCCGACGACGCTGCCGACACTGACCCTGAAGTTTGGCGCGAGCGGCATGCTGCTGTCCCCGAGCGGCAGCATACTGCCGAAGGTCACCATCCCGACGCCCAACAGCATTGCAGCGGACATCGTGGCCAGCTTGGACATCAGCAAGGTGACCCAGTACGCCTCGAGCTTTGCGGTCAGCCGCTTAACCCAGGACGGCTACACCGCTGGTGATTTGACCGGTGTCTCGATTGATCAGGCCGGGGTTCTGGAAACCAAGTATTCCAACGGCCAGACCAAACGTCTGGCGCAGCTTACGCTGGCCGATTTCCGCAACCCCCAAGGGCTGACCCCTATCTCGGGCGGCGCCTGGGTGGAAACCTTCGCCTCTGGCCAGCCGATACAGGGCCTGCCAACTCAGGGCAAGTTTGGCGAGCTGCGTGCCGGCGCAGTGGAAGACTCGAATGTCGACCTGACGGCCGAGCTGGTAGCAATGATGACCGCACAGCGCAGCTACCAGGCCAATGTGCAGACCATCAAAACCCAGGACCAGGCCTTGCAGGCGCTGGTGAACCTGCGCTAAACCAGGATAGAGCGCCATGGACCGCATGATCTACACCGCCATGAGCGGGGCCAACGCTGCAGCACAGCGCCAGGCCGTGCTCTCCAACAACCTGGCCAATGCCTCGACCAACGGTTTTCGGGCCGAGCTGTCGACCTTTCGCGCCGTGCCCGTGCGCGGCGACGGCGGCACCACCCGGGTGTTGGCGATGGAGGCGACCGCCGGCGAACTCGATACCCCCGGAGCGCCACAGCGCACTGGCCGCAACCTCGATGCCATGGCCGTGGGATCGGCTTTTTTTGGGGTACAGGCGCTCGACGGCACCGAGTCCTACACCCGAAATGGAGCCTTTGATGTCTCGCCAGACGGCACCCTGCTCACCAGCACTGGCCTGACCGTGCTGTCTGACGGCGGCGCGCCGATTACCGCGCCGGCCAATGCAGCACTGACGATTGGTTTTGATGGCACGCTGAGCGCCAAGGTGGGCAACCAGGCCGCCACCACGATTGGCCGGCTCAAACTGGTGACAGCCACGCCCGACGACCCACTGCGCCGCGGCACCGACGGCCTGTTTCGCAGCGCCTCGGGTGACCCGCTGCCCAGCGACCCGAATGCGAGGGTCCAGACCGGCGTGCTCGAGGGCTCGAATGTGAACCCGGTTGAGACCATGGTGGGCATGATTCAGACCGCCCGCCAGTTCGAAGCCCAGATGCGCCTGCTGCAAACCGCAGAGGCCAACGACAAATCGGCCGGGCAGTTGCTGGGCATGTAAGCCCTGCCGGCTCCCAGACTGAACAAACCTAAAAACCAGCACAGCCTCGTCAAGGATATTCATCATGATCAATTCCCTGTGGATTTCAAAAACCGGTATGGAGGCCCAGCAAATGCAGCTGGACGTGATCTCCAACAACCTGGCCAATGTGTCGACCAATGGCTTCAAACGGGCCAGCGCGGTGTTTGAGGACCTGATGTACCAAAACCTGCGCCAGGTTGGCGCCAGCAGCTCGGAGCAGTCGCAACTACCCACCGGCCTGCAGGTGGGTTTGGGCGTGCGCACCGTGGCCACCAGTCGCTCTTTTGCACAGGGCAATCTTCAGCAGTCGGGCAACAAGCTCGATGTGGCGATTCAGGGCAATGGATTTTTCCAGGTGACCATGCCCGATGGCACCACCAATTACACCCGCGACGGCGCTTTTCAGGTCGACGCGCAGGGCCGCCTGGTGACCGCCACCGGCCTGCCCATAGCCAATGGCGTGACGGTGCCCGCCAATGCGCAAAGCATTGCCATCGGCGCCGACGGCGTGGTGACAGCGCAAATCCCGGGCACAGTAGCGCCGCAGGCCATCGGCACGATTGCCCTGGCCAATTTTTTGAACCCCGGTGGCCTGGAGCCCAAGGGCCAAAATTTGTATGCCGAGAGCACGGCGTCCGGCACGGCCAGCAGCGGCACGCCCGGCGCCAACGGACTCGGCGCCCTGATGCAGGGTTTTGTGGAAACCTCGAATGTCAACGTGGTGCAGGAACTGGTCAGCATGATCCAGACCCAGCGCGCCTATGAGATGAATTCCAAGGCGGTCCAGACCTCTGACCAGATGCTGCAAAAGCTGGGGCAAATCTGATGAGCATGCAGAAAATTACCCTGATTTTGCTCGGCGCCCTGGCGCTGCTGAGCGCAGGTTGCGGATCCATGCCGCAGCCGGTGAAGATGGATTTTGCCGAAGCGCGGCCGGCCCAGCCAGCGCCCCCACCGGTGCTGCGGCCTGCCAACGGCAGTTTGTTCAGCACCGTGAGTTACCGCCCGGCTTTCGAGGACCCGCGGGCCCGCAGCGTGGGTGACACCATCACCATCCAGATTGTTGAGAACGTGACTGCCAGTCAGGTGTCGAAATCAAGCTCCAACCGCACCAGCAGCCTGGATGCCAGCGTTTCGGCTGCCCCGCTGATATCGCCCATGGACATTGCCAACCTGAAGCTTGGTACCGCTTCGAGCAACGACTTCTCCGGCAAGGGGGGTACCGAGAGTGCCAACACCTTCTCGGGCAGCATCACCGCCACCGTGGTGGAAGTGCTGGCCAACGGACACATGGTGGTGAGCGGTGAAAAGCAGATTGGCGTGAACCAGAATGTCGATGTGCTGCGCTTTTCGGGAACGATTGACCCCAAGGTGGTACAGCCAGGCAATGTGGTGAGCTCCACAAAGGTGGCCAATGCGCGGATGGAGTCGCGCGGGCGCGGCGCTCAGGCCGAAGCCCAAACAGTTGGGTTGCTCAGCCGTTTCTTTATGAGCTTCTTGCCGTTCTAGGCTTGCTCGACATCGTCCCAGGGGATCTTCATCATGCATGTTTTTTTCAGCGCCACCACGAGGCTCGCGGGCCTGCTTTTAGGGGGTCTGCTGCTCAGCGCCCTGGGCAGCGGCTCGGCCCAGGCCAGCCGCATCAAGGAAGTGGCTGCCGTGGAAGGCGTGCGCAGCAACCAGCTGACCGGCTTTGGCCTGGTGGTGG
>SXGQ01529030.1_pt1 | contig 23173 bp, 12 predicted proteins | sample 3178371 | NCBI WGS metagenome assembly SXGQ01 (sample SAMN11356859, study PRJNA531348) | freshwater metagenome | isolation source: freshwater sample F1-20 | place: China: Fuxian Lake, Yuxi | collected 2017-12-25 | reverse complement strand
GGTTTCCGGGCGCGGCTTCTTCAGCTGCGGGGCAGGGCGACCTGCCCGGTCCGGGTGAGGTCGAGGATGCCGAAGCCCTTCATGAGGGTGATGAACTTGTCGATCTTCCCCTCGCCCCCGGTGATCTCGATCGTGAGGCTGTCGGGTTGGACATCCACGACCTTCGCGCGGAACAGCTCGGCCATCTGGGCCACCTCGGCCCGGTTGGACGTACCGGTCGCAACCTTCAGCAGGACCAGCTCGCGATCGATGTAGTCGCCCTGGCGGTAGTCGATGACCTTCACCACGTCGATCAGCTTGGCCAGCTGCTTGACGATCTGCTCAACGGTCGAGTCGTCGCCGCGCGTGACGATGGTCATGCGGGAGAGTTCGGGATCGTGGGTCGGGGCGACGTTGAGCGAGTCGATGTTGTAGCCGCGACCGGAGAAGAGTCCGGCCACGCGGGTGAGCACGCCGAACTTGTTTTCGACCAGGATCGAGATGGTGTGACGCATGGTGTGTCGGTGTTTCCGTCACCAACCGGGCCGGGGCCCGATCCGGAGCCGCCCCATCAAAGCAAAACCCGCGGCGGACCGCGGGCGAGCTGGGAGCTGCCGGGAATCGAAGCCGGACCGAGGTCAACCCGCTGGGTGGACCCGACCAGCCTTCCCTGTCGGAATCACTCCGGCGACGCTAAGGGGGCCACTTTGGACCGGTCAATGGCGGAAGTTGAGAGTTGGGGATTGAGAGTTGGTTGAAAAAAAGCGGAGCCTTGTGCGTCGGAAGCGGAAACACGTCGAGAGTGGAGCGTTGAGAGTTCATGGCAAAACCGGTCGGCCGAGTGGCCCAGGTAAGAACCCGACTTCAACCTCATCCTCATCTCACAGCCTACCCAATTGCCGTCAGGGGTCGTGACCGATGGTCTGAACCCTCAACTTTCAACTCTCAGCTCTCAACTTGGCCCCCCTCCTTCCTCCAGGATTCATCGACATCCCAAGCCGACCGCGGCTGGTCTTCGGTGACGGGACCCTTGCCTGCATCGGGACCCTCGCTGCCGAGCTCGGGGTGGGCCGGGCGCTGCTGGTCACCGACCCGGGCATCGTGGCAGCCGGCCACGCCGGTCGCGCCAGGGAGTGCCTGGAGAAGGTCGGCATCACCGTGGCGTTGTACGATGCTGTCCGCGAGAATCCCGATACCCAGGACGTGGAGCGGTGTCGGCAGGCCGCGGCCGATGCACGGGTGGACCTCTTCATCGGCCTCGGAGGCGGAAGTTCGGTCGACACTGCCAAGGCCGCGAACCTTCTCCTGACCAATGGCGGGGCGGTCCAGGACTACTGGGGTGTGGGCAAGGTGCCGAAACCGTTGCTGCCCCTGATAGCGATCCCCACCACCGCCGGCACCGGGAGCGAATGTCAGTCGGCCGCCCTCATCGCCGACGCCGGCACGCATCAGAAGATGGCCTGCCTCGACCCGAAGATCACGGCACGGATCGCCATCCTCGATCCTGAGCTGACCGTCTCTCAACCCGCTCGCGTGACCGCGGTGACCGGGGTCGATGCGCTGTCGCACGCGCTTGAGAGCGCGGTGACCCGGCGACGGAACAGCGTCTCCTCGATGTATTCGGAGGCGGCGTTCCAGAAGCTGGCCGGGTCGCTGGCCCGGGTCCTGGACGAGCCGGGGAATCTTCGGGCACGCGGGGACATGCTGCTGGGTGCTGCATTGGCGGGACTGGCCATCGAGTGCTCGATGTTGGGGGGTGCCCATGCCTGTGCCAATCCGCTGACCGCACAGTTCGGGGTCGTCCATGGAGCCGCTGTCGGCGTGATGCTTCCCGCGGTGCTCTGCCACAACGCGGTGCCGGGCTCGGAGGCGGAGTCCGCCTACGCGCGACTGGCTGTCTCCGCCGGCTGGAGTTCCGCGGGCGTGCCGGACGCCGTTGCCGCCGCGACGCTGGTCGTCGGCGTCTCCCGGCTCCTGGACCGGGCCGGAATCCCGAGTTCGATCCTCGATGCCGGGGCCACCCTGGATGCCATCCCGCAACTGGCCGCTGCCGCCGCGAGGCAATGGACGGCCCAGTTCAACCCCCGCGACCTCGACCTCGACGCCTTCGTCGCCCTCTATTCCGCCGCGGCACAGCCCCGGTAGTGGGCCTGCTCCTCACGGGGCGGAACGGACCACCTCGAACAACCGCAGGGGCCCGTCCGTCGGCAGCAGCCAGTTCACCTCTGGAAACCGTCCTGGAACCGGTGTGCCGCCGGGGAAGGGGAGCCCCAGCCGGTCCGAGGACCTCAGTTCGTAGGTGTCCGCCGGACCGGAGGGCCAAGAGAGCCTCAGGCGCCCGTCCGATTCCCGCGATGCCGTCACCTCGAGTGGCTCATCCCGTCTCGCCGGATCGCGTCCGGAAAACTGCTCCGACGCCGTGATCCACCCGTCGTGGTCCGGGTCGCCCCCGGGGCCTTCCCCGAGAGTTCCGAAGTGGGTGCGCTCCCAGTCGTCGTCCAGACCGTCCCGATCCGTGTCCACGATCGCGCGTCCGCCCAGGATCAGTTCAGCCTCCCGAAGTTCCCCGGTCTCGCCGGACGCGGTGTCGAGCACCTCGAGGACCCAGTTGCCGACGCTGGATTCGCCGAGGTGCTGGACGGTGGAGAAGGTCCAGGCCTCGGGCACCGGATCGGACTCCGTTCCGCGACGCAGCAGCAGGCTGGTGACTCCTGAGGGTGCCGTCAGCCGGACCTCGAGGTCCCGGCCGCGGGGATGGGTCCAGTCAACCCGCACCTGCACGTGCTGCAGGACGAGGGCGTTGGAGACGGAGAAGGTCCAGCGCAGCCCCGGCGTCGGGGCGTCGGGTATGGCCTGGGGTGTGGAGAGCGCGGCGCGTTCCACCACCGGCGAGGGTCGCGGGATCCACGCGCGGGCGAGCCGCACCGCGACGCCGGCATCCGGAATCCCGAAACCGGTGTTCTCGCTGACCCCGAAGCCCGCGCCATTGGTCCGGAGATCCGGGTCGGCCCGGTGAACATGCCGGGCCGAAAGCGCGAGGATCTGCTGGACCTCGAACCATCGGAGATCCGGTCGGATGCTGACCAGGAGGGCGGCAATGCCGGAGACCAGCGGTGCGGCGGCGGACGTCCCGGTGAATGCCAGGTCCCCAAGGAGGTAGTCGATCGACTGCGGGTCCTTGGGATCCCACACGACGTTGCGTCCCGCGGACCCCACGCGGTCGGTGGTGACCAGCCCGGGGCTGTTGGCGAGGCGCTCGCCTCCCGGCGCGGCGACCAGGATGCAGGCTCCCGGGGTGCTGTAGCCGGTCACGCTGCCATCGACCCGGACGGCCCCCACCGTGATCTGGCTGATGTGGTTCGCGTAGCCGTCGATGTTCACATCGCCGGCCGTGCCCGTGCTGAAGAGCTGTCGATTGTTTCCGGCCGACCGCACGAAGACGACGCCCCGCCCCCCGCGTCCGTCGGTGATCGCCTTCTCCAGGGCATCGACCTCGAGCGGCCCCGGCCAGACGAAGGCGTAGCCGTAGTTGCCCCAGGAGTGGTTCTGGACGGCCACGGTCTGGTTGGCGGTACCGAACAGTTCGGCGAAGCCGACCTCATCCGGCTGGTTTGTGTCCGTGTTGTCGAAGATCACCCAGCTGGCGAGACGGGCCCGCGGTGCGGTGCCGACGGCACCCTTCCGGTTGTCCCCGACCGCGGCAATGACCCCTGAGACCGCCGTTCCATGATAGAGCCGTGGGGCGGCGTGATCGCCGCTGTCGGTGTCGGTCAGGAAATTGTGATGCGGGCCCGCCACATTGGCGGCGAGGTCGGGATGGGTCCGCTCCATGCCGTCGTCTCCCACCCCCACGATCACCCCCTCGCCCCGGGTGTGCGCCCACGCGCCCCGGAGGTTGAGGTCCACCGTGGGCGGAGGCGGATGGGTAATCCCGGGCGGGGTCTCGAGGGCGTACTGGCGAGGGAAGTAGGGATCGTTCGGGACCTGGGAGCGGGGGAAGTGGGGGCGGACCGGGGACCGTTGCGCCCGGCGCACGGTGATCACCCCGGGCCGTCCACGCAGATCCTCGACGGTTTCGAGGGCGGTTTCGGGGGATGGGGTTTCCAGCACCCAGGTCGATGGGGAGGGACGGGAACGAAAGCGGACGGCTCCGGGCAGACCGTCCATCGGAACGGCGGCGCCGGCCTCCATCGTGATGATCATGTGCCGGCCGTGTTTCGGGCGAGCGGACGTGTCGCCGGGAGGGGCGGCGTCGATAAGCTGTCCGACCGCCGCGGTCAACGACAGCATCAAGGCTCTGCCCGGGATTTGCGTCACACCGTCAACCTACCCAAGCGGACCTGTTTTGCCATGGGCTTTGCAGTTGTCGGCCGGTCGCCCATGGTGGAGCCCGTGCATCTGGCCCAGCTCCGACTCCGCGACTACCGGAATTTCGTCCGGCTGGATGCGACGTTCGAGCCCGGCTTCCACCTCCTGCTCGGCCGCAATGCCCAGGGCAAGACGAACCTCCTCGAGGCCTTGTATCTCGTGGCCACACTCCGCTCGTTCCGTGGCGTGGGTGGAACCCAGCTCGTGCGCGAGGGGGCAAAGGGATATTTCGTGGGCGCCACCGTCGAGGGACAGGGACGCGCCGAGGTCAAGGCGTTCTGGTCGGTCCGGGAACGCCGGCTGACCCTGAACGGAACCCCGGTGAAGCGGATGTCGGACTACCTCGGCACCTTCCGGGCCGTCGTGTTCTGCTCCGAGGACATCCACCTGGTGAAGGGGGCCCCGCAGTTCCGTCGACGGTTCCTCGATCTCCTCCTCGCACAGACCCATCCGGGCTACCTCGCGCTGCTGTTGCGATATCTCCAGGCCCTGCGGGCGCGGAATGCCCTGCTGAAGCAGCCGCGGGTGGACGAGGACCAGTTGGCCGGGTTTTCAGCGGAGCTGGTGCGGCTGGGGCAGCCGTTGATCGAGGCCCGCAAGGAGCTGCTGCCCCGACTGGCGGCGGTGGCCAGGCGCTCGTTCGAGCGGATCGCGGTCGGGACCGATGAGCTCTCGATCGACTACGTGCCCACCGTCTCGGGGGATTTCCAGGTGGCCCTCGCCGCCTCCCGGGTCCGGGAGCGGAGCCAGCGCACGACGCTGGTGGGTCCTCACCGCGACGACCTGGTCCTGCGCGTGAATGGACGCCTGGCGGGGCCTTATACGAGCGAAGGGCAGAAGCGGAGCGTGGCGATCGCGCTCAAGATGGCCCAGGCGGAGCACCTTGCGGCGGTCCATGGCTCGGCGCCCGTGCTGCTGATCGACGACGTCATGGGCGAGCTCGACGCCCATCGCCGGGCGGGATTCCTGCCCCTGCTGCACCAGGTCCACCAGTCCGGCGGACAGGTCTTCATGACCTGCACCGAGGAGAACTGGCCTGCGGATCTGGGTCGGGACTGGATCCGGTGGACCGTGTCGGCCGGGGAACTGGCGCGAGGCGTCTGAATCCGGACCGAGGTCCATCCGCCCACCATCCTCCAGATGGCGTACTCGATGTTCCAAGCCCCAGCCGAACGGTGGGTGGCCTCAAATTCAGGATCCCGACTGGCTTCGGCGCTGCTCTCCACGACCGGCACCGCTCGCGGGTGCATCCGGCCCACGCCATGCTGCAAGGCCCAAGACCGCTCTTTGTTTGTCCTTTGCCCGCCGTTCCTTGCCCTCCGAATTTTCCTCGGTTGTGTATTTGTAACTGTGTGATAGAGCACCACTATTGACTGAAAGTTGGATTGTCAAATTTCGGTCAAAAGCGGTTCACGTTATGGATTCTCATTCTGTCCAGAAGCCGTTCCCGCCCAGAGGTTCAGGCCGACCGGGCTTCACACTCATCGAGCTGTTGGTGGTGATCGCAATCATCGCGATCCTTGCGGGCATGCTCCTGCCGGCCCTCGGAAAGGCCAAACTCAAGGCGCAGGGGCTGCAGTGCATGTCGAATCATCGTCAGCTGACGCTGGCCTGGCGCATGTACGCCGAGGACAACCAGGACCGCATTGTCTACGCCAGCCACTCGGGTAACGACCGGGACCCCCAGAATGCTTACGCGTGGACCCAGACGGAGATGGATTTCAGTCCGAACCCCAAGAACTGGGATGTGACCGCCGACATCACCCAGAGGCCGCTCTGGAAGTACAACCAGGCGCCAGGGATCTACCGGTGCCCGGCCGACCGGAGCTCGGTGACCGTGAATGGTGTGAAGAAGTCGAGGGTCCGTTCGATGTCGATGAACCTCTTCCTCGGCGGCTTCGCGGGCGACGGCGGCGGGATGGGGGTGGTCGAGGCCAACCGCATCTATCTCAAGCTCTCCGAGGTCAACAACCAGAACATCGCCCCCGGTCCAGTGGACACCTGGATCTTCATGGACCAGCGGGAGGACTCGATCAACTGGGGCAACTTCATGACCCACATGGACGGCTTCTCGCCCAACAATCCGGGCCTCTACAAGTTCACGATGGATCTCCCCGGGTCCTACCACAACCGGGCCGGTGGATTCTCCTTCGCCGACGGCCACTCCGAGATCAAGAAGTGGACGGACCAGCGGACCATGCCGCCGCTCCAGATCGGCAAGACGGGCAGGACCTCGGACATGCCGTCCCCACGAAACCGGGACATCGCGTGGCTGCAGCAGCGGTCCACGCGGCCCGTCAAGTGGACGCCGGGCGCGCCTTGAGACAAGACGGTCTGAACAACAGGGGTCTTCAGGACCCCTGTTTCGTTGAATACTTTTGCAGTCCCTTCGGAACCAACCACTAGAATGAAAACCACACACACATCCCGTCCGGTTCTGGGCGGCATTGTCGCCACATTGCTGGCGTCGACTGCCATTGCCCAGTCGGACTACTCCACCGCCGTGCAGGCCCTGAATCCAGTGGCCTACTGGCGGCTCAACGAAACCACCGCCGCTCCCGCCCAGAACAAGGTCGTGAATGCCTCGACCCTCGGTTCCGTGCTGGATGGTCTGGTGATCGCCGACGCCGAGAAGGGCCAGCCCGGCATCGTCAACAACGGGCTCCGGCTCAACAACCCCGGTGTGGTCGTGGCCTACAGCGGGTCGAAGATCGATGTCCCTTTCAATTCCGCCCTCAACAAGCGCGGGCCGTTCACGGTCGAGCTGTGGCTCAAGCCCAATGATCTGGGCAGCGACGCCAACGGCATGGCTGTGATGTCGTCCATCTCGGGCGACTTCGCGGCCTCCAATCGCTCGGGCTATCTGATCTACGTCAACAACGCCGGCCGGGTCCAGTTCCGTCTGGGTAATACGGCCGGATACGTTGGCACGATCGACAACGGATCCAAGCCGGCGCTGAACGCCGTCAAGGGCCAGTGGAGCCATGTGGTCTGCGTCTATGACGGCGCCCAGACGATCGTCTACATCAATGGCGAGGTCGGCGGCACCAAGGTCCTGTCGGCGGCCGAGATCAATGCGATCGCCCCGAACTTCCAGATGCCCTTCCGTCTCGGTGGCACCGGGTTCAACGGGTCGATCAGCGACTATCCGGTCATCTCCGCCGGTGGCGTTTCCGGCAACCGTGGGTTCGACGGCTGGGTCGACGAGGTGGCCCACTATTCCTACGGGCTGACCCCCGACCAGGTGAAGGCCCACTTCACCGCGGCGAGCTCCAATCCGACCGGCTACAAGACCCTCGTCCTCTCGGACAACCCGACCGGCTATTGGCCGCTGGATGATGCCGCCGTCACGGCGCCCGATCCGGCCACGCTTCCGACCGTCAAGAACTCCGGCAGCGCCGGGACCGAGGCGGATGGTCTCGTGGAGTGGGGTGGCCTGACCGGCCAGGCGGGCCCGGGCTACGCCGGACTCGGTGGTGACAACAAGGCCCTCGATCTCGACGGCGCCAATGGCTACGTCAGCGTCGGGACCTCCGCCGCCCTCGACATCACCGGTGAGATCTCCATGGCCGCCTGGGTGAAGCCAACCGCGAAGAACTTCTTCCGCAACATCATTGCCCGCGGCTGGGATGGAAAGAATGCGGAGGTCTTCCTCCGCCTCTCCCGGAGCGATGCCAACGCCGGCTACGGTAACACCAACAACTACGAGATTGGTGTGACCGACGGCGCGAACTACTACGACTCCGTCGTGGTCCCGATGCCCCAGGGTGACCTCGGGAATTGGGTGTTCCTCGCGGGAACCTACGGCAACGGCAAGTGGACCCTCTATCGCAACGGTCAGGAGATCGGGTCTCTGGAGTCCGCGAATGGATCGATCATCACGGAGAACGGCTGGGTGATCGGTGCCCAGGCCGATGCCGTGACGGGCGGTGCCTATGAGGTCGTCGGCGGTCTGAGCACCTACTTCCAGGGTGGCATCGACGAGCCGGCGATCTGGAACCGGTCCCTGACCTCGGCCGAGGTCCTGCAGCTCTATCTGGCGGCGAAGGTCTCGCCGGTCATCACGAAGTCCATCTCCTCCCCGACGGGATTCCTCGGGGCGACCTGGCCCACCCTGTACAAGGGCGACTCCATCACCCTCAGCGTGGTGGCCGATGGCACCGAGCCGCTCAGCTATGCGTGGAGCGTGGATGGGAAGCCGCTCAGCGAAACCGGTCCCTCCCTGAAGCTCACGGACCTGCAGCCCGGGACGCCGACCTACTCGGTGACCGTCACCAACCCGAATGGTTCAGTGACCGACTCGGTCAAGCTCAGCATCGAGGTGGCCAAGCCGATCTTCACCAAGCAGCCCGCCTCGCTCGCCCGGTTCGACGGTGGATCCTTCACCCTCTCGGTTGAGACGGGTGGTACCAAGCCCCAGACCTACCAGTGGCAGCTCAATGGCGTGAACATCGACGGGGCCACCGCGGCGACCTTCACCACGACCGCCACCGTTGCGAACACCGGCGCCAGCTACACCTGCGTCGCCTCCAACGAGGCCGGCCCCGTCTCCAGCGCGGCTGCGGTCCTCACGGTCCTCGCGGCACCCAAGCCATACCCAGCCGCCGTCATCTCCAGCTCGCCCATCGCCTACTGGCGCCTGAACGAGAAGGCGGGCACCACGGCCTACGACTACGCCGGCTACAACAATGGTGTGTATTCGAAGGTCACCCTCGACCAGGAAGGCTACTCCCCGCTGGATGGGGATCGCGCCGTCCTGTTCAGCGGCGAGAACAGCTATGTCGGACAGCTCAGCGGCGCGGCGATCAACTTCCAGGGCACCAACGCCTCGTTCACCATCGAGTGCTGGGCCAAGGCTCCCGAAGGTCTCGCGGACGAGACCTCACTGGTCGCCAAGGGCACCGGTGCGGATGGCACGACCGCCAACGAGCAGTTCGCCCTCGATATCGTCAACGGCAAGTACCGCCTGATGACCCGCGGCAACAACAACAGCGTGTACGGCGCTGAGGCCGAGGTTGGACCGAACGGCACCTGGCAACATGTCGTGGGTGTCTATGACCAGACCGTGCCCGAGGCCCCGCAGATCCGGATCTATGTCGACGGACAGCTGTCCGGCAGCGGTTCCGGTCGTCCGGCCGAGAATGGGGGCCTCCGTGCCTCCACCTCGCCGGTCTCCATCGGCTCCAAGCGCCTCGGCAATTCGCCGGCCTATGACGGGACGTTCAATGGCCTCATCGATGAGGTGGCCATCTATGACACGGCGCTCACCGAAGAGGCCATCCTCGCTCACTACGCCTCGATCTACGGCAACAACACGGCTCCGAAGATCTCGGTCCAGCCGACCTCGATCACCAACTACACGACGCTGAATGCGACGCTGTCGGTGAGCGCCTACGGCTCCATCCCGCTGGCCTACCAGTGGCAGAAGAACGGGGTCGACATCGCCGGTGCGACGTCCTCCAGGTACACCATCACCGGTCTCTCGGCCGCCGACGCCGCGAACTACACCGTCAAGGTGTCCAACGGCGCCGGTGCGATCACCAGCGACACGGCCAAGATCCTGGTCCTCCAGGCTCCGAGCACCCCGCCGAACATCCCCGGCCTCGTGCTCCACCTGCCGTTCGATGGTTCCCTCGTCGATGCGACGGGTCGTGGCAACAACGGCACAGCCATCCGCCAGACCAGCACCAGCAGCAATGTAACGGTGGCTGGGTTCCTCGATGGCAAGATCGGGCTGTCGCTCGACTACAAGTCGGACTTCGGCGAGCCCACCCCGACCGCGGGTGAGACGACGACCACCAACACCACGTACGTGACCCTGGGTGTCCGTCCGGATCTCCAGTTCGGCTCGAACGTGAACTTCACGATCGCGTTCTGGATCAAGCTCCCTCAGGACTACATCGGCGGTGACCTGCCGTTCTTCTGCACCGCTCTCAACGCCAATTTCAACCCGGGCATCTCCCTCGCCCCGGCCTACGGCTACGGCATTGGCAGCGGATCCGAGCCCGATCCGGCCCCGGTCAACTACGGTGGATGGTCGGTGACGCTGTTCGACAAGGACAGCGAGGGTGCCGGCTACTACGGCGAGGTCAGCAGCATCAACGATGGCGGATGGCATCACCTGACCTACGTGTTCGATCGCAAGTCACAGGTGGCCGTCTATCTCGATGGCTCGCTGGCGAAGTCCTACAAGCAGAGTGGCACCTCCACGGCTGCCGCCCAGGACATCGACACCGGGCTCCCGGCGACGATCGGTCAGGACCCCACCGGCCTCTATCAGGAGACCGGCGCCGGCAACATGGATGATCTCGGCATCTGGCGTCGTGCCCTCACGCCGCTCGAGGTGGGCGCAATCTACACCGCTGGCATGAACAAGGTCAGCTTCGTGGGGACCGCTGTGGATCCCACGATCACGATCAACGGCTCGGTCATCACCTACGACGGTGGCGTCCTCCAGGAGTCGGCGACCCTTGCCGGACCCTACGGCGACATCCCGGGTGCCTCGTCGCCCTACAGTGTGCCTGCCGACACGGGCGCGAAGTTCTACCGCGTGAAGCAGTAATTCGCTGACGCTCGATTCAAGCCCCCTCCCGAACGGGAGGGGGCTTTTTCATTTCCGGGTTGGGTTCCCGACCCGATCGGGTCGGTTGCTGGGCGGTGGTTCATGCCGTCCTGGAATGGTGGGTGATGCTGTGCCCTGCATCACTGGGCGCGGGAGCGCCCACGCTGCGAGGCATTGGAACGGGCTGCGGAGAAGCCGGTGGAGGGGTGGGCCGGGACCGTGTGTGGCTCTGGAGTGTGTGGGCTGGGGACGCCTGGGGAGGCTGGCCGCTGGGAAGCGGCCAGGTTTTGCAGAGCACTGCAAAACCCACCGGGGCAGTCCCGCTGTTGCGGGACTGCGGAGGGACAGTGCCAACCGGAGCGGCGGGTCGCTGAAGCGCTGGGCGAGGGGTGATGCAGTGCCCTGCATCACTGGGCGCGGGAGTGCCCGCCCTGCGAGGTGGTATCGACCTGTGGGGAATTTCGAGGTTCTTCTTCGTTTTCAGTGGGTACGTCTCCATGGCCCGCGGGACTCGACGCCGGAGGCATCCCAGCATTTAGCCGGTGGTTGAGCCTAGCGACACGACCGGTCACGGGGTTCAGACGCCGCGCATCCCAGCAGGGATGCCAGCCACGCCAGGATGCGGACCTGACCCCGTTGTACGGATCCCCGGACTCCCGTCGTGATCGCCTGATCACGAAAGGCACCTTTCTTCCCGGCTCAGCGCCCCGCAGGAAGGATTGGTAGGGTCAGCATCGACGTCGTCGTCGCTCCCCGATGGATCCGCTGGGTCGCCTTCCGATAGTTCTCGGGACGGGCCCGGTAGATGTCGACGAAGGTCTGTGGGTTGCGATCCACCAAAGGGAACCAGGTGCTCTGGATCTGGACCATCAGGCGGTGTCCACGACGGAACGTGTGGCAGACGTCGGGCAGGGTGAAGGTGACCCCGGTGACCTTGCCCGGTTCCATGGGCTCGGGTTTCTCGAAGCTGTTCCGGAACCTGGATCGGAACACATCGCCCCGGACGAGTTGCTGGTAGCCGCCGAAGACGACGTATGACGGGTTTGGCTCGGGTTCGGGGTAGTCGGGATCGAAGACGTCGATGACCTTCACGACCCAGTCGGCATCGGTGCCCGTGGTGGAGACCTGAAGGGCCACCGGGATGGGACCCGCCAGGGTGAGATCCTCCTCCAGGGGTTCTGTCTGATAGACGAGCACGTCGGGGCGGGAGGCCGCAAACCGCTGGTCGTGGGTGGGATAGCCACGGGGATAATCCGTGGTGACCTCGAGGGTGAACGGAACCGGCTTGGACGGATCGCTCACATATTCGTCGAACGCCTCGGTGCTCCCCTGTGGCGGTTCGAACCGCAGAGCGCCTCCCTCGCGCAGGTGGATGGGACGCGGGGTGATGCCGATTGGTGGCCAGTGGTTGAACTGCCTCCATCGGGCCGTGCCGGTCTCGAAGATGTGCGCCTCGGCCTCCGGAAATTTCGGGTCCCCCTTGAGATGGTGTCGGAAGAACGGGAGCTCCAGCTGCTGCCGGAAATGCTCGGCGGTCCTGGACCTGAACCGGATGTCGCCGACCTGGGAGCCGTCCTTGCGGTTCCAGTCGCCATGGGCCCAGGGCCCCATCACGAGCAGGTTTGTGATTCCCGGGTTCTGGGCCTCGGTGGAGCGATAGGTCTCCAGCGCGCCGAAGAGATCCTCGGCATCGTACCAGCCCCCGACCGTCATCACCGCACAACCGACGTTCCTCAGATGGGGACGAATGTTCCGGGCCTTCCAGAAATCGTCGTAGTTCGGATGGCTCAGGAACTCGGTCCAAGCCTTCGACGCTCCCTTGAACAGGCGGGCGTCGGTATCCATGGCGGAGCCCAGTCGCAGGAAGAAGTCGTAGCCGTCCGGATTCCCAAACCTGGGCCTCCGGCCTCCATCGTGCAGTGGGTCGTCCGAAGGGATCTCGAACGAGTAGAAGAAGCCGACGTTCTGGGAGAGCAGGAAGGCGCCGTTATGATGGAGGTCGTCGCCCATGAACCAGTCGGCGATCGGTGCCTGGGGCGAGGCCGCCTTCAGGGCAGGGTGGGAGTCGATCATGCCCATCGAGGTATAGAACCCCGGGTAGGACATTCCGGTCATGCCCACCCGGCCATTGTTGCCCGGCACGTTCTTCACCAGCCAGTCGATCGTGTCCCAGGCGTCCGAACTCTCGTCGGTCTGGTTTCCGGTTTTTCCCGGCACGAAAGGACGGACGTGTTGGAAAGTGCCCTCGGAGGCATACCGACCCCGGACATCCTGGGTCACGAGGATGAAGCGATCCTCGGCAAAGGTTCCAAGGGATCCGGACAGCTTGGAGTAGCTGTCGGGACCATAGGGCTTGAGCGCGTATGGGGTTCGGGTGAGGAGGATGGGCCATGCGGTGGAGGTATCTTTCGGCACGTAGACGCAGGTGAAGAGCCGTGCCCCGTCGCGCATGGGGATGCGGTGTTCATGCTTGGTGTAGTGCTCGGCCATCCAGGCCTCGGACTTTGATTCCTCCGCCCGGGTGACGGTGGGGCAGGCCGAGACGGTCACGGCGATCAGGCAGATCCCCAGAACAGTCGGGTTATGGAACAGCATCATGGGTGAAGACTCCGCGGTGTCGGGGCGAGAGCAAGGCGCAAAGGCTCTAGGGCAGGAGTCCTGCCGCGGGTTACGGTGGGTGATGCCGTCCTCGGCGGTGGATGATGCAGAGCGGGAATGGTGGGTGATGCAGTGCCCTGCATCACTGGGCGCGGGAGCGCCCACGCTGCGAGGCATTGGAACGGGCTGCGGGGAAGACGGTGGATGTGTGGGCCGGGACCGTGTGTGGCTCTGGAGTGGGTGGGCTGGGGAAGCCCGGGGGAGGCTGGCCGCTGGGAAGCGGCCAGGTTTTGCAGGGCACTGCAAAACCCACCGGGGCAGTCCCGCTGTTGCGGGACTGCGCTGCACCCGTCCCAATAAGCTCCGTGCCCTGTGCCCCGTGCCCCAGTCCTTAGCGTCTTGGCGGTTCCCCCACCAGGGGCTGTGTGCTCCGGAGGTAGGCGAACAGGTCCCGGACCTCCTGGTCCTTGAATCCATCCAGCAACCCCTCCGGCATCAGGGAAGCCGCCGGCCGGTCCTGCTCCCGGATTTCGGCCACGGGCACCACGACGGTCTGGTTGTCCAAGGTGCGCAAGACCAGCGTCTGGTCGTCCTTCTCCATCAGGAATCCCGACAGCAGCCGCCCATCGCGGGTCTCCAGATGGATCTGCTCATAGCCCTCACGGATCTCCGCCCCGGGGTTCACGATCGACAACAGCATCGAGTCGAGATCCGACCGGTCATACACCGTCAGATCGGGTCCAACCTGGCCGCCCTGGCCGAAGAGCCGGTGGCAGCCGGCGCAGGTGTTCTGGAACAGGGTGCGCCCGTTGTATGGATCCCCGGCTCCCGCACGAACGATGGCCGCACGACTCCGGATCAGTTCCTCCATCTCACGGGTCGTGGGGGTGCGGGTCTCGGGCCATAGCGCCCCCACCTTGGCCCGGAGCTCCGGGTCGTCGTGCTGACGCAGGCGCCGAACCGTGCCCAGCGAGATCGCTTCGGCCTTCACCTGCGACGGTGCAGCACCGGCAGGGCGGGGCTGAAGTTCGTCGACCAAGGTCCGGCTCCAGCCGGCACGGCTCGACAGCACCGTCTGGGCCGTGGCGCGTGCGGAGGCTCCCAGCGCAGGCCAGGATCCGAGGATGACATGGGCAATGGCAGGGTCGTTGTAGGGCTGCATCGCCATCAGCGTGGACTGGCGCAGGGCATCGTCCTTTGCGGCACCCCGAAAGGCCCGGGTCAGAGCCGGCACAGCCCCTGGGACAGGCACCTCGCTCAACACACCGAGGAACTCGAGGCGCTCGGATCGCGGCGCCGTCTCGTCGGCCACCGTGGCGAGGGCGCGTCGGATCGCCGCCGGATCGCCCCGGCGCACCGCGAAGGCGGGTGAACCCACGCCGTGACGCGACATGGCCTGGACGAGGTCGTCCGGCAGACCTGCCAGCGGGCGACCCTTGAAGGCGGCCTCGAAGCCCAGCATCAGCCGGCGGCTCGACTCTACCGACGGGGACTTCTGGAACAGTGCGGCGCAGAGGAGCAGTTCCCGACGCGAACCGGCCTGGGCCCAGCGTCGGGCCGTGCGGTCGAGCAGGTGGCGCTGGACCATGGGACGGCTCCAGAACGCCGGGTCCGAATACAGGCGCAGCACGGTCTCCGGATCCGAAGTGCAGAGCGTCTCCAGGGCCCACCAGACGAGCAGGGGCTGGCGGTTGTCGTCGACATCCTCGTCGCGTCCACACAGCGCGCGGAGGATCTCGGCTGCATCGGGCGCGGGCAGTCGACGCGCGGTGCTGGCCAGCTGGTTGCGGACCTCCAGGTTGGAATCCTCGGACGCGAGGTTCGCCAGGCGGTGGACCAGTGCTGGCGACGCAGAACGGGTGTCGCCAAGGCGGCGGACGGTCCAGAGTCGGACCTGCGGCTCGGGGTGGGACAGCCCCCGGAGCGCCTCGTCCTCCGTGCCGCCCCCCTCGAGAACGAGGGCCCAGAGGAGGTCCACGGCCCGTGGCCCCCGCGCCATCGCAAGAGCCTCGGAGAGTTCCGGAATTCGTTTCGGATCCGGACGGTCGGCGATCAGCCGCAGCGCGGTCTGGCGGACCCACCGGTTGGTGTGGTTGAGCTGCTGGATCAGGTCGGCGTGCGACAGCGTCGCGAGGGGCTCCGGCCGGACCCGTGGGCCCGCCTTGGAACGCATGCGGTAGATCCGACCGTTGGAGACGTCGATCTGTCCCTCGTGGTTCCGGTAGTGGTTCACCTGACGGTCATACCAGTCGCAGACATAGATGGCGCCATCGGGTCCGACCTTGATGTCGACCGGTCGGAACCATCGGTCGTCACTGACGATCGGGCGTGCGACGTCGATCGTCTTGAACGAGGAGCGGTCGGGGAGGACGTCGCTCTCGACGATGCGACCCTGGAGGGGTTCGACCCCGAGGAGGCGGCCGGTGTAGCGCGCGGGCAGGGCGCCGTGGTCGTAGATCACGAAGTTGTGGGTGAACCGCGGCTCGCTGGCCATCGGCATGGCGGGGAAGTAGCCGAACGCGTAGGGGTTCGACAGCGGGCCGTGTTTCTCGAAGCCCTTCTGGAGGTAGGCGCCCTGCTGGTAGTGGAATCCCCGGGTGTCGCCCCCGTTGTGGCCGGAGAAGACGCGTCCGGCGCTGTCGAACTCGCATCCGAACGCATTGCCACCCCCTTCCGAGAAGACCTCGTAGACCCGACGCCCGGGATGATAGCGCCAGATGTTCTGCCCCTGCGAATACAGCGGCTTCGCGTTGAGCGGCTTCCCGTCCTCGCCGTAGACAAGGATGTTGGCGGTCACGGTGCTGCCCTGGGCCCCGTAGAGCCAGCCGTCGGGCCCCCAGCGCAGGGAATTGGCGACGCTGTGGGTGTCTTCCAACCCGAAGCCCGAGAGGCGGACCTCGGGGTCGGCATCGGGGACGTCGTCCTGGTTGGCGTCGGGATAGAACAGGAGGTAGGGCGGGTTCAGGACCCAGACACCCCCGCGGCCACGCTCGACCGACGTGGTGATGTTGAGCCCATCGACGAACACCTTGTGGCGTTCGAAGGTCCCGTCGCCGTCCGCATCCTCGTGGATGCTGATCCGGTCGGCGCCCCGGACATGGTTCGGCGGGGGACGAGGCACGGAGTCGTAGACCGCCCGCCAGACGCTGTCACGGCTGACCAGGGTGAGTCCGGCAGGGGCGGGATACTGGCGGTACTCGACCACCCACATGCGGCCGCGCTCGTCGAAGTTCAGGAAGACCGGCTGTGAGATCTCAGGTTCGGAGAGGACCTGTTCCCAGACGAGGTCGTCGGCGACCTGGAAGCGTTGGGCCGCCTCCCGGGGAGGCAGGGGTTTGTCGACGGTCTCCTGGGGGCGATCGGTCGACACGGCCGGCGCAGGTGTTGGCGCGGCCGCCCGGGGCGGGGCCGGGCTGGCGGGGCCGGGCTGGGATACGGCCGGCTTCGGGGCGGGGGTGGCTGGACGGGACTCCGCTGGTGGGAGGGGGTCCTGAAGGCACCACAGGATGCCGTTGAGGAGGAGTCGGCGGAACGAGGGGCTCCGGAAGTCGTCGGGATTGCCGAGCGAGGTATAGAACGCGCGGCGATTCTGGGCGGTGGACGTCCAGGCGACCGGCTCGACCTCCGTGCGTCCCTCGACCTGGCCGCGCAGCAGCGGGGTGATGTCCGGGGAGCGGTCGACGATGCGGTACAGATGCGACGTCACCCGCGTGGGTGCCGTGGTCACGCCGGTGAGCACGGGGTTCCCGACGGCCTCGGGTACGCCCTCGATCCGGGTGTGCGGAGCGGTGGGGGGCTTGTTGTTGTAGTGGCCGCTGTACCGGGCCCCGAAGGCGTCGACATCAAAGGTCGGCCAGACAGCGGTGTCGGGCTGGGTCGCCTGCGTGTCGAAGGCATGGCTCGCGGTGCGGATCCCCACGATGGGTCTGCCGGCGGCGAGGTGCTGCTTCAGGAGCGTGACCAGCTCCTTGGGTGGTGCGCGGCGACGGACGCTGACCACGACGAGATCGGCATCGCGCAGGGCGGCGATGTTGGTGAATCCGGAGTCGCCCTCCTTGGGCGGGGCCTGGACCAGCGACATGGAGTAACCGCGCCAGGCGAGTTCGGATCGGGCGAACTCCGGGAGCGTCTCCCAGGTCTCGTACTCGTTCTCGCCGATCACGAGAGCAATGCGCTTCTGGACGTCATCCCTGAACCGGAAGGGTTGGCCGCCGATCAGGTCGGCACTGGTGATCGACGGGCACCAGTAACGCTCGATGTGTTCGACCACCAGTTCTGTGCCTCGGAAATGGGACACATAGGGTGCCTTGCGGTGGTTGTACATCGAGTCGGTCAGATCTCGGACGAGCACGACGTTCTGCCCCTGCTGCACCATCTGGCGGATGGCGAACGGGCGGCCGAGGACGCACATGTTGATGTGCACGCCCATGACGATGACGTTGGTGATGCCGCGCTGGCGCATCAGGTGGAAGGCCTCTGCGGAATCGGTGATGGCGTCCCCGTCCCGGATCTCGAGCGCAGGGTGCTGGCGGGTCCAGGCACGGTAGCTGGGACAATCCGGGCAGCCGTCACAGCCGCCATCGGAGTCGTCGATCGGCAACGGAGGCTCCTTGGAAGCGTCGACGGAACACCAGCCCTGCAGCGGGATGGGGGTCTCGACCTTCGGGGCGCCCTGGGCGAGGCGGCGTCCAGGGTGATCCTTGTAGAATTCGAGGGTGTCACTCGGGCAGTGGATGATGAGCGCACCCCGGTCCCGGGCGGCCTTGAGCACCTCGTTCATGCGCGGTGCCATCTCACCCACACGGTCGGTCGCGTCCGGACAGTGGTGCTGGTCCCACATGTCGCAGACCACCACTGCCGTCCGCTTCGGCTCCCAGGTCAGGACCCGTTCCTGGGTGGGATTGGACAGGGGAGGCGTGTTCGTGCCGGTGCGGATGCGGGCGTTAAAGGTCCAGGGCTCAGCTGCGATGAGGTCGAAGGCGATCAGCAGCAGGACTAATCGGGCGAGACCACGGGCGGCAGGGGAGATCACGGTCAAAAATTAGGCACGGTCCGGGGAGGCGTCGATGCAAACCTCGTTTCGGATCGGAACGCCCAGAGGTACCCAGGGACTCCCGCGGTGACGTCGAGGCGCTGTGGGAGGACCGAGGAGACTGGGGCGGATGAGACGAACGAGACGGTCTCAACCGGCGTGGAGAACTCCCGGCCTGGTGGCGCGGAGAGCGCCCGGCCTGGTGGGTGCCGCAGTGCCCTGCGGCACTGGGTGCGACAGCGCCCACCCGTGGAGACGTGGATCCACCGGGTCCCGGGGCCGGGTTTCTCCGACGCCGTAGCCCGAGCTGCAAATTTCCGCTCGTCACTCTGTCGATGAAACAGGTCTCCTCTTTGAAATCCCATGGACCTGCTCCTGCCCCTCAAGTCGCGTCGCGGTTTTCTCCGGACCACCGGAATGGCCGCGTCGTTGTTCACCACGGTCGGTGCCTTCGCCGAGGCCCTGACCCGCACCCCCGCCGCGACCGAGGGACCGTACTATCCCAACCATCTGCCGCTCGACACCGACAACGACCTCATCGTGATCAACAACGCCCTGACCCCCGCCGTGGGCGAGGTAGGCTCCGTCAGCGGCCGGATCCTCGACAACGCCGGCAGTCCGCTGCGGAACGCAGTGGTTGAGATCTGGCAGTGCGATGCCCACGGGGTCTATCTGCACACGGGGGACTCCGCCAACCGGTCGCGTCAGGACCAGCAGTTCCAAGGCTTCGGCCGCTTCTCCACGGGGAGTTCCGGGGAATACCTGTTCCGAACCATCAAGCCCGTTCCCTATGTGCCCAGGACGCCTCACATCCACTTCAAGATCCGCCGGGGTGGACAGGAACTCCTCACGACGCAGCTCTACATCAAGGGACATTCTGGCAATGAGAAGGACGGGATCTGGAAGGAGCTGAAGACGTCGAAGGAGCGGAATGCGGTGACCGTGGACTTCAAGCCGATGCCCGGGGCCAAGGCCGGTGAATGGCTGGCCCGGTTTGATGTTGTCCTGGGCACGACTCCGGAGGCCTGAGGGCAGTGTTCCCCCGGGTCTTCGAGACCCGCAGCCGCGGGACAACACCCGATGGAACGACGGTACGGGCTTGGCTACTGGCAATGGGGACAGGCCTACAGCCCTTAGGGAGCGGGTTGCCTTTGGAAGAATGGAAAACGGCGACGGGGCATGAATGTCGGAATGTGGGGGCTGATGCCTCGGACCCGGTTTCTGGGTCGGGAGGGGAATTCGCCACTTGGATCAGTCGGATCAAACCCTCTAGCGTCGGCCGGTCGACTCGAGTTCTCCGAATTTCGAATTCGGGAAAACGCCATCGTCTCCCGGCATGGATCCCAAGTCCCCACCTCAGCTTCAACTGGAACGCGACCGTTCCGGGTCCCTGCGGCTTCGGATGTCGGGCTCGTGGAACGCCTCGGCCCGGTTCCCCGAGTTGCGTCCGCTCACCGACGCGCTCGCCGCCGAGCCGCCGCCGTCGGGCGTGTCCCTCGATGCGTCGGGCCTGGGGCAATGGGATTCGCGGTTCGTGGCGGCGGTGGCCCGCATCCAGGACCTCTGCCGTCAGCGTCGTGTCCCCGTCGACGACTCGGCGTTGCCCGAGGGGGTTCGTCGGCTCCTGCGTCTGCCCTCGGCCGTCCCGGAGGCGTCCGATGTCCGGGGTGGGGGCAGTCCGAAGCCCCTCCTGGCCCGGGTCGGGGCCGGGACCGTCCGTGCCTGGGAAGAGAGCCTGAACCTTTTCACCTTCCTCGGGGAGGTCCTGATCGCTCTTGGCCGCCTCTTCCGCGGCAAGGCCCAGTTCCGGATCTCGGACCTGCTGCTGGTCGTCCAGCAGACGGGTCCCGGCGCGCTCGGCATCGTCGCGCTGATCAACTTCCTCGTCGGACTCATCCTGGCGTTCGTCGGCGCCACCACCCTCTCGCAGTTCGGGGCGAGCATCTTCGTGGCCGACACCGTGGCGATCGGCACGGTCCGTGAGATGGGCGCGATCATGACGGCGGTGATTATGTGCGGCCGCACCGGTGCGGCCTTCGCGGCGCAGCTTGGGACCATGAAGGTGAACGAGGAGATCGCCGCGCTCCGGACCTTCGGCATCTCACCGGTCGAGTTCCTGGTGCTGCCCCGGATCATCGCCCTCGTCCTGATGATGCCGCTGCTCGTGGTATTCGCCGACCTCATCAGCATCCTGGGCGGCCTCCTGGTGTCGTCCTCGGTGATGGATGTCTCTTCGACCGTCTACATCGACCGAACGATCCAGGCGATCCGACTCAAGAGTTTCCTGCTGGGGGTCTTCAAGGGGGGCATCTTCGGGTTCCTGGTCGCCTACACCGGATGTCTCCGGGGCATCCAGTGTGGCTCCAACGCGGCGGCGGTGGGCGAGTCGACCACCCGGGCCGTCGTTGCCGGCATCACCTCCATCATCCTCTTTGACGGCGTCTTCGCCGTCCTCTGCAACGCGCTCAAGATCTGATCCACCGCGTGAACGCCGACACCCAGATCGAGATCCGGAATCTCACCATGGCCTATGGGGACTATGTTGTGATGCGCGACATCCAGGCCAAGGTGAAGCGGCATTCGGTGTTCGTGATCATGGGTGGAAGCGGCTGCGGCAAGAGCACGCTGTTGCGACACTTGATCGGGATGATCCGTCCCGCCAAGGGCGAGATCCTGTATGAAGGACAGAGCTTCTGGGCGATGAACGACGATCGTCGGCAGGAGCGGCTTCGACGGTTCGGGGTGCTGTTCCAAGGGGGGGCCTTGTGGAGCTCCATGACCCTTCTTGAGAACGTGAGTCTGCCGTTGGGCGAGTACACGGACCTCTCCTCAGCCGACATCCGGGAGGTCGCCCGGCTCAAGCTGGCGTTGGTCGGACTGAAGGGGTTCGAGGACTTCTATCCATCGGAAATCTCGGGCGGCATGTGCAAGCGCGCCGGATTGGCTCGGGCCATGGCGCTCGACCCGGAGATCCTGTTCTTCGACGAGCCCTCGGCGGGGCTGGATCCGATCAGCTCGCGCAACCTGGATGATCTCATCCTTGAACTCCGGGACAGCCTGGGAGCCACCATCGTCGTGGTGACCCATGAGCTCGCCAGCATCTTCGCCATCGCCGACGACTCGATCTTCCTGGATCCGGAGACCCGGACGATGCAGGCGCGTGGCAATCCCCGTGAGCTGCTGCATTCCGACAACCCCAAGGTCCGGACGTTCCTCAGCCGCGGCAACCCGTCCGGGATCCCGGCGTCCCACTGACCGAAGGCGCATCCACCCATGAGCACCAAAGCCAACCCCACCCTGATCGGCCTGTTCGTCGTCTCCGGCCTCGCCCTCGCGGTGGTGGCGATCGTCACCTTCGGATCCGGCCGGCTCTTCTCCGACAAGACCGAGTTCATCCTCTACTTCAACGACTCCATGAAGGGCCTGAATCCCGGGGCTCCGGTGAAGTGGCAGGGGGTGACCATCGGTTCCGTGAAGGAGGTCATGATCCTCCACAACCAGGCGACCAACGACTTCGCCAACCCGGTGCTCATCGAGATCGACGAGGACATCCTTGAGCAGAAGGCCGACGGCCGATTGGATCTGACCGATCCCGTATTCCTGAAGGCCAGCATCGAGAACGGCCTCCGGGGGAAGCTCGATTCCGACAGCCTGGTGACGGGAGTCCTCCATGTGGAGCTGGACATGGTCGCCAAGGCGCCGTCTCCGATCTTCCACCAGCTTCACAAGGAATACCCGGAAATCCCGACCCAGCCGTCGACCATCCAGGAGCTCCTCGGCAACCTCGGCAGCGTCGACTTCAAGGGGATCTCGGAGAAGGTCAGCGTCCTGTTGTCGCATGTGGACAAGGGACTTTCCGAGCTGGACGTCAAGGGCATCAATGCGGGGCTGACCAACCTGCTGCTGTCGGCTAACCGGGCGGTGGGCTCGCCGGAGCTGACGAACTCCTTCACGGAGCTCCGCCAGCTGCTGGCGGAGGGACGGACCCTGGTGAAGCGTCTTGATGGACGGGTCGACCCGTTGGCGGACGAGACCGAGAAGCTGATGACCCAGGCCCAGAAGACGCTCGACAAGCTGTCCGGCGGCCTGGAGCAGGTGTCGGCGCTGATCCGTCCCAACGCCCCATTCCGGACCGACGTGACGGCGGCGCTCGAACAGCTGGCGGCCGCCGCCCGGGCCATCGGAGAGCTCGCGGACTTCCTCCGGCTGAATCCCAACGCCCTCCTCACCGGCCGCAAGCCGCCTGCCGACACCCCATGAACGCCTTCCTCCGCCGTCCCCTCGCCCCCTCCCTCATCCTGGTAGCGCTCGTCGCCTCCGGCTGCCTCATGGGACGCAACACGGTGACACCCCGCCAGTTCGTCCTGTCCCCGATCGCCACCCCGCCCACGACCGGGGCCTTTGCGAAACCGCCCGGCATCGGGGTGGGCCTCGTCCGGGTCCCGGGATACCTCCAGCGCGCCTCGATGGCGGTCCGCAAGGACAACAACGAGATCGTCTACCTCGATGCCGCCGTCTGGGCCGAGCGTCTCGATTCCCTCATCCAGCGCAGCCTTGCCGAGAACCTGTCCACGTTGGTCCCCACCGACAGCATCCGGCTGTCGTCCTGGCTCAAGGACGAGGTGCACCGGGCG
>SXGQ01728347.1_pt1 | contig 23180 bp, 16 predicted proteins | sample 3178371 | NCBI WGS metagenome assembly SXGQ01 (sample SAMN11356859, study PRJNA531348) | freshwater metagenome | isolation source: freshwater sample F1-20 | place: China: Fuxian Lake, Yuxi | collected 2017-12-25 | reverse complement strand
GTGCCGGAGCTCTGCCGACATCGACGGATCTGAAGAAATATCAGACTGTGATCTGGAACACCGGTTACGATTACAGCAGCACAAATGCAGGACTGTCAGCGGCCGAGCAGACAGCAATTTCAGAGTATTTGAATGCCGGTGGTCGCATTTTCATCAGCGGTCAGGACGTTCTGTACAATGGTGTCACCACGGCGTTCCTGCAGAACTACCTGAAAGTTTCCACGTTCGCCAGTGATGTCACGACTGCGGCTCACACGGAAACCGGCGTTACCGGTGACCCAATCACCTCGGGAATGGCCCTGGCTGCAGCCGCCCCGGCTGACTTCGCGTCCCTGTATGTTGATGCTGTGACACCGATGGCCGATGCGGCGGGAATTCTGCAGCATGGCGTCACAACCGCCAGCTCGCCGTTCTCTGCCGTCCGCTACCGAGGTGATTACTCTGCCGGAGGCTTCGGCATGGTCTTCTCGACCGTGCCATTCGAAAGCATCAGCTCGTCCGCGGCTGCTCCGAATAATCAGGCCACGTTCCTGAAGAATGTGATCGATTATTTGAACGGGCAGGCAATTGCAGTTCGAGTGTCTCCGCCTTCGGCCGCAGCCACCACTGAGGCTGGCGGGCAGGTGACATTCACTGTCAGTCTGTCGGCACAGCCTGCGGCGGATGTTGTGATTCCGGTCAGTGTTTCAGACGCCACAGAAGCCACAGTTTCGGTATCGTCTCTGGTGTTTACAGCCGCCAACTGGGCGACGCCTCAGACTGTCACTGTGACCGGTGTGAACGACAGCGTGGATGATGGTAACATCGCTTATCAGGTGGTACTGGGAGCTGCCACGTCTGCCGACACTGCCTGGAATGGAATTGACGCCGCTGATGTGTCTCTGTCCAACACGGATGATGACACCGCAGGCATTACCGTGGGGACAATTTCCGGAACGACTACCACGGAAGCGGGTGCAGCTGTCAGTTTCACAATCCGTCTGAATTCCGAGCCGACAGCGGATGTGACTCTGGCCTTCAGCAGCTCAGATGCCACCGAAGGCAGCGTCAGTCCGGCGTCTGTGACGTTTACCGCGGCCAACTGGAACACACCGGTGACGGTGACCGGAACCGGAGTTGACGATACGTTCTTTGATGGCAACATTGCCTGGACACTGGTCATCGGGGCGGCCGCTTCATCGGACACCCTGTACAACGGAAACAACCCCGCTGACTTCTCGTTGACCAATCTGGACGACGAGGCTCCGCCGGCCACGAAGTTCTACGTGGTGGATGACGCCACAGCGAATCGCACGTTTGAATATGACAGTGCCGGGGTCCCCATCGAGAACTATGCACTGAATTCCGGTAATACCACGCCTCGCGGCCTGGCCATGACAGCTGTCGGCGACAAGGTCTGGGTCGTGGATGCTGCTCGTCGGGTCTATATCTACAACACCAGCGGTGCTCTCCTCGGCAACTGGGCACTGGGGACGCTCGCAACCAATGCCACGGTCGAGGGTATAGCCACCGATGGAACTCATGTCTGGATCGTCGATGCAAGGTCTGACCGGGTTTACTACTATGCAAATGCGGCGGCTCGCACTACCGGTACTCAGACCGCAACCTCCAATTTTGCATTGACTCGCGGTAACGCTATCCCCAGGGATATTGTCTGGGGGCGACAGAACAATGTGTCGTATCTGTGGGTAGTTGATGACACAACGACTGTGGATCGGGTGTATCGCTACACTCTGAATGCCAGCGGTGTGTCCACTGCGGTGTCGTCATGGGCCATCAGCACTCAGAATGCTGCTCCTACCGGTATCGCACTGGATCCCGCAAACGGCGTAATGGACCTGTGGATTTCCGACAGTGCCACCGATCGAGTCTACCGTTACGCTGACGGTCGGACGCTGACGGCTCCGGTGCTGACCAGTTCCTTCGCCCTGGGGCCAGGAAATGCAAATCCGCAGGGAATAGCGGACCCGCCGCCTGTTGCGGTGGAATCGCAGCTGCCAGGTTACCGGGTCGAACAGTCTGGCGTCGCGGACGACTCACAGTTTCCCACCGTCGTCAATCGTCGCAGTTTACTGCCGACGGGTGGCATCAGCGGCGAACAGTCCGGCCTGACGACTCTGTTGTCACCGGTTGCTCGTCGATCCTCAACTGCTGTGACGAAGAAGTCTGAAACCCCGGTGATCAGCGAGCGGGCAAGCCGGGTTGCCCGGCAGTTCGGTCAGAGTCCGGTGGCTGTTTCCAGCGGCGGCACGGAATCCCGCGAACTGCTGGACGACGTCTTCGGACAACTCAGCAGCAGCGGCCTGACCTGGCTGAACTGAGCCTGTCATTGATGAGCCGGCACTGAAGACCAGCTGACACAGACGGCCCGGAGCAATCCGGGCCGTTTTTTGCGTCATCGGTTCAGGAACGCTCGAACTATCGAGATAACTGCAGCTGCACGGCAACCGGCAACCTACTGTGGCGGCTGCAATGTCAGCAGGTCAATGCTGCCGCCGGTGGGGACTGTCACATACAGCTTCGCCGCTTCGTCCACGCTCTTTGGCAGCTGCTCGGCCGTCAGACCCTGCAAACGATCGGCTCGCACAAAATGCGCCGAATGCTGGCCCACAACTTCCGCCTTCGAACCCTGCACCACGATGGCTGTTGCTTCGTCCAGCCCAACTCCCAGCAACTGCGGATGTCGCTGGATCACCGGCAGCAAATCAGGCTGGCGACCGCGCTGAGCAAAATGCTGGTCGATCGCACTGCCCGGCAGAAAGGCAAATCCGCGTTCATAGCCCTCCGCCATCATGACCTGGTTGCCCAGCGGATGACCGCGGACCAGAAATTCTCCCTGAATCGTGGCCCCTGCTGAGCTGCCGGCAATCACACCACCTCGTTGCAGCACCTCATGAAATGCCGCCACAGCATCCGTGTTCTCGTAGGCGTCCACAAAATTCCACTGCCGGCCGCCGCCAAACCAGATGCCGGTGGCTTCCTTCAGGGCCGAACGGAATGTTTCGCTGCTGACTTCCTCCGGTCCACGCTGGTCCAGCACCGTCACTTTTTTCACGCCTGCACGAGCCAGAAATCCAGGAACTCGCAGATCCGTCTGATCTCGCGGCACGGCCGTGGGCAGAACCACGATACTTGCGTTCTCGCCACCAGCCAGCTGCACGAAGCGATCCACGATCGATTGCGGCATGCCTCCGCCACCCACAATCACCAGTGCACCTTTGCTGACGGTGCTGGCACCAAACTGCGGTAACCCGGGATCAACATCGGCAGCCCGCTGCCGGGCCGCGCGACGCAGCTGAGTCCAGTCAGCGGTGGCCCCGCTCGGCAAAACAATTGTCTCGGCCGGACGATAACTGCATGCTCCCAGCAGAAGCGTGACGTTACCGCTTCCAGCAGTCCGCAGAGTGCGACCCGTCAGCAGTACCGCAGTCCCCTCGTCAATTCCCAAACCGACTGTCCCCGGATGCAGGCTGACGGCCTGCTGGCTGCGGCCAATCCGATTCCGCTGGCTGAAATGCTGGTCCACGATGGCTGCTGGGATCAGGTCCCAGCCTGTGGCCAGCTGTGGAGTATCCTTGCCGGAAGCGATCATGATCCGTGACATGATGGCTGCACCCGCCGAGCTGCCGGCGATCATGCCGCCGCGCTGCAGCAGTTGCTGCAGCGACGACTCCAGCTGAGTGTTCTGCCAGGCCTCGTAAAGTCGGGATTGTTGCCCGCCGGGAATCCAGACTGCTCGAGCCGTCCCGAGGGCCTGCAGAACCTGTCCGCGAACGACATCGTCCAGTGCTGTACTGCGTCCAACGATCGCTGCCGGTTTCACACCGGCTGTCTGCAGATACTCCGCCGCCTGCGCCGCTGCCGCGACCGGATCCTCAGCAGCATCAGGAATGATCACCACCGTGCCGTTGTCACCGACCGTCTGCACCACTGAGGCTGCGATTTCCGCCGGCTGTTCACCACCGCCCACCGCAGCCACGGTACCGGGTCTGCCGGAGTACTCAAAAAAGGCACGATCAGGTGTCCTCTGGGCCTCCGCAGTTGCAGCCAGCCAGCTGCAGATGAGCAGCCCGCAGCTGCAGACAATCGTTTGTGATTTGAACGGCATATTCCACCCGTCGTACTTGTCAGAAGGAGCAGGATATTGGATGCTGTCAGTCTTTGAAGACTCTGTCAACCCGCCAGCGGGTGCGGATCGCAGATATGCAGCCTGACGACAAATTGTGCTACTGTTTCCACGTGACGCAACGCAAGGTTGTCAACTGGATTCGCCTGCATCAGCCGCGGGTTCCCAGTGAAATCAGCGAATGCGGCGGTGCCGGTACGGGCTGCGGCTGGTGCGTGCCGTTTCTGCGCAGGCTGTTTGACGCCGCTCAGCAGGCCCAGCCACCTGCTGCGATTGAACTGGATGCTGCTCAGTATGCCGCGCAGCGCGAGGCTTACGTCAGACGCGGTCGAAAGCACTCCGACCAGTCCGCCGCCCCGGACCCCTGACCGGTTCACTTCAGCCCGCTGCCACAACCGCTATACTTGCAGCAGCCGTGTGTCTTTCCTCGCTGTGGCCTGTGATCTCCGGTTATGTTTCAGTACTTCCTCAATCCCTGGCTGCTGGCGGGACTGGTGGGCATTGGTCTGCCGCTGGCGGCACATCTGATCAGCCGCCGTCGTTTTGACGTGGTGGACTGGGGAGCCATGCAGTTTCTGAATCCATCCCGGAAAACCCGGCGACGGATGCAACTGGAGGAATTGCTGCTGCTGTTGCTGCGTATGGGTGTGATTGGCCTGCTGGCGCTGGCCGCGTCGCGTCCGTGGATTCCCGGAGGCTGGCTTCATGGTTATCGTTCCGCCGGCTCCCGCACTGTGGTGCTGGTGATTGATGGTTCGAACTCGATGTCGCGTTCTGACGGTGTCAGTTCGGTGCATCAGCAGGCGGTGCGGCGGGCGACTGAGTTTCTGCAGACGCTGCAGGGCGGCGACACGGTGGCGGTCGTGGATGCCCGCGATCAGCCGCTGGCCATCGTGGAATCTCCGCTGCAGGACACCGCGGCCGTGGCCGATCAGTTGAAGGCACTGCCACCCCCTGGCGGTGCCTGTGCGATGCTGCCCGCGCTGGAACGAGCCATGGCAATTCTGGGACGCAGCAGTGCCCTGTCCCGCGAAATTGTCGTGTTTACCGATCGGCAGGCGGGGCCCTGGAAAACCGGGGATACGGCTGCATGGCTGCGATTTGACGATTTGCTGAAGCTGCCGGCTGTCAGACCCCGCATCTGGGTGCTGGATGCCTCGACCGGCCTGCCGGAATTCGGCAGAAACATCGCTGTCGGTCGGCTTGAGCTGTCGCGGGAATTGACCGTGCCCGGATTTCCGCTGCGTATGCGGACAGTGGTTCGCAACGAATCGGATCGGGAATCGGTCGTTCCCGTGCGACTGCTGCTCGATGGCCAGCCACTCGCCGGACGCACTCAGTCGCTGCGGCTTGCGCCTCACGGAGAAACGGCTGTTGAGTTTGAGTATGCCATGCGCGAATCAGGTACGCATGTGCTCAGTGTTGAAGCGGAAACCGGGGAGGAGGCGATTCGAGCGGATGACGTCAGTCATGCCGCAGTCCGCTCCATGCCCTCGTTGCCGGTACTGGTGCTGAACGGTCGGGCGGCGGTGAGCGAGGAGCAGCGAGCCAGCTTTTTTGTGCAGACCGCTTTCGGTGCCATGGAGGCCGGGGAACCCTGGGTGGAAGCCACTGTCCGCGATGCGGATGCCGCCACGCCATCGGATCTGCAAAAGTGCGCTGCGGTTGTGTGCTGCGGAGTTTCCCGGGTCACTCCGGAGTTCGCTGCGGCCCTTGAGCAGTTTGTGCGAAGCGGCGGAGGTTTGCTGGTATCCTGTGATGATCAAATGACCCCAGCCGCCTTTGATGCCTGCTATAAAACTGCTGGTATGCTCACCGGGCTGCAGTTGTCCCGCATACGGCAGATACCGCCGGCAGCGCCGGACCGGGTGCTGGCAGCGCCATTGTCGATTCAGCCCGGCTGGCTGGAACGATTTCGCTCTGATCCCGGACGCACATTTCTCAAATCCGATTTTCAGTCATGGGCTGTGCTGAATATCGTTCGCAACACAATTCCACAGACCGGAACGTCAGCGCCAGCGGAAGACTCCCGCATCGCCATGGCCCCGGCTGTCCTCGCGCAACTGACGACCGGTGATCCGCTGCTGGTCGAGGCTCAGCATGGAGACGGACGGATTTTGGTGCTGTCATCGTCGCTGGACCGCTCAGGAAACGATCTGGCGTCACGGGCTGATTTTGTGCCGTTTCTGCACGAGGCCGTATTTCGGATTGCAGCGGCCAGCAGTCGGCGAAATGTGTCAGCCGGGGAATCGCTGATTGTGTCGGCGGTGAATCCTGCACCACCGTCTGATCTGCCGGAGCCCGCGAATCAAACGCCGTCGGACATCGTACCGCTCGCTGACGGAACAGGGCAGCGACAATTTGAGGTGACTTTGCCGGATGGCCGGGTGCTGCAGGTACCGGCTGCTCCGGTCGGGGCCGAACTGCGTGGAGTGATTCGTGAAACCAGTCGACCGGGGATTCTGCGAGCTCATCTGGTCGCTGCAGAGCAGCCGCAGCCTGCCGGTGATCAACCGGCCTCAACGCCGCCCGATGCCTTCGTGGTCAACTACGATCACTCGGAAGATCAGTTCGTGCCGCTGGTGGGTGATGATCGCGCAAGACTGGCGACAAATGACCGGGCGCGATTCGCGGAATCACTGGCGGAGTTGCAGGAGCGGATGTACGGGAATGAAACAACCACGGAGCTGTGGGCGATTCTGATGTTTGGGTTTCTGGGCCTGTTGATTTGCGAACTGCTGTTGACGCGCCGAGTGATCCTGCGAGGTTACGGGGCCGAAGCCCTGGCCGCAGAATCTTCGCCTGCTCCTGGAACTGCAGAGACGCTCCGGGCGTAATGGGGCAGGGCACCTTCGTGCCGCCCCCACCAGCAACCCCAGTGCTGCGCATCACAATTCCTCACTCGAAGCCGCGAAGGAAAAACACATTCAAACTGACAACTGCCAACTCAATCAAGCCTCTCTCTCAGCCACTGATAAACGCGTTCGCGAGTTTCCGGTGGGAAGTCGTGAGCACACTGCGGATATTCCGCGATGACGGATTCCGCAGGTGCTCCGTAAAGCTGCCAGGTCGCAGTCACCGCGGTCATCACCTTGCGGACCCCGGCGTTGTCAAAGTTGTCGTCGTTCACAGGTGCCGATACGAACAGGGCTCGCGGAGCAATCGCTGAGAGCACTTCGGCAAAATCAAATGGCACGCGGTTCGGATCGTTGCCGTACAATTCGCGAATTCGCGGCATGTAGCGATCGCTGGTCCAGCCCGCCAGTTTACCTCCATAGTAATCATGAAAACCGGTGAAGCCGCAGCTGGTCACTGCCGCTCGAATCCGCTGGTCAAAAGCTGCTGTGAACAGCGTATTGTGTCCGCCCAGCGAATGCCCGATGCAGCCAATGCGATCCGGATCAACCTCCGGCAGAGTCTGCAGCAGATCCACCGCCCGCAGATTGTTCCAGATCGCCTTCATTGAACCGCTGGCGTAGTGGCTGCCCTGAGTTTTGAAGTCATACGAATAGTCACCGAATGACGGATAGTCCGGCACCAGACACACAAACCCGCGTTCCGCCAGCTCATGGGCGTAGTGCAGATTGGGTAATCCGCCAAGTCCGGCGGGCTCGCCCTTGCCGATGCCTGTCGTCTGATGCAGACACAGCATCGCCGGACCGGCTTTGGCACCCGGGGCTGCGGAAGCATCCGGCAACAGCAGCCACGCCGGCACGCGATCGCCAGGCTCCGCCTGATACGAAATGCGCAGCCGCCGATATTTCCCGGCTGCCTCCTCAGTCTGCACCTGCATGTCCAGCGGACAGCGGCGATCAGCAGCAGGCAGCGGCCCCATCGCCAGACTCATGCCGGCCAGAGTGTGTTCACGACGGAGTGCAGCATCCGCGGCTGTTTCCAGTGGCTGCAACTGACCGCGAAAAACCACCTGCGGATTCGCGTGGTCGTACTGCTGCGAGTCTGCAGTCAGCTGTTCCGCTGTCAGTTGCACTGCCTGGACTATGGACTGCGTGACAGTGGCAGCACCTGCGGGCTGCAGCCTGGGATTCAGCAGCAGCGAAAGTCCGCTGCGGTCAGCACACACCAGATCCAGGTCACCATCGGAGTCCACATCCGCTACCTTCGGATCCACACCCAGTGCCACTCCAAAATTGCTGCTCAGCAGCTGCCTCTGCCAGACTCGACGGTCTGCTGCATACCGCCACGCCGAGACCTGCAGCGGACCGGATTCGCCGACGTCCCGCCCATCGTGTCCATAATAACGACTGCCGGAAATCAATTCGCCGCGACCGTCACCGTCAAGGTCCGCCCACAGCAGCGTATGCTGCTGGCTGAGCGACGAATCAATGACGTGTCGCTGCCATGTTCGCTGCTCCCCACTGCCGGTCTGCTCCAGCCAGTACAGTCCCGACTGATGACCACGCCCCCAGATCAGGTCGGCATCCCCGTCTGTGTCCACATCCTGCACCAGAATGGGTATGGAGGCATCGCGCCACAGAGTAAACTCCGCGTGGAAAATCCAGCGGTCGGTATGCGGGTTCACCGGAGCTTCAGCCCAGCCGTGTGGTCCGACCACATCCGTACGACCGTCTCCGTTGATGTCACCCGCACCAATCCCATGGCCGGCCAGCTCATCCGGCAACGCATGGCGCTGCCACTGCGGCTGCGGGCCCGGCTGCAGCGTCCACCACGCAGCAAACTCAACGCCGTTCGGCAGTACATCCAGACGCCCGTCGCCGTCAATGTCCACCAGACGACCGGTCTCCATGGCTCCCGGAGTCTCCACGACTGTCCGATCCCACTCCGCGTCCAGGCCAGCAGACGGATCCGGATGCCGAATCCAGTACAGACTCTGACTGCGATAATTGGCGCTGACAAGGTCCGTCCGTCCGTCCCCGTTGACATCCAGCGGCAGATTCGCGTAGTCATCCTGCCGTCCGCGAATCACCTCCACGCTGCGAACTCGGTGTCGCTGCCAGCTCGGAGCCTGATACCAGTGATTGCCGCTGACAATGTCCATTTTGCCATCACCGTCCACGTCCAGCACTGCACACGCACTGTTGCGATTTTGCGGATCCAGTGACAGCCATTGAAAACCGGCTGTCGGTGGAATTGTGGCGGCACCGCTGACGGTTTGAGCCTCAGCGGGGGACAACGTTACGGAACACCACACCATCACCAGAATTCTGATTCTCGCGCCGATTTGCCATGCATCACGGGCCATCTGCCGACTCCTTCATGCCTGTGCTGTTCCGGTTTTGCTCTTTGAGTCATTTGGTTTGACACATCATTCTGCAGCGTAAGCTGCCCCAGGTCCAGCATTCCGCGTTCGGCCGGTCGGGCAAAAATCCGAGCCGATTTGTCCGCTGCTTTTTCGCCACATGTCGTTAAATTTGACCAAATTCAGCATGCGAAGCTGCAATCGGAGGCGAATTTGCCTGACCAGGCAGCGTTGCTGTCGCCCTCCAGTTTGATCAGAATATCCTGCTCCACCTCAAAAGCCCCGTGTTGATCAGGACCATACCCGATGACCAAAGAACCCGTCAGGATGACAGCCGCCGAATTTGAGCAGGCCCGCTTTGATCTTCCGGAAGCCGGTCGCTTTCATGAACTGCATGAAGGCTGCCTGACGCTGCTGTCAACGCCCGAAGAAATTCACGGCACCATCGTGTTCAACATTTCGCGCATACTGGCCGGTTGGCTGCCCGCAGTCAAAGGATCCGCAGCCTACGGCATCGGACTGCATGTGGCCCGCGAACCGGACACTGTGTATGCCCCGGCCATTTCGGTATTTCTTGGAGGCCGTCCCTTTTCCCAGGCCGACCTCGTGGTTGCCACGGAAGTTCCGGCACTCGTTGTGGATATTGCCTCCACCAATGATCGTCGCAGTGACATGCGCCGACGCACGACATCACTGCTGCAGATGGGCGTAGAAACCGTGTGGGTGCCGGATCCCTTCAAAAAGGAGATTCAGGTGATCAGTCGAGGTCAGCACACGCTGGCGCTGGGGGCATGGCAGAAGCTGACAGGGATCGGTCGACTGCAGGGGCTGGAATTCAGTGTCGCTGACTCGTTCGCCCAGCCCAAATGGTGGGATGGAAAATTGCCGGAAGTATCCTGACCCCGCTGGCCGCCGCCTTTACCACTCCGCCTCGTTCGGCACTCGATCACCCGCTGCCTTTGTCGCCAGGGCTTCAATCAGCGTTGCATCAGCCGCCGGTGACAGTGAACGAACCGAGCCATCCGCCAGCAGGATCTGCACTGCATTGGTGCCCGCAACTGCCCCGATTCCATCCGGGCCATTCAGGTATGGCTGCCGCGAAAAGCCGCGCACTGTCTCGCGACCCCCGGCGAACATCGAACGATTGGGCTGCACCAAAGTCGTAATCATGAGTGTATTCGAGAGTCCATCGGTGATGCTCTCCAATGTCGACCGGCGATCATAGCCAAACACCCCCGTTCGCGGGTGATTCTCGGGCAGTTCTGCCGCATCAGCCCCGATTCCCGCAATTGCCACGTAGTCACCAGCGGAGCGAAATGGTCGCTCCAGTCGCTGCTCGGGATTGCGATAAATGATCTGTGACGTATCGATCAATTCGGCATGCTCCGCACTTTGCCAGCCCGCCTCCGCTCGCACTTCTGTTCGCAACGGCTGGTCCGTGAATGGAATCAGCGGCAGGATCCAGCTGAATCGCTGTTCGACGGGAAGTTCCGGAACCGACACAGTGCCGGCGGGAAACATTCCAAACGTTCCATGATAATTCTGCAGCGTCAGCCCCATCTGCCGCAGATTGATCTTTGACTGAACTCTCCGGGCGGCCGGGCGCGCCTGCCGGGTCATCAGCGGCAATGCCCACAGCACCAATATCAGCAGGACACCCGCTGCAGCAAACGAGAACTAGAACACGGGACGCCGCAGAAACGGTCTGAATTTTTCAGATGGTGGTTCTTTCAGATCCGGAGCCTGAAAGATATTCGGTTCAGTATCCGGCACCATCTGTTGTGCTCCCAAAGATTCTGTATATCGAGATCTTTTCTCCGCCAGCCTTCGTGGCCAGTGCTTCCACAACAGCGGGGTCCACCTCTGGTTTCAGGGCTTGTACTGAACCATCCGCCAGCAGCACTGGTACTCCGCGACTTCCATCAGACCCAATGCCGTCCGGGCCGTTCAGGTACGGACGCTGCGAGAACCCCCGCACAGTCTCGCGACCACCCGCATAGATCGAATGATTAGGCACCATCAGTGTACTCAGCATCATCGTGTTTGACGCTCCATCCGTGATGCTGGCAAGCGTTGTCGTGCGCTGATATCCGAACACACCAGCGCGCGGATGCCCGTCGGGCAGCACAGCGGCATCAGCCCCCATCCCCGCGATCCCCACAAAATCTCCGGACCAGGGATCCGCCCGCGGTGTCGGGCGGTCCGAATCGTGGAAGTACTTCACCACGTCCAAATCCAGTCCACGATTGTACGGACTGGCCCAGCCATCATGCAGACGCGGCTCCGCTTTCGGTCTCCCGGAGTTTATTCCGTCCATGAAAGGAGCCGTCAGTACGGCCCAGCTGAACTGCTGGTCCACCGTCAGCCCAGGAACCGCCACTGTTCCAGGCGGAAACGAATCAAACGTGTCGTGATAATTGAGTAAAGCCAGCGACACATGGCGAATGTTGCCGCCAAAACGCCCGGGCGGGCCGAATAACGGCGCACGAGCAAAATGCACTGCGATGAACAACGCCGCTGCCACAGTGACAAACAGAACGCAGCACGTCAGCAGAAATGTTGCACTGACGGATTTTGATCCGCTGACCGCTGCCGGAACATCCGCTGCAGCCGGCGCCCGAAACAGGTCATCTCCGCCGGACTCTGACATCGACGACTCCTGTTATGTACCCCAAACTGACAGATCGGTCAGCCCGCAGCACCAATGGCTTCAGGGCCCCGGCGAGCACAAAAATCGCCGAATGATTCCGAACCCTCACGCTCCACTCGATACCGCTGCAGCAGCGGCACCAGTGCCGGCACAATCTCTTCAAGAGGCACCATGTCACGATAAATGAAGGCCAGCCGAGTTCCCTCGGGATTGCCACCCACAAACACCGTGTACTTGCCCACTGCCTTGCCCACCAGTCCGACATCCGGAGTATACGGACGAGCACAACCGTTGGGACAACCCGTCATGTGCACTGCCAGCTTGCTGGTCTGCAGCCCCAGCTTTGCCACTTCCACCTCCAGCTGGTCAATCACGCCCGGCAACGCACGCTCAGATTCCGTGATTGACAATCCGCACGTCGGAAATGCCGGACACGCAATCGCATAGCGTCGCAGCAGCGACAACTGATCTGCTCGCAGAATTCCATACTCGGACATCATCCGCTCAATCTCTTCGCGATCAGCCGGATCAATGTCACACAGAATCAGACTCTGCAGCGGAGTCAGTCGGACTTCCATGCCGAACCGACCAAGAATCGCCCGCAGACCAGCCTTCAGCCGCAGCGAACCTTCGTCCTTGATCCGTCCGTTTTCGACATTAATGCCCAGAAACAGTCGACCATCACCCTGCTCGTGCCAGCCCAGATGGTCGTCCACACCCGTCACATCCGCCGGATGCGGATCCGCCAGCGGACCGCCAAAATACTGCTCAACAGTCTCCCGAAACTTCGCCACTCCCCAGTCAGAGATCAGGTACTTCAGCCTTGCTCGCTTGCGATCCTCGCGATTCCCAAAGTCCCGCTGCACTTTCACAATCGCTTCGCAGACCGCAATGACCTGCTCAGGAGTCGCAAAGCACAGGCGTTTGGCCAATGCCGGGAAGGTTTTTTCGGCAGACGGAGTCCGCCCCATGCCGCCACCCGCCAGCACATTCCAGCCAATGATCTGTCCGTTTTCCACAATCGCCAGCAGACCCAGGTCCTGAGTATACAGGTCGACGCAGTTGTCCTCAGGCAGGCCGACTCCCATTTTGAATTTGCGCGGCAGGTAGCGAGACCCGTAGATCGGTTCATCCACAGGTTGAAACTCACCCACCTCCTGCTCCACTCCATCCTCGTCCTTCAGCCAGATGTCAAAATAAGACGTCGTCTTCGGACGGAAGTGCAGCGCCAGTTGAGCTGCCATCTCCTGCAGACCGGCCCTCACTGCGTCATTGCGGAAGGGCGCCGGACAGGCCATCACGTTGCGATTCACGTCACCACAGGCCGCAAATGTCGTCAGCTTGATCCGGTTGATCTCGCGAATGCTGGCCTTCAGATTTGACTTCAAAACCCCGTGCAGCTGCAATCCCTGACGACTTGTGATTCGCAGTGTTCCATTCGCCAGCAATTCACACAGATCCAGTTCGGCCAGCAGCTGCTGTGCCGTCAGACGACCACCCGGGATCGCCGTTCGCACCATGCAACTGTACTGCTTGCCCTTCGCCTTGCCGTCCTCACCCTTGGCGCGGCGAGTATCCCGGTCGTCCTGCAGATAGCTGCCATGATGCTTCAGCAGAGTCGCGGCATCATCCGAAAATTCCGGGCGATCGTTGAGCAGCTCTTCGGCCAGAGTCCCCCGCAGCTGCTGCGAAGATTCCTTGAGCAATTCGACTTTGCTGAGCTTTTGTGTGTCCGACATGACTGACCGTCCATCCACTCACGTGAAAGGCCTGAGAAGCTGAGTTCCTGCAGTAACGAGTCTATCGCGGAGGCAATATGTTGACCAGCACAGAACAGCCCGGGGTCTCAGTGAGCGGAAATCGGCAGAAATCCCAGGAACCGGGCGGAGTCAGGAGTTCACACAACACCCGCCGCTCGGGTTTTCAGAGTACGAGGGTACGGTTTGGGTGAACCTTCAGCGCGGGTGCCGTGCGGGTTTTCCTGCGAAGCACAGAGAAACGGAAATGGACTGAGAGTAAGAAGCGGCGTTTAAGGGTCTGTGGGTTGGCCTGCTGTCGCCGTCAAACCGTAATTCCCGTCAGCAAATCCCCGACATTTCACGTTTTTCCGGCAACCGCAGCTTGTTTTAGTGAAGTATTGAAGTATACCCGTGGGTACATATTCAGTTGACTCTCTGTACTGCTTCCTTCTGCAGCCCGGATTTCCCCTGGAAGGTGTCTATGGCCCTTGGAATTGATCCGCTCGTCGACTATGCCTTCAAAATGCTGTTCGGCCGCACTGATCACAAAATGCTCACCATCAGCCTGATCAATACGGTGCTTGACGGACAGCCACCGGTGACCGACGTGACATTCCTCAACACCATCCAAAACAAACTCAGTGCTGACGATAAATACGTGATCCTCGACGTGCTGGCGGGGTCACTGGTCGAGCAGCCGGCGCGGCTGCATCTGGACTTCCGGCTCCGCGACCTGTCAAGCCCGCGGCCTCTGACTGAACATCTGCAAATCCACTTTTTGCAGCTAAATCATCTTCAGGTCACTGCCGACACCCTGTATAATGCATCCTCGGTCGAACGCTGGTGCTGGTTTCTCCGGTATGCTCAGGAACTGACCACCGAACAGCTGACCTTGTTACTGCCGGACAAAGAATTCACCGAAGCCGCCAAAGTCCTGGAAATGATTGCTCAAACGCCAGAACAACTGCAGGAATACAATGCTCGCCTGAAAGCCCGGCGCGACGAAGAGGCTCGAATCATCCTCGGCCGGCAGCAGGGACTGGAAATCGGTGAAGCTCGCGGTATCGAAATCGGCGAAGCCCGGGGTATCGAAATCGGTAAAGCTCGCGGTATCGAAATCGGTGAAGCCCGGGGTATCGAAATCGGCGAAGCCCGCGGTATTCGCAGAGGACTGCTGCAGGGGCAAATCCTGTTGTTGCAGCAACTGCTGCGGCTGCCCGTCAGCACTGACGAACAGCTGGCCACCTTTGATCTGGATCAGCTAAACCACATGCTGACACAAATGCAGCAACAGCTCAACCACCGCGACGCCTGATCCAGTTCCACCACCATTCATTCCTGCATTTCCTCCGACATGCGCAGGAATTAACTACCGAACAGCTGGCCCTGTTAATGCCACAGAAGGAATTCACCAAAGCTGCCAAAGTCCTCGATATGATTGCTCAAACACCGGAACAACTGCAGGAATACAATGCCCGCCTGAAAGCTCAGCGCGACGAAGAGGCTCGAATCATCCTCGGCCGGCAGCAGGGACTGGAAATCGGCGAAGCTCGCGGTATCGAAATCGGCGACGCTCGCGGTATTCGCAGAGGACTGCTGCAGGGGCAAATCCTGTTGTTGCAGCAACTGCTGCGGCTGCCCGTCAGCACTGACGAACAACTGGCTGCTCTGGATCTGGATCAGCTGAACCACATGCTGGCAGAACTGCAGCAACAGGTCGCCCGCGGCGACGCCTGATCAAGGGCCACACCCCGTTCAATCCCTCAGTCTCTGTTCCATAATGTCCAGCCGCTGCCGATGATTGACATCGACTATTCCTGACCACCAATTGACCAGACTTCATTGCTCAACGGCTGCGCATGGCCCCCCGCCACCCATAACCGGTCCCGCAGCACAAACACCGAATGCTCGTGACGCTCCTTCCACATCCGCCCCGACTCCAGCTGCTTCCAGTCCCGACCGTCCTTCGAATACCAGACATCACCCCAGTTGCGATGCGGATTCCCCGACCAGCCTCCCAAAACCCACAGATATCCCCGCCACGAAACCGCCGAAAACCACAGGCGCGGTGACCACGGAGCCTTCTCGGTTACGCACTCCCAGTGCACGCCGTCCTCAGAACTCCACACATCATTCAGCGCATGATGCTCAGGCACATAATTGCCGCCACCCAGGACATAGATCCGGCCTTCGTGAGTCACCGCCTGATGATAGGCCCGCGGAGTCCACCCGGCAGACACCGTCTCCTGACGCCACTGCCGCCCGTCCTCTGTCGACCACACATCATTCTTCAGACTGTTCCGGTCACCGAAATAATAATTCTCCGTCCCGCCCAGCAGCCACATGCGGTCCCGAAACTCAACCAGACCGCCGGCCAGCCGAGCACTCCAGGGGGCCGCTGCCACCTCCTGCCGCCACTCCCGACCATCCCCCGTCGACCACACCTCGTTCGATGCCCCATGACCCTCCAGCCGGCCATTGTACCAGCCGCCCATCAGCCACATCCGGTCCCGAAACACCGTGACCATCGGCAAGTCACTGTGCTTCCACGGAGCCTGCTCGGTCTCCAGCACCCAGTCCCGACCATTCTCACTGCTCCACACATCCCGCGGCGGAGCAGAATACGAATCGAACCAGCCACCCAGAATCCACATTCGACCCCGAAAAACAGCCTCCCCCGACGAGTCCCGCGGCTTCCAGCCAGCCGCTGCCGCCTCCAGTGTCCACTCCGACAGCCCTGCCGGCTCCTGACCATGTGCCACAGCAACACTCAGCAGCAGCACGACACCACACACACACCGCCACAACTGCATGCCACTCGCTCCTCAACAACACATCGATCGTACGCCGCTTGTGCCATGAGATGGCGGCGACATCGATAAGCAAGGTCGATTTTTGCCAGGCAGAACTCGGGCCAAAGCCCCAGCTGCGAAGGGCAGAACTCGGGCCAAAGCCCGAGCTGCTTTTTGCTGCCCGGACTCCTGCCGGACAACACAGCACACACTCAGGGAGCCTTCTGCTCCGCCGGCTTCTGCTCATACGCCGGTCGAGAATTCTTTCGTCGCGGCGGCAGCAGATAATGATAACCCGTGTTCGGGTTCGTTCGGTCGTACGCAAACGCATCCCGGTTGTTCAGGAAATGCTTCAGATACGAGATGGGGATTGCAAACCCCAGACCCTCGCCAAACTGCAGCTTCATGTTGATCACTCCAGCCACCTGACCACGCTCGTTGAACAACGGGCCGCCACTGTTGCCAGGGTTGATCTGAGCCGTCGTCTGGATGTAGACAATGCCGTCCATGTTGCGGTTGCGAGTACTGACAATGCCCTCAGACACCGATCGCTCAAGCCCCAGCGGACTGCCAATCGCAAACACCGCATCACCCTCGCGATGAGCATCGTCAGCGGCCAGAGCCACAGGGCGGAACGGCATGTCCGCCTGAGCCGGAATCTCCAGCAACGCGAGGTCAAAGTGCGGATTCAGCGCCAGAATCTTCACATCCCGAATCGCCCGACGCTCAAAATCCCCTTCCTTCCCGCGATGAAAGATCGTGACTGCAACCCGCGTCTGACCCTCAATCACATGGTAATTCGTGACACAGTAACCACGGGAATTGATGATGAATCCCGATCCCAGGCCTCCCGGAGTCTCAATCAGCACCACACCCTCACCAAAGGTCTCCACCAGTTCCTTGACCGTCCGCTCAGGCAGCTCAGTGGAAAGAAACAGGGATTCCACAGGAGCCGTTTTGGCGGGATCCGGAGCCTCAGCGCCTTTGCGCTCCTGAATCTGATCCACCGGAATCCGGATTACGTCCACACCCACGTCCACAAACAGAGTGTCCTTCTGCACCTTCAGGACCTCGCCCTCCACCCGCTGCCCGGACTTCAGCACAATCACATCACCCACCGCCACCACGCTGCCGGTCAGCATCACGACGCACAGCAGCGCAGCCCGGCACAACGGAAAACAATTCACAGCAGCTTGCATCGCAGGTCTTCCAGTCAGAAATTGTGCTGATTCAGAAAACACTCAGGACAAAATATCGCGAATCACTGTCCCCGCCACATCCGTCAGACGGAAACGCCGGCCATTGTACTTGTACGTCAGCTTTTCATGATCCAGCCCCAGCAGATGCAGAATCGTCGCATGCAGGTCATTCAGATGCACGCGATTGTCCGCCGACTTATAGCCAATCTCATCCGAACTTCCATACGTCACGCCACCACGGATACCACCACCGGCCAGCCAGCAGACCAGATGATGCGGATTGTGATCACGCCCCGGCTTGCCGCCGGTCTGAGCAATCGGGAGCCGCCCGAATTCACCGCACCAGACCACCAGAGTCTCGTCCAGCAGTCCACTGGCCGCCATGTCCGTCAGCAGCGCTGCCACCGGCTTGTCCGTCTCACCCGCAAACTGCCGATGATTGCCCTCGATGTCGTTGTGACCGTCCCACGAGCGCTGATTCTCCATGCCACCCGAGTAGATCTGCACAAACCGCACGCCACGTTCCACCAAACGCCGAGCTGTCAGGCACTGGCGAGCAAAATGGTCGCACTGCTCGTCACCTATTCCGTACAGCGTCTGCATCTCCTTTGTCTCGGCTGACAGGTCAAGGGCCTCAGGAGCTGATGCCTGCATACGCCAGGCCAGCTCGAAACTTTCAATGCGAGCAGACAGTTCGGCGTCCGCCGCATGCTGCACCTGATGCAGGCCGTTCAGCTGCTTCAGCAAATCCAGACCGCCCCGCTGCGATTCGGCCGTCAGCTCCGCCGGACGCATCAGATTGTCAATCGGATCCCCCGTCGGCTTCACCCACGTACCCTGATACACACCCGGCAGAAACCCGGCACTCCAGTTCGCCGCGTGCCCCTTCGGCAGCCCACGACCCTTCGGATCACTCATCACCACAAAACCGGGCAGATTCGCACTCTCACTGCCCAGCCCATAAGTCACCCACGAACCAACGCACGGAAAACCCATCCGCGCAATACCCGTGTTGATCGCGAACAAAGCCGGCGAATGATTGTTCGACTCAGTATACCCGCTTTGAATGATCGCCATGCGATCCACATGCTGGCCCAGATACGGAAAGATCTCGGGCACCATCCGGCCGCATTCCCCCTGCGGCTCAAATCGAAATGGTGACTGCATCAGATTGCCCACCGAATTGCGAAAGAACCCGGTCGTGTTCTGAAAACCGTCATCAAACTCGCGAATCGTCCTGCCATCCCACTTCGTCAGCTCGGGCCGGTAATTCCACGTATCCACCGGACTGGGGCCACCGTTGATAAAGATCCAGATCACCCGCCTGGCCCTGGCCGGGAAATGACCGGGCTGCGCGGCCAGCGGATTCAGCATCCGCGCTGCCCCGGTATCCTCGGCAGCCTGCAGCAGACCCTGGTCCTGCAGCAGCCCCGTCAGCCCCAGCATGCCAAAGCCACAGCCCGTACGAGCCAGAATCTGACGACGAGACCACAGGTGAGGAGCAGCGGCGGGCGGAGACAGCGAGGCAACAGATGGAGTGGTCATGGCGGGCTGACGCTTTCTGGAAAGAAAACGGCGAAATCTGTGGACCGGAAGGAGTGTGAATAATACGGCAAAACGCTGACCACTGCCAATGTATTTGTCAGCGAATGGTCGTTTTGGAACCACGAATGGCCGCGAATGAATCGTCGCTGCCGGCCACCTGCCCCTGGAACAGCAGAGGGGCCCGGGGGCCAGCGGAGGATTTTGTGTTGTTGTGTGTTGGAAAAAACAGCAGTGGCCCCCTCGCCCCCGTTGGGGGCGAGGGGAGGATTGGCTGCCAGTTTTTAGTTTTCAGTTGCCGCGGGGGGGGCGGATTTTGGTTGCCGCACGACCGGCTCACCAGGTGCCAACTCGAGGCCTCACGATCGACAGCATCTGGTCGTGCAGCAGGCCGTTCGACGCAAGGATCGTACTCTTCCGCAACGGCAGCGGATTCCCGCTGCAGTCCGTCACTCGCCCGCCCGCCTCGGTCACCAGCAATTGCCCGGCCGCAAAGTCCCACGGTGACAACTGAAATTCAAAAAATGCCCCGTACAAACCGTCCGCCACATGCGCCAAATCCAGCGCCGCCGTCCCAAAACGACGGATCCCGTGAATGTTCTGCCGAAAACAGTCGCCAATCGCCCCCAGCGTCGCTTCCATCATCGCACCGCGGTCATAGTAAAATCCCGTGCCAATCAGCGACTGATCCATCGTGGCTTCACTGTTCACCTGCAGCCGACGACCGTTGTGATACGCGCCCGCACCCAGCTGAGCTGTGTACAGATCGCCTCGAGCCGGATTCCAGACCACCCCCAGTTGCGGCTGACCCCGGTGCAGCAGCGCAATCGATACCGCAAAATGCGGCAACCCATGCGCAAAATTCGTTGTTCCGTCCAGCGGATCCACCACCCACAAATACTCCGCATCCGTGTCCCCCGCCTGCTCCTCCTCACCCAAAATCGCATGCCCGGAAAATGCCGCCGAAATTCGCGCCGCAATACAACGCTCGGCCGCCACATCCGCATCCGTTACCAGATCCGCGATGCCCTTCTCACGCACATTCACGCTGGCTCGAAAATAACTCAGCAGAATGTCGCCCGCCTCACGCGCCGCACTCACCGCCACGTCAAACTCAGATTGAACCGTCTGACTCACAATGCTGCCCTTCTTCCGAAAACCAGTCCGTCGTCAGTTCCTGCAACTGCCACTCCAGCACCGCCTGCGGACATGACCACACCAGAAAAAATACACTCTCACGCACCGCCCGAGACGCCGGATGCTGCTGCTGGTAGCCGGCACCGCGAGTCGCAGCGAGCCACGCCTGAGCCGTTCGCAGCGCAAGCGAATTGGAACGCCCACGCAGCTGCTCGGCCGTCATCTCGCCCACACCCTCCGCACTCCGCAATAACTGCTCCCATAAACCCCGCGACTCCTGACGCAGCCGCCCAACATAAGGCACCAGGCCCGCTCGCAGCTCCGCCTCATTCGCAAAACCCGCCAGAGCCCCCTCAGCAAATCCCAGTGCCACCGCCGATGTCGACAGTGAACCGGCCGCCGGAGCTGACCCCGAGCCGCCCGACAGCACCCGCTCGCTCGGCCCCTGCAGCACGTCGCCCCGCTGCACATACACACCCGATAACTGCACCTCCGATGTACACGCAGCACTCAGACCCAGCAGCTCCGCAGGAGCCCGCACCGTCACAGAATCCTGCGGCAGCGGAACCACTGCCAGCAACTGCAACCCCGACTCAGTCGTCGCCCCCGTCACCAGCAACTGACTGCTGGCAGCACCCGTCGCCCACGGCACTGTGCCTGTCAACACCCAGCCACCAGCAACCGGCTCCGCCAGCACGGCCGGGCGAGCCAGAAACTGGCGGGATGTCGTCAGGTGCGAGATACCCACGGTCGCCATCACGCGACCCGCTGCCAGATCCTCCAGCAAACTCGCAGACACCACTCCCGCCTGAGCCTGCAGCAGTCGCTGGCAGGCCGCATTCCGCTGCGTCAGCACAAAAGCCGTCGTCAGACAGCAGGCACTCAAGTCCCGGTAAATCTCCAGCAGCTCCACCGCCGAACATCCCAGCCCCCCGCACGACTGCGGCATGTTCCAGCGCCAGCCACCCGCTGCACCCAGCCACGCCAACTGCCGGACAGGCCAGTCACCAACACCCTCCGCTGCCGGCTGACCCCTCAGCCTCTGACACAGGTCGCGGAACTCATCCGATCGAATGACTCGCGACATGAGGCTGGTCCCGCAAGAACTCCACGTTGACGCGGCAGATCAGAAGGCGGCAGATCAGCGACGCGGCAGATCAGCGACGAGCCCCGGTGTAAAGAGCCGGCAGCCAGGCACCGTTCTGCTGACTGCTGGCTACACACTGCTGAATGAAATACATGCCCTCGGCACCGTCATACACGTTCGGGTAAATCGTGTTGCGCTGCTCGAAAACGCCGCCGGTGGCACGAGCCACCATCGAGTCATAGGCGAAACGATACACATTCGCAAAGGCTTCAAAGAAGGCCTCTGGATGCCCCGATGGCAACCGACAGGCCTCACGACCCATCGTGTTCATGAAAGGAGCATTGGGGTCACGAGTATACATCTGATGCGGCGAACCGTTGCGACGCACAATCATCACGTTCGGCTCTTCCTGACGCCACTGCAGAGCACCCTTCGTGCCGTCCACTTCAATGAACAGATCGTTCTCACGACCATGCGAAATCTGGCTGGCCGTCACCGTGCCAATCGCGCCGTTCTCATAACGCACCACCGCATGACCATAGTCGTCCAGAGCACGACCGTCCGCGAAGATCTTCAGGTTGCACGAGATCTCAGACGGCAGCAGGCCAGTCATGTAACGGCCCAGATTGTACGCATGAGTCCCGATGTCGCCGAAACAGCCGGCTGCACCAGAACGCTTCGGGTCCGTACGCCAGGCTGCCTGCTTCTGATCAGATGCTTCCAGTCGAGTCCTGAGCCAGCCCTGAATGTAGTTGGACCGAATCGCATTGATCTCACCCAGCTCGCCATTCAGGATCATCTCGCGAGCCTGACGGACCAGCGGATAACCCGTGTAGTTGTGGCTGACAGCAAACACCACGCCACTGGCTTCCACAACCTTCACAAGTTCTTCGGCCTGAGCAAAGTCAAAGGTCATCGGCTTGTCACAAATCACATTGAATCCCGCAGCCGCCGCGGCTTTGGCTATCTGGAAGTGCGTGTGATTCGGAGTTGCAACACTGACAAAATCAATCCGCTGATCGGCCGGCAACGCCAGCTCACCCGCAATCAGCTCGTCAATCGAACCGTAGGCCCGCGCGGCCGAAATGTCGTAAGCCGGAGCACTGGCTTTGGCTTTGACCGGATCGGACGACAATGCACCAGCCACCAAAGCCGCACGGTTGTCCAGCACAGCCGCCGTGGCATGCACCCGACCAATGAACGCCCCCTGACCACCGCCCACCAGAGCCATCCGAAGCTTGCGATTGAGTTTTCCGTTGGTGGTGTCAGTCATGGAACAGGAACCCTGAAGTCGTAGTGGAATCGGCGCAGAAAGTGCCGGAACGAAGGGAAAATTGAACCGCAAAGGGTAAGCAACCGCTGCGGAAAATTCAAGCGATCAACCGTTTACCACGAATGGACACGAATTTCATGTAGCTCGGGCTTTCCAGCCCGAGATCTGTCCTGAAGGGGCTTCGCTGCGTGTTGTTTTGAACCACGAATTGACACGAATGGTCACGAATTTCTGTAGCTCGGGTTGTAGAGCCCGAGTTCTGCCCTGCAGGGTCTTCGCTGCGGGCGTTTTGAACAACGAATTGACACGAATGAACACGAATTTTTGTAGCTCGGGCTTTCGAGCCCGAGTTCTGCCCTGCAGGGTCTTCGCAGCGGGTTGTTTTGAACCACGAATGAACACGAATGGACACGAATT
>SXGQ01751571.1_pt1 | contig 23182 bp, 20 predicted proteins | sample 3178371 | NCBI WGS metagenome assembly SXGQ01 (sample SAMN11356859, study PRJNA531348) | freshwater metagenome | isolation source: freshwater sample F1-20 | place: China: Fuxian Lake, Yuxi | collected 2017-12-25 | reverse complement strand
CGCAGGTCCGCACGAAGCGGGCGGCCTTTTCCGAGCTTTCGATGTCGAGAACACCTGCGAATTCCATCGGCTGGTTGCCGACGACACCGACGACCTGGCCGTTCAGACGCGAGAAACCACAGGTGATGCTCTTGGCCCAGTACGGGAAGTATTCGAAGTACTCGCCGTCGTCGACGACCTCGCGAATCACCTTCTTCATGTCATAGGGCTGGTTCGGCGACGGGGGCAGGATGTCGCGCAGCATCGGGCATTCGCGGTTCGGGTCGTCGCCCGACTCGACGGTCGGTTGAGCCTCGAGGTTGTTCTGCGGAAGGAACGAGAGCAGGTAGCGCAAGTCGTCGAGGCAGGCCTTTTCGTCCTGTGAAACGAATGTTGCGACGCCCGATTTCGATGCATGGCTCATTGCGCCACCCAACTGCTCGAGGGTGACGTCTTCGCCGGTCACCGTCTTGACGACGTCGGGGCCGGTGATGAACATGTGGCTGCTCTCACGCACCATGAAGCTGAAGTCGGTCATTGCGGGCGAGTACACGGCACCGCCGGCGCAAGGGCCAAGGATGACCGAGATCTGTGGAACGACACCCGATGACAGCACGTTGCGGTAGAAGATGCCGCCGTAGCTGGCAAGCGAGACGACGCCTTCCTGGATGCGCGCACCGGCGCCGTCGTTCAGGCCGACGACCGGGGCGCCGACCTTCAAGGCAAGGTCCATGAGCTTGTGGATTTTTTCGGCGAAGACCTCGCCGAGCGCACCGCCGAACACGGTGAAGTCCTGGGAGAACACGAACACCTTGCGGCCTTCGACCGTTCCCCAACCGGTGATGACGCCGTCGGTGTAGGGGCGCTCTTCGAGGCCGGCCGCATGGGCGCGATGGCGGGCGAGGAGGTCGAGTTCCTGAAACGAGCCCGGGTCGAGGAAGTAGTCGATGCGCTCGCGGGCGAGCATCTTGCCCTTTTCGTGCTGGCGTTCGACCGAGCGGGGCGATCCGGCGTTGTAGGCCTCGTGCTTGCGCTGCCGGAGGTCCTCGATTTTCGCATGCATGGGGTTGTCGCTCACCCGCGAGACGCTACTAGCCAGTCGTTGCAGGGGGTGAAGTCGTCTGGGTTGGGGGCGTCGTTGTTTCGGCCACCGGGGCAAGCGTCGTCACGGGGGCGACGGGCGGGGCCGTCGACGGGCTGGTGACGCCGGGTGGCAGCGACGAGGTGGTGGTGGCCGCGGGGTCGCTGAGTGTGAAGGCACTCGACAGCGGCTCGAGGTCTCCGGTCGTGGTCGTACCCGAGATTTCGACGCTCCACTCGCCGGGTGCGGCGAGTGTGAAGTTGCCCGCGTCGCCGAGAAGTGCTGCACCGCGGCGTGTGAGCGGCACATCGATGAGGTATCCGTCGTAGCCCGGAGCTTTCGGCGTCATGCGCACGGTGAATTCCTGGATGCGACGCGGTTCGAAAAGTTCGATGAGGATCTGGTTCTGGCCCGTCGTTGCGGGACTGACCGAGAAGCGCACGCGGAAGCGATCGTTTTTCAGCTCTTCGCTGAACGCGTAGCGCGGGCCGTTGTCGCGCGGCGCTTCGTAGAAGTGGATCGGCGTCGTTGCCATCATCCACGACGTGAGGGCGAGCACCACGACACCGGCCGTTGCTTCGGTGCCGACCGCGCGTCGCAAGTGCGCGGCCACGCGTTCGTCGAGGGCAGGGACGCGCTGCATACGCGTCAGCACGAACTGGCGCGTCACCCATGTTGCGTACGCCATGAATCCGACGACGAGAATCTTCAGCGTGACGAGACGGCCGTGCTGGCTGGTGACGAGGCTGAAGCCGTCGAATCGGTAGGTGGCAACGACGCCGGTGACGATTGCGAGAGGCATGGCGCGCGTTGCAATGCGTCCGAATCCACGAACCGCCTGTACGAGATCGACATCACCCGGGCCGATGAGCACGACGCGTGCGAGAAGCACGAGACCACCGAACCACGCTGACACGGCGACCATGTGCAGAACCCCGGATGCGTAGCCGAGCGGTGGAAGTCGCCCACCGGTGCGGTCGAAGCCGTAGGTGATGGCGAGAGCGGCGATGATGCCGACGCTCATCAACTGAGTGCCCGGGTCGAGAATGTGCTGCGGGTTCCACACGGCCCAGATGGTGAAGAGCGAGATGAGAACGCGGAAGAGCAACGCTTTTCCGGGCAACGTGTCCCAGAGGTCGCGCCACGTGTTCGGGCTGATCGAGGCGGTGACGCCCTTGCCCGTGTACTGCGCGGTCGTGTAGATCGCGACAAGCACGAGCGCGGCGATGTTCAGGATGACGACGAATCGCAGAAAGCGTCGGCAGACCGCGTATTCGACACCCTCGGGCCACGCGAAGAGAATGAGGATGACGCCACCGACGAGTGTTGCGGAGAAGATGTAGGAGAGCAGTCGGAAGAGGCCGAGCGGGCCACCGACGCGCGGGGACTTGTCGACAACGGGATTCCCGTCACCGGGTGTCACGGGTGCCGGAAGAGTCGTTCCGGTCGGCAGCACAGTCGAAGTTGTCGCTGCGGCGATGGACGAGGTGAAACTGAAAGCACCGCTGCTGCCGTCGGGGAGTGCCCAACTGACGACGCACGCACCCGCAGCGGGCACCTGGGTGAGGGGCGCACTCACGGTTTTCAGGTCGGTACCGAGTTGCGCCGCGCCAAGGCTGACGATGTTCCCGTCGCACACGAGCGACAGCCCCATTTGGTTGACATCGTTCGGGTTGGCGAGCGGATTGCTGAAGACGAGTTGAAGCTGCGTGGGGGCGACGGTCACGTTCTCGCTCGGCGCAGGGTTGGACGATGACAGGGTGTTGTCGCCCACCGCGTCTGCGGTGCCGGCCGACAGCAGCGCACCCCAGAGTCCGAAGAGAAACCCGATGACGACGGAGGCAAAAACCGACGATCGGACACGGCGACGGACACGGAACATGGCGCTCTGCACGGTAGTCAATTCAGTGCGGGCGACGGGCCACGCCGCACCCGATCGGTAGGCTCGGTCCGTGGCCGTGCAATCGCTATACCGTCGTTACCGGCCCCGTCGGTTCAGCGAACTGCGCGGCCAGGACCACGTCGTGCGCGCATTGCGCAATTCGGTCATCAACCAGCGCGAGGGTCAGGCGTATCTGTTCTCGGGGCCGCGCGGCACGGGCAAAACCTCGACCGCTCGCATTCTCGCCAAGGTGCTGAACTGCGAATCACCCGTTGATGGAGAACCGTGCTGTGCGTGTGCATCATGTCTGGCGGTCGAGGCCGGCACCAGCTACGACGTCATCGAACTCGACGCAGCCAGCAACAACGGTGTCGAAGCCGTGCGTGACCTCATCGACAGAGCGGGTCTGGGGAGCCCCGGGCGCCACCGCGTGTTCATCCTCGACGAAGTCCACATGTTGTCGAAACCCGCCGAGGCCGCGTTGTTGAAGACCCTGGAAGAGCCTCCGTCGCATGTCGTCTTCGTTCTTGCCACCACCGACCCGCAAAAGGTCAGTGAGACCATCCGCAGCCGTACCCAGCACCTGCAGTTCCACCTGCTGCCGATGCACGATTTGGCCGAGCACGTGCGCTTCGTCGTTGCCGACGCGGGTCTTGAAGTCACTGATGCGGCAATCGAGCAGGTTCTCGTTCAGGGTGGGGGAAGTGCGCGTGACACGTTGTCCGCGCTCGAGCTTGTCGTTGCGGCGGGAGGTGTCGCTCAAGATTCGGTCGATCTCGACGAGTTCATAGAAGCGATCATCGACGGTGACCCCGCTCGCGCTCTTGCGGCGGTCGCTTTCGCGGCGCAGCAGGGTCGCGACCCCCGCACGCTCGGTGACCAACTCGTACGCCACCTGCGCGAGGCGTTTCTCACGCAGATGGCACCCGAACTTGTGCAACTTCCCGTCGAACGCGCGGAACAGGTGGGCGCCTGGGCGCAGCGCATGGGCAACGGTTCGATCGTGCGATCGATGGAGGCCATCGGTGACACGCTGATCGAGATGCGCCATGCGCCCGACGCGCGGCTCTTGCTCGAAGTGTCGTTGATGAAACTGTGCAGCCTCGGCGACTCGGGCGACGTGGCGGGCCTCGTCGCGCGCATCGAACGACTCGAACGCGCGGTTGCCACCGGTGTGACGGCCACGCCCGCGGCACCGCCGCCGCCAGTCGACCCCACCACGGGTCGCGCGAAGTTGGGCGGAGCCGCACGGCCCGCCAGCGACACGCCGCGTGCTGCACCCGAGCCGAAGTTGGTGAAGCCCGCTGCGTCGAAGGCAACGCAAGAAGTTGCACCGACACCGACGTCGGTGCCCGCACCGGTTGCGGCGAACGCCTCGGAGAGTCCGGCTGAACTGTGGCCACAGGTGTTGACATCGCTCAAGCCCTTGGTGCGTGCGCTCTACAGCGCGTGCAGCGTGTCGTCACCGACACCCGACACGGTTGTGCTCAGTGCTCCGAATGCGGTGCACCAGGCGAAATGCAACGAACACGCGGCCACTGTTGCTGCCGCGTTCGAAAAGTTGACCGGCCGCGAGGTGGGTTTGAACGTCGACGTGGGCGATGCGCCAAAAGATCGATCTGCTGCCGCGCCTCGCGCGGCGCGAGCGAAGGTTGCAAGCGACGAGATTCCCCACGACGACATCGATCCGTCCGAGTTGTCCGACATGCCTGTCGTCCCGGTCGAAAGCGCGCTCGATCGCATCAGCCGCAGTTTTCCCGGTTCGAAGGTGATCGACGAGGGTGGTGCCAAGTGAGTGCGTACACCGCACCGGTGCAGGCACTCATCGACGAACTCGGGAGGCTTCCGGGAGTCGGCCCGAAGTCGGCACAGCGCATCGCGCTCCACCTGCTGAAAGCAGACAACAACGATGTTGCCCGCTTGGCCGAGGCCATCGTCATTGCGAAAAAGCGCGTGCGGTTTTGTGAGCGCTGTTTCAACATCGCCGACGAGAACCTGTGCCCCATTTGTACGGACACACGTCGCGAAGGGTCGACACTGTGTGTCGTCGAAGATGCGCGCGACATCATCGCCATCGAAAAGACGGGTGTATTCCGAGGCCGCTATCACGTGTTGCTTGGTGCAATCAGCCCGATGGATGGCATCGGACCCGAACAACTGAAGATCCGCGAATTACTCACGCGTCTCGAGCCCGAGGCCGTGCGCGAGGTGATCATGTGCACGAACCCCACGATCGAAGGCGATGTCACCGCGATGTACCTTGCGCGCGCTTTGAGCACTCTTGACATCAAGGTCACACGCATCGGCACAGGACTACCGGTGGGTGGTGACCTTGAATACGCCGACGAGCTCACGCTCGGACGCGCACTCGAGGGTCGCCGCGAAATACGTGACTAGTGCCACAACGGTTCTCCCGTCGGTGAGTCCGTGGGCGTCCGCGACCTGTAGGTTGGGTAGATGACGGATCTTGCCGGGAAAGTTGACCAGCCAGCATTGATCGACGTCGTGCGCGGTCTCCCCGAGGGGTGTTACCGGCGTTCGACCTCGCGGGGCCTTCTGTACGTCGCGCGCGATGCTGCGGTCTACGTGGTCTTGCTGTTCGCGCTGATCACCGTCGACGCCTGGTGGGCTGTGCCGTTCCTGTGGTTGGCGACGGGTCTGTGCATCAGTGGCATTTTCGTCATCGGTCATGACGCGTCGCACAACGCGTTGTTCGACTCGAAACGGCTCAATGCGTTCGTGGCCAAGTTGGCTCTGTTGCCGTCGGCTCACGTGGAGTCCGCCTGGGATTTCGGCCACAACCGTGTTCACCACGGCCACACCGTGAAGCAGGGGATGGACTTCGTGTGGCACCCGGCGACCAACGAAGAGTGGTCGACGATGGGTCGTTTCGCACGTTTGCGCCACCGCTTCGAATGGTCGTGGCTCGGCGCGGGCTTCTACTACGGACGCAACGTGTGGTGGAACAAGATGATGCGCTTCAGCACCGAGGGCAAACTCGGCGGAACCATCGCACGTGAGCGTCGGGTGATGTTGCTACTGCTTGCGATCGCTGCGGGCGCGGTGGGCTACGCGGGGTGGATGGCGCACGGCAGCGTCGTCGGAGTGACGTGGATGATCGTGAAGGTCGCCGTCGTTCCGTGGCTGTTCTTCACCTGGATGATCGGCTTCGTTGTCTACGTGCAGCACGTCAACAACGACATTCGTTGGTATCCGCGGCGCGAGTGGACGAAGTTCCGTGGCCAAATGGAAGGCACGACGAATCTGCGGATCCCGCGGGTATTCAACTTCTTTCTTCACAACATCTTCGTTCATGTTCCACACCACGTCGACATGCGCATTCCGTTCTACCGACTGCCACATGCGATGCGGTCGATCGAGTCTGGATTCCCGGGCGTTGCCATCACCAAGAAGTTGCGACTGCGCGACTACCTGTCGACGACCGCGGGTTGCAAGTTGTACGACTTCGATGCGGGCAAGTGGTCGCGTTACCCGACGAAGACCGCCGCTTAGTACCGCTACCGATCGGAGACGCCGCGCGTGGCGATTGGTGACGCCGGATAGATGCTGCGTTGTCCGCCGGCGGTGACCGCGACGATGCAGACGATGACGTAAGCCGGCAGCCCGTTCCAACCGAACAACTCGACGCCGATCACCGTGCAGGCGAGCGGAGTCTTAGATGCGGCGGCTAACACGGCGACGAGGCCGAGCGCGGCGAACAACGGCACCGACGCATCAGTGACACGCGCGAACTGCGCACCCGCAAGTGCACCTATCACGAAGAGTGGCAGCATTTCTCCGCCGACGAATCCGCTACCGAGCGAAACCGCGGTGAAGACCATTTTCCACAGGAAGGCGACCCCGCCGATGCCCAACGCTCCGGCCAGCGCGATGTCGACGAGGTCGAACGAGCCACCGAGATAGAGGCGCGAGTCGGCGAGCGCAACGAGACCGAGCACGCACAGGCCGCCGATGAGTGGACGGGCCGGGGGCCAGGGAATCGTGCGTGCGAACGCATCTCCCGCGATGTGCTCGAGAGCCATGAACGCCCCGGCGACGAGACCAAAAAAGATTCCCGCGACGAAGTAACGCCACAGATGCGACCAGTCGAGGTTCAGGGCATCGGTATGGAACGGGTGGTGGTGCTCGATACCGACGGCCCGGGCGGTGAAAAAGGCGATGATGCTCGATGCAAGGGCAGATGGCAGAACCGAGACGTGGCGGTACGACTCGCGCTGAACTTCGACGGCGAACAACCCGCCCGCGGCAGGAACCCCGAACAGTCCACCGAATGCCGCAGCGACGGCGCACACGAGCAGTCCGGTACGCGTGTGGCGGTCGATATGGAAGCGCCGGGCGGTTTCGTCGGTGATGCTGGCGACGATCTGCACCGCCGCGCCTTCGCGACCGACGCTGGCGCCGACGAGGTGCGATGCAATGCTGCCCGACCAGATCATTGGCGCCATCCGCGCGGGCACTTCACCGTCGGGAACATGCGCGGCATCGAGCACGAGGCTCGTCCCACCCGCGATCGGTTGGCCGAAGCGGTGGTAGAGCAAACCGAGGGCGAGGCCTCCGACGGGCAACAGCCACACAAGCCAGTCGAGGTCGGTGCGTGTCGTCGTCGCCCAGTTCAACGACCCGAGGAAGAGTGCGGCGAGAAGACCACCGACAGCGCCGATCAACCCGGCGCCGATAAAACGGACGAGCAGTGTCCTAGAGCGAGCGGACAATGATCGCGTCGCCCTGACCGCCGCCACCGCACAGTGCGGCTGCACCCATGCCGCCGCCCCGACGACGCAGTTCGTGGAGAAGGTGCAGGGTGATGCGGTTGCCGCTCATGCCGATGGGGTGGCCGAGCGCGATTGCCCCACCGTTCACATTGGTGATCTCATCGGTGATACCGAGTTCCTTCATTGACGCGATGCCGACTGCGGCGAACGCCTCGTTCAGTTCGAAGAGATCGAGGTCGGAGATCTTCTTGCCGATCTTTCCGAGTGCCGTCTGGATCGCGCGGCTGGGCTGATGGAGAAGCGAGATGCTGTCGGGTCCGGCAACGAGACCGTAGGACAGCACTTCGCCGAGCGGAGTGACGCCGCATGCATCGGCGGCTTTCCTGCTCATCACGATTACTGCGCTGCCACCATCGCTGATCTGGGATGCATTGCCCGCGGTGATCGAGCCCTCTTTCACGAAGGCGGGTTTGAGAGCGGCGAGTGATTCGCCGGTAGTGCCGGGGCGCACACCCTCGTCGGTGTCGAACATGAGGGGATCACCCTTGCGTTGCGGAATTGCGACGGGAACGATCTCCTCGCTCAGGCGACCCTCTTTGATCGCATTTGCGGCGCGTTCGTGGCTCTTCGCGGCGAAGTCGTCCTGTGCGACGCGACCGATGCCGCCCGCGTTGTACTTCTCGGTGCCCTCACCCATGAGGCAGGCGTCGAAGGCGCACCACAGACCGTCCTTGATGATCGCGTCGGCGAGTTCCGTGTTTCCGTAACGGAAACCACCACGTGCACCGCCGGCGATGTAGGGAGCCCCCGTCATGGATTCCATTCCACCTGCAACGACGATGTCGGCATCGCCCGCCTGGATCATCTGGTCGGCAAGATAGATGGTGTTGATTCCCGAGAGACACACCTTGTTGATGTTGACCGCGGGTACGTAGAGGGGAATTCCGGCCTTGACAGCGGCCTGACGTGCGGGCACCTGCCCCTGGCCCGCCATCAACACCTGTCCCATCATCACGTGGTCGACCTGATCGGGCTTCACGTTCGCGCGCGACAGAGCCTCGGCGATGGCGATGGCTCCGAGCTCGGCGGCGCTGAACCCGGCGAGGGCTCCGCTCATCTTTCCGATTGGCGTGCGCGCTCCGGCAACAATGTATGAACCTGGCATGTTCCCGATAATAGGCCTTTCCTGCCAAGGCGACCGTACCCGTGGGTAACCTCTCGGAATGGCTGAAAGCACGATGGCTGAAGTCCGTGACGCGATCCTCGCGGGTGCCGATTCGGCGACGATCGCAAAATTGCCGATCCCGGAGTCGTACCGCGGTGCACACCTCTTGAAGTCGGAAACATCGATGTTCGACGGAATGGCGTCGAACGACAAGGACCCGCGCAAGAGCCTGCATGTCGGCGACGTGCCAACACCCGAACTGGCACCCGACGAGGTGTACGTCGCGGTGATGGCGTCGTCGATCAACTTCAACACCGTGTGGAGCAGCATCTTCGAACCCGTGTCGAGTTTCGGACCGATGCGGCGGCTCGCCCGTGAAAGCGAGTGGGCAAAGCGCCACGACCGCGATTACCAGGTGGTCGGTAGTGATGCGTCGGGTGTCGTGCTGCGCGTCGGCGCTGCCGTGCGCAACTGGAAGCCGGGCGACCATGTCACCGTTCATTGCAACCACGTCGATGATCAGGACCAATCGGCGCACAACGACTCGATGATGGCGGCGAACCAACGGATCTGGGGATACGAAACCAATTTCGGTGGACTTGCCGACTTGTCGGTGGTGAAGGCGAACCAGTTGATGCCCAAGCCGACCCACTTGTCGTGGGAGGAAGCGGCCGTCAGCGCTTTGTGCAACTCCACGAGCTACCGCATGCTCGTGTCCAAGAACGGCGCGCAGATGAAGCAGGGTGACGTCGTTCTCATCTGGGGTGCCACCGGCGGCATCGGTGCCTACGCCGTGCAGTACGTGTTGAATGGCGGAGGTATTCCCGTCGGGGTCGTCAGTTCACCCGACAAGGCGAAGATCCTCCACGAGATGGGATGTGAGGCGGTCATCGACCGCAAGTCGGCGAATTACAAATTTTTCGATGACAACAACAACCACGACGAAAAGGAATGGCGTCGCCTTGGCTCCGACATCCGCGATCTCGTCGGTGAAGACCCGGACATCGTGTTCGAACACCCCGGTCGTTCAACGTTCGGTGCGTCAATGTACGTCGCGAAGCGTGGTGGCACGGTCGTCACGTGTGCCGCGACGAGTGGCTTCATGATGGAGTTCGACAACCGTCATTTCTGGATGCGGCTCAAGCGTCTGGTCGGCAGCCACTTCGCGAACTACCGCGAGGCATGGGAGGCCAACCGCCTGATCGCCAAGGGAATGATCCATCCCGTCATGTCGCAGGTCTTCGACCTGAACCACGTGGGCGAAGCCGCCCATCAGGTGCACCACAACATGCACGAGGGCAAGCTGGGCGTGCTGTGCCTGGCGCCCGAGGCAGGCCTTGGCATCGACGATCCGTCCCTGCGGGCGAAGGCCGGCGAGGCGAATATCAACATGTTTCGCCGTTAGGCGAAGCAAAATGGGACGATAGAGCCATGTTGCTGACTGAAATCGATCACGTTGCCATCGCTGTTCGCGACCTCGAGGCGGCCATCGGCTACTACCGCCGCGCCTTTGGTGCGGAGGTCGAACACCGCGAAGTCGTGGAAAGCGACGGTGTCGAAGAAGCGCTGCTGAAAGTTGCCGAAAGCTACGTGCAGTTGATCACGCCCACGCGTGAGGATTCGCCCGTTGCCAAGGCGATCGAGAAGCGCGGTGAAGGTCTCCATCACATCGGGTACCGCGTCGCAGATTGCGGGAAGGCGCTCGAAGCGATGATCGCGGCCGGTGCCCAGCCGATCGACAAGGCACCGCGCCCCGGCAGTCGTGGGACGACCGTCGCCTTCATTCACCCCAAGGGTTCTTTCGGCACGCTCATCGAACTGGTGCAGGAGTAGGCCACGCCGTACGTCGTTGCGCTCCTCGGTCTCGCGGCCGGCTACTGGGTGGTTGAAGCCGTCCAGAAGAACCTGCGACGCATCCGCAAATACACGCTGAACATCGGTCTGCCCCAAACCGTGGCGATCGCCACGTGGACGGCGGTCGGTGCCTTGCTCCTTCACCGTGAAGCGACGCGCGCGCTTCTCACCATCGCTGCCATCGCGGTGTTCACCGGGCTGTTGGCTCTGTCGATCATCGATGCCTACACCCATCGCGTGCCGCGCTACGTGACGGGGCTCATGATCGTCGTCGGTGTTCCCGCGATCGTTCTCGACGCCGTGTGGCACTGGGATCCGACGGAGCTCCTTCGCGGCCTCGCCGGTGCCGTCGCATTGTTCGCGTTGTATTCGCTGATCTCGGTGGTGTCGCGCGGTGGCTTCGGCAAGGGTGACGTGATGCTCGCACCCTCGGTCGGGTTGCTGCTCGCCTACCAGGGCTGGGACGTTCTCATTCGTGGGACGGTGTACACGTTCGTCCTTGCAGGAATCGTGAGCGCCGTGTTGATGGCGATGCGCGCCCTCGACCGTCGCGACCACATCGCCTTCGTGCCCTACATCGCCGTGGGCGCTTTCATTTCTTTCCTCGTTTAGGCCCTCGCTGTCAGCGGTCTAGGCTCGGTCCATGAGCCTCATCGAAGACCGTCTCGCCATCGGCGACGTCATCATCCGTTACGCGGATGCCATCGACCAGTGCGACTACGACCGTTACTGCACCTGCTTCACCGATGACGTGGAAGTCGCCGGATTCAGCGCCGGGTCGATCAAGGGTCTTGCCGAGTACCGCGAATGGGTGTCGGCGGCGCGCAACAAGTACGGTCGTACGCAACACATGATCGGCAACATCCAGGTCGCTGTGAACGGTGATACCGGAACGTTGCGCAGTTACGTCCAGGCGACGCACGAACTGCCGAGCGACCCCGACCACCTTTTTGTTTTGTGGGCCGCATACAACGACGAAATGATCCGCACGAAGGATGGCTGGAAGATCAAACGCCACGAATTGGAACGTCTGATCAACGTGAAAAAGGTTCCGATCACCTCGTTGTGATGCGTGTTCATCTGGTCGACGGGACGTACGAGCTGTACCGGCAGCACTACGGCCAGGCAGTGCGGCACAGTGAACCGCCACCTCTGGCGGCAACGATCGGGGTGTTGTCGTCGACGCTGCAGCTGATTTCTGACGGCGCGACACACGTCGGTGTGGCCACCGACCACGTGATCGAGAGTTTCCGCAACGAGTTGTACGACGGTTACAAGACGAGTGAGGGGATGGAGCCCGTTCTCCTGCACCAAATCCCTTTGCTCGAAGACGCATTGCGCGCCCTGGGTGTCACCGTGTGGGCGATGGAAGAGTACGAAGCCGACGACGCGTTGGGAAGCGCGGCGCGTGTGGCGGCAGGCGACAAGCGAGTGAAGCAGGTCTTGATGCTGTCGCCCGACAAGGATCTCGGCCAGTGCGTCGTGGGCAAGCGCGTCGTGCAGTTCGACAGACGGAACAACGCCATCATCGACGACGCGGCGATCCGCGAGAAGTTCGGGGTGGGGCCCGAGTCGATCGCTGACTATCTCGGCTTGGTGGGTGACACGTCCGATGGGTTTCCCGGGTTGCAGGGTTGGGGCGCCAAGAGCGCGTCGACGGTGTTGGCGAAATGGAAGACGATCGAGGCGATTCCCGATGATGAAACGAAGTGGGGCGTTCAGGTTCGCGGCGCGGCAAAACTGGCCGCAACGTTGCGCGACAATCGCGAGGCTGCCGCTTTGTTCAAGCGCATTGCAACGATCGTCACCGACGTTCCTGTCGGGAGTGTCGACGAGTGGCGCTGGTCGGGGCCGACGAGCGACTTTGCGGACCTCGCAAACGAAATGGGTCAGCCGAATCTGTCGAAGAAGGCAGACGCGCTTGGCGGTCGTATCAACTCCCGAGGTAACGACTGAGGTGACGGCCAGGCGATCTGCGGCACACGCCTGATCCGGTGGAGGCTGCTGCGTTCCCGCCCTGACCTGGTTGACCGGGCCGACGTTGCACAGGACCCGACCGCCACCTCACTTGCTGCTGGGTTCAGGCTATAGGTGGATAGCCTGCGACACTCGATACAAGTATCCGGAAGAGTGCGAGAGCGGCCGAATCGGCAGCATTGGAAATGCTGTGACCTCGCAAGGGGTCCGTGGGTTCAAATCCCACCTCTTCCGCCAGAAAATTCAGACGTTGTTGAACTCGGCGAGCAGCTCGTTGCGGTAACTGTGCGTGGAATCGAAGCGCGCCAGGAGATACGGCCCCGAGAGCATCCGATCGTGTTTTGGTTTTTGTCCTGCCGACAGACACGAGGGTAGGCATTCGATGTTTGCCCAGTAGGGCGGAGTCACGAAAAGCGGAATCGAGTAACGATCGGTTTGGCGTGGGTTGATCACGCGGTGGGGATTCGACACCCATCGGTCGTTCGTCCAAATTGCCATCAGATCCCCGATGTTCACCACGAGGTGGTCTTCGGGAATTGAAACATCGATCCACTTGCCGCCACGCTTCATCACCTGCAGACCACCGACGCCGTCGTCGGACAACAAGGTGATCGACCCGTAGTCGGTGTGTGCTCCACAGCCCATCTGTCCTGCGATCGGCGCGACGGTCTCCTGCTTCGGGTAGTGGATGAGGCGCAGGTTGTAGATCGTCTCGCCGAGGGACATGAAATGTTCGAGTGGCAGATCGAGCGCAACGGCCATCGCACGCATCATTCGCTCGGCGGCATCGACTGCTTCGGTGAAGTAGGCGTCGTAGGCGGCCCTGAAACCCGGCGTCGTGGGAAGTTGGTTCGGCCCATGAAGTGGAGTGCCTTTCAGCACCTCCGGATGATCGGCAGCGTGGTCGATACCGGTGTCGAGGGTTTCCTTCAGGTCGCCGGCCATCGTGTTCTTGTCGTCGAGGGTTTCGGTGGCGATGCCCACGTATCCGCGATGGCAATTCGACTTTCCGATCGCGATCGCGTTCTTTGTCTCGACGGGTTCGTCGAAGAACGCGCGCGAGGCTGCGAGCATCGCAGCCTTGGTGGCAGGCGAAACACCGTGGTTCTTGGCGAGGATGAAACCCGTCTGGCGGAAGGTCTCGTCGAGCAAGCGAGCCTCTTCACGGGCGTCTTTGGAGATTCCGCGCCCTCTTGCGAACGACGCCAAATCGATGGTGGGAAGCGACTTGCCCATGACCGAAACGTAACACCGGCTGAGTCTTGACTACATTGCCCGAGGTGGCAGCAAACGAAATGTCAAGTGCCGAGCTCGCAGCCGACGAGCAAGCGATGCGTGACGCATTGGGCGAGGCGAAGATGGCGCCCGCACACGGCGATGTTCCGGTCGGCGCCGTGGTGGTTCACGACGGCGAGATCATCGCCTCGCGCCACAATGAACGAGAAAAGTCCGGCGACCCCACGGCACATGCCGAGGTGCTTGCTCTGCAAGACGCCGCCGCGCGCCTCGGCCGTTGGAGACTCGACGACTGCACCCAGTACGTCACGCGCGAACCCTGCGTGATGTGCGCGGGTGCACTGCTGAACGCCCGCATCGGCCGCCTGGTTTTTGGTGCCGCCGATCTGAAGGCCGGTGCCACCTCGAGTCTCTACAACGTGTGCGCCGATCCGCGTCTCAACCACAATCCGCCGTTCCGCCACGGCGTTCTCGCTGCCGAGTGCTCGGCACTGCTGTCCGATTTCTTTGCCGAACGCCGATAGCGTTCCCGAACGGAAGGGTGCCAGAGCGGCCGAATGGGACGGTCTCGAAAACCGTTGTGGGTTTGTGCCCACCGTGGGTTCAAATCCCACCTCTTCCGCCAGAAAGCCCGCCGACAGGCGGGCTTTTTTCATGCACAGGTGGATTCCTGCTCCGGAATCTCGAACTCGACGAGATAGGCGTCGACGCGGTCGGTGACGCACTCGCTGGTGCCGTAACCGGTGTGTTGGTCTTCCGTGACGACAATCAGTCGGCCGTCGGTGAGGGCGGCGGCCATCTTGCGTGAGGACTCAAGCGGTGTGGCGGCATCACCCGTTGTTCCGACAACGACGATGGGCCCGGAACCGATGTTCGAAACGGGCGACTTTGGCTTCGACCTCACCGGCCAGAGGGCGCAGTTGAAGCCGATCGCGAAGAACCCGCCGAGGCGAGGTGCGATTGCCTCGAACTCGGGCAGTTGGGCCTCGACGTCGTCGACTGTTTCGCCGCCGTTGTCGTCCAGACAGCTGATGGCGATGAAGGCTTCGAGAAGGTTGTCGTAACTTCCGTCGGGTTGTCGCTGGTAGTAGTCGTCGTAGAGAGCGAGGAGTCCGGTCCCGTCGGCGATGGGCTTCTTCGTTGCATCGGCGATTGCCTCGGCGAGCGTCGGCCACAGGGAGGACGAGTACATCGCGTCGACGACCGCGGTGTAGGCAACTGTCGAGGTGACGAGGGTCCGCTTGTCATTAACGAACAGGGGATCACGTTCGGTGCGGCGAATCATTTCGTCGAACAGTGCGGCGGGATCACCACTGTTGTAGGCGGCGCACGTCTTGCGGGTCGCACAGTCGGCGAAGAAAGCGTTCAGTTCCCGCTCGAATCCGGCGGCTTGGTCGAGACCGGCCTGAATATACGATGCATTGGGGTCGCTCGCGCCGTCGAATACCGCTGCGCGCACGGAGTCGGGGAAGAAGTTTGCCCACGTCGCACCGAGTTCGCTTCCGTAGGAGAATCCGAAGTACGAGATCTTCTCGTAACCGAGCGCGCGACGCAGCGTATCGATGTCGCGGGCACTCGCGATGGTCGAGATGTAGGGCAGGATCTCGCCACTCTTGGTTTTGCAAGCATCGTTGAAGGCCTGCGCGTCGTCAATCAGCCGTTCACGTTCTCCGGGCGAGTCGTACGTGACGTCGGCGGAGAAGTAAGGGTCGACCTCATCGACGCAGTCGACGAACGGTTCGGAAGCGCCCGTGCCGCGTGGATCGAATGCAACAATGTCGAAGTTGTCGAGCAACTTCTGTGAGAAATAGAACTCGGCCTCCATGGCCATCGATGCGCTTTCGGCACCGGGGCCGCCGCGGTTGACGAAGAGTGGTCCAACCGAAGGCGTCTTCCCGGCGGGCCGCATGCGGACGGGGAGGGTGAACGAACCAAGTGACGGGTTCTCGTATTCGTACGGCACCTCGAGGGTTGTGCACTTCACTTTTGCCGAACCAGGGCACGCCGACCATGTGATGGGTTGGACGGGTGGTCGAGGCACGGAACTCGACGCGGCGACCGTTGTCCCGGGAGCGACCGAGGACGTGGTTGAGTCGGAGTCCGTGACCGTGGTGACGTCGTTGTTCGCGGCAATTTCATCTGTCGAGACGGTGGTTGCCACCGTCGAGTCGCCCGACCCGCACGCGGACACCACGATGGCGGTGATGACGACCGCGATCGAGACGCGGATGAGTGACCGAATGGTAGACGGCCGACGCATGAGTTCGTAGGTTACGACCTCTAACCTCACGAGGGTGCGCATGAACCCACACATGATGCTGCCGGGTGACGCAAGTGCCGTGGCCGGTGCGAAGCTCGGCCGACAAGCGCTGCGTCGGGTGTGGACCTTTGCGCGACCCTACCGATGGCCGATCGCAGGCTTTCTCGGTGCCATTCTCGTGTCAGCCCTACTGGCGCTCGCCCCGCCACTCTTGTTCCGTGCGATTCTCGACACCGCGATTCCCGATGCGGACAAGGGACTCATCGTGGTGCTGGCGGCCATCTTGGTGTCGGCTGCACTGGGTGATGCGCTGCTCGCCATCGTGCAGCGGTGGTACTCGTCGCGCATCGGTGAGGGCTTGATCTATGACCTGCGCGTTGCGTTGTTCGACAAGGTTCAGCAGATGCCGATCGCATTTTTCACGCGAACCCAGACCGGTTCGCTGATCAGCCGACTGAACAACGACGTCGTAGGCGCACAGACGGCGGTCACCACGACACTCGGAAGTGTCGTGTCGAACGTGGTCGTGCTCACAACGACTCTTGCAGCAATGATTGCTCTCGAATGGAGGCTCACTGCTCTGTCGCTCGTGGTGTTGCCCCTCTTCATTCTTCCGGCAAAGCGTGTCGGCCGGAAGCTGCAGGAGATATCGCGCGAGCAAATGGGTCTCAATGCCGAAATGAACACCCAAATGACCGAACGCTTCAACGTGTCGGGCGCGTTGCTCGTCAAACTTTTCGGTCGACATCGGGGTGAAGTCGACGCGTTCGGTCGGCGTGCCGGACGTGTGCGCGACATCGGTGTGCGTTCCGCGCTTTATGGTCGAGTGTTCTTCGTGGCGCTCGGTCTGGTCGGTGCGCTCGGTGCCGCCGCGATCTACGGCGTCGGTGCGTATCTCGTGGTCGACGGAGACATCTCGGCCGGAACGCTGGTTGCGATGGCTGCATTCGTGCAGCGGATCTATCAGCCGCTCACCGGCCTCACGAATTCGCGAATCGAAGTGATGACTGCGTTCGTGAGTTTCGAGCGGGTCTTCGAGGTCCTCGATGCTCCGGTGATGATCACCGACTCGCCGGCTGCGGTTGATCTCATCGAGGCGAAGGGGGCGATAGAGCTTCGCGACGTCGTGTTCAGATATCCCGCCGGCCGTGACGTGTCGATCGCGTCGCTCGAGGCTGCGGGCGTGATGCAGGGGAGCGATCCCGACACCGACGTGCTGCAGGGGGTCTCGCTACGCGTCGAACCAGGGGAAACGGTCGCTCTCGTCGGCGCAAGCGGTGCGGGCAAGAGCACCCTCGCGGCACTCGTGCCCCGCCTCTATGACGTGACAGCGGGTGCGGTGTTGATCGACGGTCACGACGTGCGCTCGCTGACCCTCGATTCGTTGCGTTCTGCCATTGCAGTCGTGTCGCAAGACCCGCACTTGTTCCACGAATCGATTGGCGACAACCTGCGCTACGCCAAACCCGATGCAACTGACGAGGAGTTGCGCGCAGCATGCACCGCGGCGCGCATCATCGACACGATCGATGCACTGCCGGACGAATTCCGGACCATCGTTGGCGAACGTGGGTATCGCATGTCGGGTGGTGAGAAACAGCGTCTCGCGATCGCGCGTCTGTTGCTGAAGAATCCGGTGATCATGGTGCTCGACGAGGCGACCAGCCATCTCGACAACGAGAACGAGGCCGCGGTTCAGGCCGCCCTCGACGAAGCTCTGCGCGGTCGAACGGCGCTGGTCATCGCGCACCGTCTGAGCACCGTGCGCAGCGCCGACCGCATCGTGGTTCTCGACCAGGGACGCATCGTCGAGTCGGGCAACCACGAGGAGTTGATGGAAAGCGACGGACTGTATGCAGCGCAGGTGCGTGCCGGCTCGGCCGAGGGGATTCTTTCGTGAGCTCCTTCGATGACGACTTCGACGACGATGAATTCGAAGACGAGATCGAAGACGAGGGCTCTGCTGACGGGACGCTGAGTGTCAGCGAGTTCATCAAGGCCGTTAACCGTGTGCTCACGCGCGAGTTCCGCCCAGGTGTGTGGGTGCAGGGTGAGGTCGTGAAGTGGCGCGTGGTCGGACGCAATGCGTACTGCCAACTCGTGGAGAACAAGAACGGAAAATCCGTTGGCACGCTCGAGCTGTCGTTATTCAACGACAACCTCGTGCGGGTGAACAACAAACTGCGCGAGCACCGCGTTGCGATGGAAGACGGAATCAAGGTGCGGGTCCTCGGCAAACCGGAGGTGTGGGACGCGGCGGGCAAGTTCAGCCTCGTTGTCACATCGATCGACCCACGCTTCACCCTGGGCGACATGCAGGCCACACGCGATGAACTGGTGAAGAAACTCAAGACGGCCGGTCTCTACGACGAGAACCGCAACCGTAACTTTCCCGATCTGCCCCTGCGTATCGGCGTCATCACCAGCGTAGGTACGGCGGCCTGGCACGACATCCACAGCAGGTTCGCGGCCTCGGGTCTTCCGTTCCAGTTGAAGGTTGCCAACGTGCGTGTGCAGGGCGACGTGGCAGTACCCCAGATAGTCGACGCGCTGTGGGCCCTCGGCGCACGCGACGACATCGACGTGATCATGATGGTTCGGGGCGGCGGCTCGAAGACCGACCTTGCGTGTTTCGACGCCGAGGCAATCGCGGTGGCAATCGCACAGTCACCGTTGCCCGTCATCACCGGCCTCGGCCATGAGATCGACGTCAGCATCGCCGACGAGGTGGCCCATGCGCACTACACCACGCCGACCGCATGTGCCGCCGCGTTGATCGATCACGTTCAAGCAATGGTCGATGCCGCCGAGTCGGGCTGGCAATCGATCGCACGTCACACCGGCGGACTTCTCGACGTCGCCGAGGCACGGCTGCTCGAACGAGCAGGTGGAATCAGAACCATGGCAGTTGGGGCCGTCGAGCGGGCGAACACCCGCCTTGCCCTCGTGACACAGCAATTGGCGACTCGTCCCGGCGCCATCCTCTCCGGGGCCGAGCGGAATCTGTCGGTGTTCGACGCGCGGGCGAGGCTGCTCGATCCGGTGAACACGATGGCCCGCGGGTGGAGCATCACCCGCACTGCCGACGGCAGCACGCTGCGTTCGACGAAACAGGCAAAGGAAGGCGAGACGTTGGTGACCACGGTTGCCGACGGCACAATCACCAGCACGGTGACCCGAAAGGACGCGGCAAATGGCTGATGGGAAGAAGACCTCGAAGGCGAAGTCGGATGGCGACATCGAGTCGTTGGGCTACGCCGATGCGGTTGCCGAACTCGAGGACATTCTCGACGGACTCGAGTCGGAGACAATCGACGTCGACGTACTCGCCGATCGCGTGAAGCGTGCCGCCGCGTTGATCAAGCATTGTCGTTCGAAAATCAGCGATGCGCGTCTGCACGTCGAACAGGTCGTCGGCGAAATCGATGCCAAAGGCTGACATTCCCGCCTTTGTGGGCGAACTGGCCCGTGACGTGGAGACCGAACTTGCCGCATTGATCGAACGCGAAGAGTTGCGCTGGACGTCTGACAACCCCGACCTTGCCGTTCTCTTTGGTGAATTGCGCGCACTCGTGCTCGGAGGCGGCAAGCGGATGCGTCCGGCCTTCTGCCTGCTCGGCGCACTCGCCGGCGGCGGCGCGCCGCATGCCGATGTGGTGCGGGCAGGCGCGGCACTCGAGATGCTGCATGCGATGGCACTGGTCCACGACGATGTCATCGATGCTTCGGCATCACGTCGTGGGCGCGAAACCACCCACGTTCGCCACGCGCGTCTCCATCGCGAAGGTGCGTTGGCCGGCGATGCGGTGCGTTTCGGTGACGGGGTGGCGATCCTCGTCGGCGATCTTGCCTATGTCTACGCCGATCAGTTGATGGAAACCATGTCTGAGCGTGTGCGTGAGACGTGGGTGCAGATGCGGCTCGAGGTGAACATCGGGCAGTACCTCGACGTCGTCGGTTCGGTGCGTCGCGACTTCACGTCGGCGACCGCCGAGCGCATCGGTTTGTTCAAGACCGCGAAGTACACGATCGAGCGGCCGCTGCACATCGGTGCGTTGATCGCCGACACGGCCGTCGCGAAGGGTGCACTCGACGCGTTGTCCGGTTACGGGGTGGCCCTGGGTGTGGCCTTCCAGATGCGCGACGACGTCCTCGGTGTGTTCGGTGAACCTGACGTCACCGGCAAGCCCGCCGGCGATGACCTGCGGGAATCGAAGCCGACTGCTCTGGTGGCCGAGGCAATCGCGGCGGCATCCCCCGCACAGCGTTCGGTGCTCGACCGCATCGGGGACCCCGGCCTCGATGCATCGCACATCGACGACATTCGTCGCATCATCGTGGAAACGGGTGCGCTCGCGTCGGTTGAGTCGAGGATCGGCGCACTCACCGAATCCGCCGTTCGTTCTCTCGACATCCTCGACCTGCACGACAACGTGCGTGAAAAGTTCGTGTCGATCGCCCATGCCATCGCATGGCGCAGTGTGTGACATACCATCGCCGTGATGGTTCTGCAGGGACGTCTTCAGTGGTCGTTGGCGGCGGGAATGGTCGTGTTCTCGCTGGCGGCCGTCGCTGCGTCTTTCATCGGTGGCGACGACTCGGCGGTGACAACCACGACGTCGACGTCGACGTCGACGACGGTGCCCGCATCGACAACGACGACATCCGCGCCACCGTCCGATTACACGGTGATGCCGGGCGAGTCACTGTTCTCGATCGCACAGAAGTTCAACCTCGACATGCAGGAAATCATCGATCTCAATGACCTCGCTGACCCTGACAAACTCAATGCGGGGGACATGTTGAAACTTCCGTCTGCAACGGGTTTCGTTGCGGTCATCCCCAACACCACTGCGAAGCCGTAGAGCCTTACACTGGCAAGCATGGCAACGACGTTCTGGCCAACGCTCGACCATTGGTCGGTGAAGATTCCGCTGCAGAGCGGCCACTACCGAATGCCGGCGTTCGACGACACGGGCTTCGTGGCATTGAAGCCCGTCGACTTCACGGTGCCAGCCGTCGAGTGGGAGTCGCTCGAGTACATGGACTGGAAGAGCGGCGGCGACACGAACTTCGCGCCGATCGCATCGGCCGACGGCGAACTTGACTGTCGCGGATTCTGGGACAAGGGCAAGCCCGACAAGGGTGCGATGTTCACGTCGAACGCAGCGAAGGCACCGACGTTGGCGAACTACGTGCAGGGAACCGGCGCGAACTTCGGTCGCGTCCGCATCATCAAGCTCGAACCCCAGGATCGTGATGCGGCCATTCGTTCGATTCATCGCGACGACAACAACCGTCTGAACCCCGAAAACGAGGGTTGGATCGTGCGCAGTTGGGTGGAACTCACGCACTGCCCCGACAGCTACATGGTGTTGATGGACAACAATGCCGAAGGTCTTCCCGACCCGGCAACCGAGCGTCGGGTGCCATTGCCGCAGGGCGCACGTTTCATTGTCGATACCCAACGTTTGTGGCACGTCGTGGTGCACAACCACGACTTCCCGCGCTATGCGCTCATCACCAGCTTCGAGTCCACCCCGGCGTTTGCGGGCTGGGTCGACAGTCAGAGACTCTGATTACTTGCGGCGCGAGGCCGCTATCTGCGCGATCTCACCCATGATGCGTGAGATGTCGAAGTCCTTCGGCGTGTAGACCGCTGCAATGCCGCGCTTGCGGAGATCATCGCGGTCGTCTTCGGGAATGATCCCGCCGACGATCACGGGTATGTCGAGTCCTTCGGCGTCGAGGAGGGCCAGAACCTCGGGAACGAGCGAGAGGTGAGAGCCCGACAGGATGGACAGACCGATGATGTCGGGGTCTTCGTCGCGTGCACTCGCGACGATCTGCTCGGGGGTGAGCCGGATACCGCTGTAGACGACTTCCATGCCCGCATCACGTGCAGCGACTGCGATTTGTTCGGCGCCGTTCGAGTGACCGTCGAGGCCGGGTTTGGCAACCAGGAACTTGGGTGGTCCACCCGGGATGCTCTTCACGAACCGGGCGACGTCGGTGAGTTCGGCGGTGCGGCGACCCAGTGCCGCGGCGACGCCCGTCGGCGCGCGGTACTCACCGAAGATCTCGCGCAGGGCGGTGCCCCATTCGCCCGTCGTTCCGCCGGCCTTGGCGAGCGCGATGGAGGGCGGCACGATGTTGAGGCCTCCGGCGGCGGCGTGGCGAAGTTCGTGCAGGGCGGCTTCGACCGCGGCGTTGTCGCGCGATGCGCGCCAGGCATCGGTGTCGGCGATTGTTTCGGCCTCGACGGCGGGGTCGACCTTCAGAATGTTCCCGTCACCCCCGAGTGGCGAGTCGGTGGTTTCGGTGAACTTGTTGACACCCACCACGACCTGGTCGCCGGTTTCGATGCGACGGGTGCGCTCGGCCATCGAGGCAACGAGGCGGCCCTTCAATTCTTCGATTGCTTCGAATGCGCCGCCGAGCGAGAGGATCTCTTGCAATTCTTTCCACGCGGTGTCGCGAATCTCGGCGGTTCGGGATTCAACGACCTTCGAGCCGTCGAAGATGTCGCCGTGCTCAAGGAGGTCGGTTTCGAATGCAAGGACTTGCTGCATCCGCAGTGACCACTGCTGGTCCCACGGACGCGGAAGTCCGAGGGCCTCGTTCCATGCGGGCAATTGCACCGAACGCGCACGCGCCTTCTTCGAGAGAGTGACGGCGAGCATTTCGAGAACGATGCGCTGGACGTTGTTCTCGGGTTGGGCTTCGGTGAGGCCGAGTGAGTTGACCTGCACGCCGTAGCGAAAGCGGCGGGCCTTGGCGTCGGCGACGCCGTAGCGTTCGAGGCCGATGCGATCCCACAGTTCGGTGAACGCACGCATCTTGCACATTTCGTCGACGAAGCGAATGCCGGCATTGACGAAGAACGAAATCGAACCAAAAACCTGCGCGAACTGCGCCTCTTCAACCTGACCGCTGGCGCGGACCGCATCGAGAATGTCGATGGCGGTGGCGAGTGAATAGGCGATTTCCTGAACCGGCGTGGCTCCCGCCTCTT
>SXGQ01614365.1_pt1 | contig 23184 bp, 16 predicted proteins | sample 3178371 | NCBI WGS metagenome assembly SXGQ01 (sample SAMN11356859, study PRJNA531348) | freshwater metagenome | isolation source: freshwater sample F1-20 | place: China: Fuxian Lake, Yuxi | collected 2017-12-25 | reverse complement strand
GGTATTACGGCTCAATGGCCCGTACCGCTTGGTTAGACAGCGGCCTTCAAGACTTCCCGGTTGCTGCTACCTACAGCAACAATCTTGTAAACCACGAACTGGGTGTGGATGACGGCACTTTGGCAACTTCAGTACCGATTACAGCTTTTATTACTACAGGCCAGTTTGATATTGGCGATGGGCACAACCTTGCATTTGTCTGGAGGATGCTACCAGACCTAACCTTTAACGGCTCTACAGCCGGGACAACACCCAGCCTGACCATGCAGCTTCTGCCGCTACAGAACTCTGGCTCCGGGTTTAACAACCCCAAATCTGTTGGCGGCACTAGCTCTAGCGCCGATGGAGTAGTCACTGCCACTCAAACCTACCCAATTGACCTAGACACCTACAATGGGCAGTTAAATATCCGGGTCAGGGCTAGGCAGATGGCTATGAAAATATCATCCACCACCCTTGGAACGCAGTGGCAATTGGGTTCCCCCAGAATTGACATCCGTCAAGACGGGAGGCGTTAGATGGCGCAAAAAAACGTAGTAGCCCCCCGTCTACCTAGCCCTCCACAGGAGTACGATCCCGCATATATGGCGCAGCTTTTAAACCTGTTGCGTATATACTTCAACCGACTGGACAACGCAGGGCCAATGGCAGGCTCTACTGAAGTTAACGGTGCGGACATAGTGTCGGGCTTGAGTTTTTTTCCGATGTCAGGAACCAATCCTAGCCTGCCAACAGACGCTGACTTTGCCAGTTTGAGGATTGGGGACGTTTACAGAGACACCCAGAACGGGGTGATGAGTAACAACCAAACGCTTAAAATAAAGACTGCATTATAGGACCAAACATGGCAACCACCCCAAATGGCATTATGGCCCTCCCTGAGAATGATGAGATGGGGGCTCCCCAACTCAGCCTTAATGAGTCCTATGATGCAATGCGCCAAGGACTTAAGAACGCACGTCCAGATGCTTCTGCGGATGTGGATTCCACCATGGCCGAGATCCTTCCGCAGTTGGAGGAAATGCCAGATGAGATTATTGACAAGCTCCTACAAACCGTACAGTATTTAAAAGACAACCCAGATCAGTATGCCGAGGCAGTGGCCAAACTAATTAGTATGGGCGTGGTCAAAGAGGGGGACTTTCCCCCTGAATATGACCCGGAGTTCCTTGCCACCATGGGCATTGTCCTGTTGGAAACGCAGCGCTCCCGCTCAGAGGCCCCCGCACAGCCCACTGGCTTTGCCAAGGGAGGCATTGCAGATGCGGCGCGGATCATGGCGGCCCAAGGCAGGGGCCAAGATTCAATGTTGGCGCACATTACCCCTAGTGAGGCCCGCCTGCTGCGCTCTCGCGGGGGCATGAAAACCAGAAACCCATCTACCGGGCTGCCTGAATACGGTTTTTTTGATGACCTTTGGAGCGGGGTCAAAGGTGCAGTTACCGGCGTTTTTGACGCTGTAAAAGGTGTTTTAAAAAGCCCTATTGGCAGGGTTCTTGGCACTATAGCCTTGGGCGCGTTCCTTGGTCCGGGGGCCTTTGGCATTACTGGGATGGGCCTTGGGGCGGCAGCCGCGCCCCTTGCTTCTGGGATTATTTCCGGTTTGTCCGGCGGCAGTGCCATGGACATGCTGACCAGCGCAGCAACTTCCTATTTAGGCAGTGCCGCCAGCCCACTATCCCAGTATGTAGGAAAAATGACCTCGGGCCTTGAACTTGGTGCAACGGCTTCACAGGCCCTGACCAGCGGCCTTGTTGGTACTGGGGTAGGCCTGTTGACGGGAAAAAGCCTAGAGGATTCTGTTTCATCTGGTCTGCAAGGGGCCGCGATAAACGCCGCCATGGCCCAATTGAATGCAGGGAAGGCCCCTGTTCCAGAAACGGACAGGGCCCCTGTTAGAGATGCCATTATCAAGCCTGTTCCGGGTGGTTCTGGAAGTAATGTAGGTTTGAAACCGCCTGATCCACCGGCCCCCTCTCCCGCAGCCGCCTCTTCCGCAGCCGCCTCTTCCGCAGCCCCCTTGCCCGCAGCCGCCTCCGCAGGCTACGACCGACCAAGCCTTACGGACTCAATAGGAAAAATGTTTACGCCGGGCAGCTTTATAAAAGGGGCTGAGGAAACATTCTTTCCTTCCGGCCCGACAGAAGATCAGGTGTTAAAAAGCAGCCAGTTTAAAGCGTTTAAGGATCAGGGCTTTTCCCCAAAAGACGCTTTTGAGAAAGCATCAAGTTCCATGTCCCCTAATATGTTTAGGCAGTATGGTCCTTTGGTTGCGGCGGGCCTTGGGGCAACTGCTGCCTTTGGTGGATTTGAGCCGCAGAAATTAGAGAAAAGTGCCCAATACAATAGCTTGACTGGAGGGCCCGGATCCGCCAAGGACTTGAGAAGCAAAAACCCTAGGAAGTACGACTTACAGGGCCTTCCCGGCGTTATGTACAGCCCAGAAGGGGCAATAATAGGCTACAGAAGCCCATCAGGAGTGGAGTCGCTATACGCAAAAGGCGGCGCGGTCAAATCCGCAAGAAAAACTAATACCTTCACTAATACCATGATGCCACTGCCTCAGGAAGAGGAGGTTTATAGGACGCTGCCGATAAATGAAAGGGACTTTTTCATAGATCCCATTATTGACATCCCATACACCCCGTACAACAACACCGATGGGTACAGCAACTTGATGAACCCCACGAAGTATGTTCGCCCACCTGCGAAGGCACTTCCTTCTAGGCCCCCTGCCGCTGAATATGGTTACAGGCCCACAAGGCCCCCTGTGGCCCGGCCCGAACCGCTTCGGCCTCCAGTGCCCCCTCAGATAGGTCTCTTTCCTAATCCTATGCCCTCGGTTTCTCCTCGGGAGCTAACTAAAGAGGAAAATGATGCGGCGGCACGGGTGGCAATGCAAGGGCAAGCTCCCGGACGTATGGGCAGTAAAGAGGCACTTGCAGCATTTCGTCGTGAACAGGAAAGGATAAGGAGCGGCGTGCCACCCACTCCTCTCCCCGAGGCATCTCCGGTTTCTCCTCCGAATTCTGAAGGGCCAGTTTTTCACACTGGCATAGATCAATACGGGCGTGGTGCTCAAAATGGTTTTAATGTAAATACACCGCCGCCAGTCACTCCACCGGCGGCTCTTCCGATAGAAAGGGAGACCATTATTGATGCGGCTGCTACACCGCCGCCTGCGTTGCAAAAACTTCCTGCTGCCGCAACCGCTACCCCACCAAGAATGGTGCAAATAAGCACTAACTCAAGGGGTAAACCTATATACGGCCCCGAAGCGGCTCCGGCAGCCCCAGCTTCAGGGGGAATCATGTCCCTGAATAATGCAGGCGCTTCACCTAATGAAGGCAGAGAGAGCCCCTATGGCGCTTCAGAAAGGGATAGTTTTGGCAGTGGCGGTGGCGATGGCGATGGCGGTGGTTCTGTTGGCATGATGGCAAAAGGCGGCTACATCAATAAAAGGGCCCCTTACAAGCCTCGCGGTGATGTGGCAAATGACCCAGTTTGGGGGCCCGGAGGAATGGTCTATCCAAGCCGCTCCATTGCCCTTGCCATGGGCGTTCCTGAGAGTAAGATATTTAAGACGGCATTTGAGGCTTATCAAGGGAAAGCCAATGTTGCGCCCACTCCCGTGCCACCTACCCCAGTGCCACCCACTCCCGTGCCACCCACTCCCGTGCCACCTACCCCAGTCGCGCCTCCAATAATTATTGATGGACCCGGTGGCGATGGGAATGCACCCAACCCCGGCTCCGGTGGTTTGCCGGGTTATGGTGCTTATGGAAACCAAGGAGCTTTATCTAATTTTCTTTCTAACGTTGGTTTAACTTCTGCGGGGCAAGCAGTAGCAACAGATTTAGGAAATCAACTTAATCCGGGATTAACGCTTTCAGGTGCGGATATATCCGGGGGGCAATTTGCCCCCGGCAAGGGCACTACCACCCAAGATACCATAGACGCAACAATTGCTGGGCTAGCCCCGGGTATAAACACTGGCACTAATCTACAGGGTCAAGGGAGCGCACAAACCGGGCTTTACGGGGATGCGGCGGCTGGAATGACCGGCGGAATTGGGTCATTATCTACTGGAACAGTTAACCCCAATGCAGGGGAGCTTGGCAATAGAGACCCTGTAACTATTTCTGCTTACGATTCTGCTAGCAATGCTGTTTTAGGAAATATTTCAAATGTGGGATCAGCGCGAGACGCTCTAGCACTTGCAAATGCACAAGCATTAGATGCCGCACAGACTGTAAAAGACAATGCGGATAATCCAAATCCATCAGGTAGTGACGTAACGTCCTCTACTCCTACTGGCCCATCCGGTGCGCCTCCCGGAGGTGGAGATGTTAAGGAGGGCAGCCTCGGTGTTGCTGATGTTGGTGTTGCTGATGTTGGTGTTGCTGATGCTGGTGTTGCTAGTGCTAGTGCTGATGCTGATGCTGATGCTGGTGCTGATGTTGCTGGCGCAGCCAAAGGCGGCTACATAGGCAGCTACGCACAAGGTGGCATGATGGGCTCCAATGGTATTGCTTCTTTGCTCCAAGGCGGGTATCCTAGAAAAATAGGCGAAATAGCTGGTCCGGGGACTGGCACTTCTGACGACATCCCTGCAATGCTTTCCGATGGTGAATTTGTCATGACCGCAAAAGCTGTTCGCGGCGCGGGCAAAGGCAGCCGACGAGATGGCGCAAAACGTATGTATGCACTAATGCATCAACTTGAACGTAACGCAGCACGGGGATAAAAATGGCAGAATCAGTTGACACAGTAATGCGGGAAGCCCCCGATATTGAGGCCAGAAAACTGGCCTTGATGGACGCTGCCAAGGCGCAGGCCGATGCCACCAACAAGGCGGCGTTAGAGGGCAGATACCTGACCCCAGACTACCAAGTAGCTGGGCTAAATCTGGATCAAACTAACGCAATTCAGGCGGGCCGCGAGGGCATTGGGGCATATCAGCCCTATATGGATGCGGCAACCGACACCATGAATGCGGGGGTTGCAAACCTTGATCTAGCCGGTGAGACACTACAGGCGGCAGATACCAGAAATCAGTTTGCGGCAGGGCAGGCAGCATTAAATAATGCTGCGGGGGCCACGAACAGGATGGGGGCGTCTGCGGACTTGGCCACGCGGGGCATTGGCATGCTGGACAGAGGCAGTGCGGATATAGACTCCGCACAGGCGGCCATGAAGGCCTCTTCTCAGGCTGATCTGAGCACGGCCCGAGATCAGATGAACCAAGGTATTGGCGCTCTTTACGCAGGCTCTAATGCCGGACCCTCTGCAACTGCCACATCGCAGGGGTACACCACAAGAGATGCGGGGACCAAGGGCTACGAGGCCTCCACCTATGGCGGCGCTAGTGCCGGGCCAGCAGAGCGCTATAGCGGGGATACTGTTGAGGCGGCTAGATTAGGTGCAGCGCCTACTGTAAAAGCCGCAACAGGCATAGCACAGCTTACTGGTGCGGCTCCAAAAATGAGGGCGGTTGAAGCCACTGCCGCGCAGTCTAACTTCAATCCCAACATAGTCGCAAATCAAATGGGGCCAGCACAAGACGTAAGGTCTCGGGATGTGACAGCGGATACCATAAATGCTGCACAAATGGGGCCAGCAGAACGGGTAACAACAAAGAGTTTTGCTCAACCGGGATCGGCTGATGCGTATATGTCGCCCTACATGCAGAGTGTGGTTGGCATTCAGCAACGGGAAGCTCAACGAGCCGCAGATGTTGCAACCACTGGACGTAAAGGCGAACAGACCAGAGCAGGTGCTTTTGGTGGTTCTAGAGCAGCAATTATGGATGCTGAAGCAGCCCGTAATCTTGCCATTCAAAAGGGTGACATTCAGGCGCAGGGCTTGCAGGAAGCATATAAACAAGCGCAGCAGCAGTTTAATGCTGAACAGGGCTATGGACTACAGGGTCAGATTGCCAATCAGCAAGCAGGTCTTACTACGGGGCAACAGAACCTTAGTGCTCAACAGCAGGCAAATGTACAAAATGCCGCGAATAAGCTGCAAGCTCAAGGTATGTCAGCAAGTCAGGCCATGCAAGCCGCCCTTGCCAACCAGCAGGCAGAACTGACTGTAGGGATGCAGAACCTTGCTGCTAGACAAGGGACGCAGAACCTTGCTACGAACACTGCGGCGGCAACGGACTTGGCCAATTTGAGTGCTCGTCAGGCGGCCAATATGCAAACAGCCAGCAATGCCCAGCAGGCGGCGGCAGCGGATCAGTCCGTGGAGGCACAATACGGACTTACAGATACGGCCAACAAGCAGGCCATGGAAATGTCCGAGATGGATAACCGCCAAAAGGCGGCCTTGGCGGACCAAGCTGTTGCGGCTCAATACGGCTCTCAACAAGGCACTATGGACCAGCAGGCAGCCATGTTGTCCTCTTCACAAAAACAGGCAGCAAACCTGAGCAATCAGGCAGCAGCCAATGACATGGCCAGATTTGACGCTGCAAATAAACAAAGTGCCGAAATGCAGAATGCGGCACTGAAGAGCAGGGCCAGTGAAGTCACTGCGGGGGCCGAGAACCAAGCTGAACTGGCCAATGCAGCCGCAAGCAATCAACAAGGGGCATTAGCGGCTTCGGCGGCTAATCAGGCCTCCATTGTCAATGCCGGTAACCAAAACCAGATGGCTCAATTTAATGCCAAAGCACTGCAAGAGGCAGGCTCTGGGCAGATATCAGCCGGAAACCTAATGGCCGGGCAGGAAATCTCACAGGCCGGGTTGGGCCAAGCGGCGGCCAGTGGGTCTGGCGCATTGGCCACGCAGCAGGGAAATCTTGCCTCGCAATATGCAAACATTGCTGGGCAGGAAGCAAACATTCTTTCCAACCAAGCGGCGGCGGACACCAATATTGCACAGGGCATAGGCTCTCTGGCCACGCAGCAATTTGGCATTGGCAACGCCATGGCACAGGGCCTAGGTTCTCTTGGGACGCAGCAAGGCAATTTGGCCACTCAAACTGCGGCACTGGGCGGAGCAGAGCAGGCTATGGGCCAATCGGACGTGAACCTTGAATTTAACCTTGGCGCAGTGCAGGCGCAACAGACTCAGGCGGAGTTGGATGCAGCAAGGCAAAATACCCTGAAAAAGAATATGCAGCCTTATGAACAGACTGCATTTGTGTCGGATATCTACAAGGGTGCGCCATCCACGCAAATGGCCTCCTCTGTTTCTACGCAGGCCGCTGCAAGCCCGTTTCAGCAGGCAGCCGGGCTGGGCATTGGGGCACTTACGGGAGCAGCCGCCGTGAAGAAATTATTTTAAGGAAGAATGATGAAGGACGATATTCTTAAACGCGCCATGTTTGCAATGCCGCTCTCCAAGGCGTCACGGGGCAGTGGCATCATGGCCGGGTTTGAAGATGACATCAATGCCATGGATGAAGAGGATGAAATGCCACCTATGGCACGTACTCCGCAGAATCCTGAAATACTGATGAACAACCTGCGTGGAGACATGCGGTCTGTCGATGCTAGATACGAGGAACTTGCTCAAATGGTAGGGGACGAGGCGGCTATGGCCACACCCCCTGAGGTCATGGCCATGTTAATGGGTCAGATGGGTCAACGGGGGGGCATTGGTTCGTTGCCACAAGGCGCGGCTATGCCGCCCCCAGCAATGGGCGCTCCTACGCCGCCCGGCGCTCCTACGCCGCCCGGCGCTCCTACTGGTGCTGCTTCACCGCCCCCAATGCCTGCTTCTGCACCACCGCCCCCAATGCCTGCTTCTGCACCACCTGCTATGCCTAATGGCATGGGGGGTGCTCCCCCTTTTCCGCCGGGCGGCGTTAGCCAGACGCCGCCCGCTCCCGTTGGCATGGCTGGTGGCGGCTTACTTCGCAGGGGTGCAAAGGCATTTGAGGACCTTATTGGCCAAGGCGCTACCCGTGCGGACGAAGTACTGGGAAACTACACGATGCTCCCGCAGCCTACTATTTCCCCGATGATGGGGCTAGATGGAAAGCCGGTTTATTTGCAGGCAAGAGACAGCCTTAGGCAAAGCCCCGGTGGAGCTATTGCACCGGGAGAGGGCACACGTTTTACGGCTGGCCAATCTTTGCAGGATTTTCGCTCCCCTACATTTACGGGAGGGCTTAAACAAGGGGTTGGAGAGGCTCGGTCCGCGCTTGAAGCGTTTTCCCCCAGAGCAGGCAGGGTAGTGGATGCTGCTGAAAAAGTGGCCCGCCCGGTTGGCGCAATGGCGTTGGGCGCGGGCCTGTCCCAGACGGACGCTGCCAAGCGCATGTTTACAACCCCTACTGGCTCTTCAAGCAAGGACTTGGCCGCTCTTGTCTCCTCAGCTGCGAAGGGTCGCCCCGCTGGAAAAGAAGAAGTTTTTATTGAAACACGCCGTGATGGAGACCGTTTGAATAATGCGGCAGGTGCGGTAGGTGCGGCAGGTGCTTCATTCTTTGACCGTACCGATGGAGATGACACAAGGGGTTATTTCGGCCCGTCTTACCCACTTGCAGACAGGATTAAAAAAGCCGTGGGCAAAAAGTCCTATTCGGAGAGAGTCAAGGAAAGCTATGCGGAGTTGCAGCCCCTGTTCGCGGAGTTCCTTGGTGAGGACAAAGAAGCAGCCAAAGGCAATGCCTTGCTTTTAATAGCCGATGCGGCATTCAGGCTTGCAGGGACCACGAAGGGGGGTAGTTTTGCAGGAAATGTTGCAGAAGCTGCAAGCGACTTGCCCCGTGGACTTGCTTCAATTTCCGCACAGGACCGAGATCGTGCCCTGAAGGTCAAATCCGCTGCGCTGAGTGGCGCTATGGAGCGGGTGGGCACGGAAGACAAGTACGCGCAGGCTCTGGACTTGGCAGAAGCAAAAGCGCTAGCCGATGAACAAAAACAAAAAAGAGATTTTAGACAGCAGGAAGATTTAGAAATATTAAAGGCAAAAAATCAACTTATTTTAGAGGCGTTTAAAAATAGTAACAAAATGGGGAAAACAGAAGACGCTGGGGCAGGGGGATTAAATATATATACTTCTGACGGCAGTTTTGATAAGTTTGTCCTTGATCCCAGAGCGTTACAAGCTGGCGGCACACTGCATTCCGTAGCCACAAGCTCCAACTCATTGAACCCCGCCACTAACCCGTTTGTGGAAAACTATGGACTGTCTCCCGAAACGTTAGCACAAGACAAAGCGCAGCGTTTAAAAATTTTACAAGAAATTGCATCAGACGACAGGACCCTTGCTTTAATACAACGGGGCAAGGAAGTAGTGCAAAAGGTTTATGGGCCTAAGGCATTCTTCTCTGATTTCGCCAATAACGTATTTGTTCCTATTGGGGTGCTTTCCCCTAATGTGGATGTCAGTGACGCTACCACCACTTTAAGAGACATATTTAACCAAATAAGCCGGGAAGCGGCAAAAGAGGGTGGAAGACTTTCCAACCAACAACAGGAATGGGCACGAACTACTTTGAAGGAGCTTGAAAACCCCACAGCTTTTTGGAAAGATCCCTCTTTGGCGGCAAAAGCACTTAATAATAGGGAAGCAGCAGTTAAAACTCAACGTCATGCCAGCGGTAGTCAACTAGGCGTAGGGGCGGACTATCTGGTTATGAGGACTCCCAATCTTGGAATAGAAACGGACCCATTTGTTATACCGGATGATCCTCAAAAACAGGGTGTAATGGTTAATTGGCTCAAGGCCAACATAGGCTCTAAGGAAAATCAGTTCAAAGTATGGGTCAAACTGCCGGGCGGTCAATCAGTTTCCCTTTCACCTCAACAAATAAGAGACCTGAAAATACAATGATTACCACAACAAATGATCGGGGGGAGAGGATTGACCTGATTACTGGGAAGCTTGTTGACGAGGCAGGGCAGCCGTCTTCTGCGCCTTCTGCCGCCGCTCCAACAGACCCCCGAAAAGCAGGGGGCATGGAGAAAGGATCGAACGTCTACGACAAGGTAAATCAATTGACGTGGGGCATGCAGTCCGCTCTTTTTGCCCTCCCTGATGCAGTTACTCGTAAGATTGGCCAAGGTATGAACTTGGACGAAAACGAGGTTTTTCAGTTCACACGTCTTTTTAACAAAACCCTCCCTGAAAAAATTGGCGGAGCCACAGAGCGGGCCCCCGTCAATGCCTCAGAACGGTACATGCGGGCAATTGGCGAAGGGGCAGTCATGTCTCTTCCGCTGACGGGGGTGCTAGGATATTTTGCTGCTGCACGGCCTGCTGCGGGCATAGCCACTCCTGCCACAACTCTTCTTGGTGGCATTGCCGAGGACGCCGTTACTTTTGTACAGAAAAACCCACGCTTGGCTCCGTTTTTGGATGTCGCATTTGGTTCAGCCAACGAAACAATTCGGCAAATTGTTGAGGAGAACATGGATGACAGCAACCCCAACAAGGCAGCGTGGAAAGACATCATCCCGTTGGCCGCTTTTGCAGGGGTTCCTGCGGTAGGTGCTCTTGCTGCCAAATTGCCTTCTGTCAAAGCGGCAGGATGGGTAAAAAGCCAACTGGATGCAATAAATATCAAACAAATTGATGACGCTGTTTCGCAGAATCTTCCCCCTATGTGGAGGCTCCCTGTTTTTAATATTGCACCGGGAATCTTAAGAAAGAGGGCTGAAAATAAATTAATGAATGTTTTTGGGCCAATAGACAAGAGTCCGGAAGCTCAACTGGCGCTAAAACAGTTGGATGACTTTGAGAAGAGTTTTAACATGACCGAACAAGGGATGTTTAATTTTAACTACGCTGAGAGGACCATGGACCCCGCATTGGTGGCCACTAGCCGGGCAAGCGTAGAGCGCTCTTCCGGAGAGGACTTGCTTAAAAACTTGGCCCGAAGAAACAAGAATGAAATTGCCTATGCGAAGCTGTGGGATACCTTTTCCCCTGCTTCCCGCAAGCCCCTTCAAGAGGCATTTCAGCAAGAACAGCAGAAATACCAGACCCTCTTCGCGAACCTTTTAAAATCACAGAATGACATGACTGCCGACGAGATCGCGTCTGTCTCCTTGCGCCTAGGGCCAGAGAACGTGGGCAATCTTGGCGACGAGATACGGGGCGCAATCATGGGCCGCATGGAGATGAGTGCGGCAAACAGGAAGCAGGTGTTGATGGACATGGGCTTGACCCGCGCATACACCCCAGAAGGGCTTCCGATGAGCACTCGCAAAGGAAACAATGGTACTGGGGCTTCTGAGTTTCCCTCATCAAACATGGAGTCCGAGGCGCTACGGATACTTGAAAAATACCAGCCGAGTCGAGGCTCTGGGCCCACAGCGGTTCCTGAACCAATTCGCAAGCTAAAGGCCTTTGTTGTAGCGCAACAAAATTTAAGGAATAAGGCGGAAAAAGATGCCCTAAAGTCACTTCTTGAAACTAGCGTAAATGAACAAATTGCAAACGGCCCTGCGGGTGTGCAATCATATCCTGAGCTTGTAGCAGGGATAAAACGGAAGGTAAATGAGGCAATGACAGGGCAGGCAACCCCACGTAAAAAAACAAGAAACCCTACTTATGAGGATATTGGACAAGGGGCAAAGCCCATTGTTCCCGATCCTGAGACTGGCAATGTTCTTATTCCAATGGGGCCCCCGGGTTATTACGTGACTATTAACCCAAACAAACTTCGTGCGGACGCAAGAATGTTAGCGGAGGAAGTGGGGCCGGTAGACATCAACATGCCGGAGGCACTGGACTACTTGAAATCTGCTCAGGAGTTCAGGAACACGGCAATCCTTCGTTACAACAGTGCCCTTAAACGGGGCGGAGAGACGCTTGCACAACGGCAGATAGACACAAGCAATGAGGTCTACAAAGACATAGAAAACTTAGTTCTTAGTGCGCCATACACTTCGCAGTCGCGTATTTTAAGTTCTACTACCGGAAGTTTTAGGGATCGAAAATTAGGTGGAATGAAGGACATCCTCAAACAATACAGGGACCAGTTTGAGCAGAGCCTGCCCCTGTTGATTTCCCAGAAAAAAGTTGCGGGGGGCCCTTACACGCTGCCCAATGAGGACGTGCTGACTCGGTCCTTTAGCAACGCCAGAAGTCTGGAACAGCTACAGGCCTCTTTAGGCCAAGCCCCTGAGGTCGAGGGCCTTCTTGAGCGCGGTGCAATTGACTGGCTTAGAGGCAAGGGCGTTGTCAACAAAGAGGGCCTTGTTGATGCACAGAAAATCAGGCAAGTGCTGGACAAGAACCAAAGCATCGTGGAGGCACTGCCAGCGCGGGTACAGCAAAAGCTTCAAGACGAATTGCAGCTTGCTGATGACTACGTGGCACGTCTTGGCCAGCTAGACCAACGGCGCGTTGCGGCCACAGATGACGCCTTGCAGAGCATGTTGAAGCAAGCAGCACGGCCCGATGCGGACCCAAGGCCCACTTTGGTTAAGGCGCTTGAAGACCCGGCAAGCATGCGGGTGTTGGTAAATGCGTTCAGCAAGGAACCAGATAATTTGGCCGCTCTGCGCCGTTCTGTGTTCGATCTGGCCAAGGAGGGATCACTAGGCGGCGGTGCTCTGCAATCCTTTATGGGGAAAAACAAAAACTCCCTGAAGATACTGTTTGACGCAGACCACCTTAAAAACCTAGACACCTTGTCGGACATGCAGCGCCGGGTGTATGCCATGGGCCAGATCACTGGCAAAACCGTCGAGTTTGAGGCCTTGGACGAGCAGTTGAAGCGGCTTATGGGCTCAGGTTTAGGGGTTTTTTCGACTACCCTAAGATCCACTGCTGAAGGCAGGCTGAGTCCTACTACCGCAGCAATAGCCTTCCTCATCCGCTTGACAGGAAGCCTAGAGACCGGGATGTATGACCGGGTCATGAAGCATGCATTAGAAAACCCTGATTTTGCCAAAACCATTGCCAATCTCAACAACCCCGCAGAGGCAAAAAAAGCAGTTGTTGCAATGCAAAACATCGGAGTGCCTCTTAATAAATTCTTTGCCACGGAAATCAACCGGGAGGCCATGGGCTCCAGCAGAGACCAAGAGCAACAGGCACAGCCGCAAGCGCCTAGCACCCCTTCGCCTCCTAGGAGACCGCCTCCACCAGCGCCGCCAACCACGGGGATCACCATTACCACACGCATGCCCGTGGCACAGCCTAAGCCACCTGCCAGCGCTGCCTCGCAGCTACAGATGATGTACCCCAGCATGTTTCCTAATGACCCCATCAGCGCCCTGTTAAAGCAGCGCCAAGCGCAGACACCGCCCCCAGCGCAATGAGGCATAATCAGCCCATGCAGTTGTCTAGGAGTTCTCCCGTCCTTGACAATCTTTTAGCCCCGCAGTTCACACTTCGGGGCTATTTTTTTGGAAGCTCTCCAATCGGCGCATCCACTTGTCGCCATAGGAATCAAACTCCCGCCCACAGGTCACGAACTCCTGCACCTGCCCATCTTGGGCAATCATCATAATGACCCCCTGCCGAATGGAAGTTTCATGCACCTTGTTGTGTGCCATGGCATACGCAGCCAACTGAATAAAGTAGTCCTCAATCCAGTCCCGCTTCTTCATTTTGTTGGTCTGCTTGAAGTCGATGATTGACTCTTCACTTTTATACACCCCAATGCAGTCCGAGGTCCCAGCATAGCGGCCCGGGTAATACAGTGGAATCTCCGCGCCCCACACTTCGTTGACGTGCGGGAAAAACTCCTCAATCAGTTTGTAGCCCATCCAATACCCTTTGACCGCAAGCCACGTCCGAGGAGCAGGCAAATCCCGATTCAAAAGCAGCCGCTCGACTACGTTGTGCATATGTGTGCCCACGATAGCCGCTTCCTTTTTAATGCGTTCTGCGGCCTCCTCACCGACTCGCGCAGCCCACTACCTCAGGTGAGCTTGATTCTTGGTCCCCGATAAGATAGTAGTGACGCTCGGAACACGTTCAGATTTGTCAATTTCGTATACACGTCCATCAGATGTGTCAATTCTTTCCAGTTTTTTGTACACATAACGCTTGCGAATAGGAATGAGTTGCATCAGATAAGCCAGTCTTTAAATTCTTCGCCAAGCACTGCACTGGCAATATTAATTTTGTTCCGAAGCGCCTTAACGATGTGCTCATCCACCGTGTTTGTGGCAATCAAGTCCACGTAGGTCACGTTGTTGGTCTGGCCAATGCGGTGAGCGCGGTCCTCGGACTGTAGCCGCACTTCCAAATCGAAGTTATTGCTGTAATAAACAACAGTGGTTGCTGCGGTAAGGGTTAACCCGTAGCCCCCGGTTCGGGGGTTGCCTACAAAAAACCGGAGGTTGCTGCTAGATTCTTGAAACTTGGTCACAATGTTCTGCCGGTCCTCCGCCTCTGTATCCCCGTAATAGGTCGCAACGCTGGTCATACCGTGCTCCTTCATCAAGGCGTTCTTGATGTTTTCGATGTCGCGCCGATAGTTGGCCCAGATAATGACCTTGCCGCTGCACTCCTCCAAGACGTTGAGAAGCTCACTTATCCGGTTGCTTGGCAAGTCCAACTGCTGGCCATCGTCCAGCTTGACGTGGCCACAGACAATCTGATGCAGCCGCATGAGTTGGGTGAGCGCATTGCTGGTGCTCATCAGTTCTTCCCCTACCTGTGCCAACGCCATTAGTTTCATCTGATCATAGACTTTTTTCTGCTCAACAGTCAGTTCAACGTCCCTACGGATGTAGATTTTGGGAGGCAAATCAAGACACTCCTCTTTGGTTACCCGGAAGGCAAAATCAGAGAGTTTTTCTTGCAATTCCTCCAGCCTTCGATAGCCCACAATCTGCTTAAAAGTGTGCGTGGCCAACCTACGTTCTATGAGAATGGCGTATCGCGCCTGAAATGCGTAGTAGCTGGCGCTATTGAGGCAGCCGTTGTCCAAGAATTCGCACTGCGAGTACAGGTCCAAGGGGCTTCTGGTCACAGGGGAGCCGGTAGCAATCCGGCGGTACTGCGCCTCTCGGCCTACTTTAACCAAGGCAACGCTGCGCTTGGCTGCATGGTTTTTGATGGTGGTGCTTTCGTCTATTGCCATGAGCGCCTTAGTGACCCTGAGAAAAGTCTTGGCGTGGGCCGTTCCTTTTTGTGTGCTGAACGCCTCAACATTCATAATCAAAATACGGAACTCGTCCGCAGCTTCCAACATGGCCTCCATTTCCAGCTTCTCCGCCTTGCGGGGCGAAGGGGACCAACAAGCCATGCGGTAGCTGACGTGCCCGGGCATGTGTTTGGGGACCTCACTCCTGTACCAGTTCTTGTAGACCCCCTTCGGGGCCACAATCAGCATGGCGTTGATCCTGCCTTTGTCGTAGAGCATTGCGCCGTTGTTGATCAGCATAAAGCTCTTTCCCGTTCCCATTTCTGCGAACAAAGCTACGTTCTTCTCCTCCCAAAACCGCTCTAAATAGGCAGCCTGATGGGTAAACGGCTTGTTTTTAAAGGGGTACTTCTCTAAGAACCAGTTCATCTATTTTCCTTTCTGTTGTTCAGGGCTTGACAAGCCCTGAACTTTTATTGTACACTACATGCACGTCAAAAGAAAGGATAACGTAACGTGAGTAAAGTCTACATCGTACAAGAGATGCCTAACCATGACATCGCTTCAGCCATGTCCTACGGAACGATGGAGGTCTTGCTGCCATCCAACACGCAAATCGCTTTTTCTACAGTCCCGGCCATTCGGCGGCTGCGGAACAAGCTGCGCGATTATGGCAACAATGATTTTCTCCTTCTGACCGGGGACCCCGTAGCTATCGGCCTAGCCTGCTCGATAGCTGCTTTCTATAACGCAGGCCGTTACACCGCACTTAAATGGGACCGGCGAGAGAAGGTCTACATCCCTGTTAGGATTGACATCACTGAGAATGGAGAAAGAAATGAGTAATTTAAGCGATATTTTTGAACAAGACTCTAGTGCGCTCACTGTTAAAAACAGTGAACTTGACAGTGTCGGGGCTTTGGCCAAACGGTCAAAAACCCTTGAGAAGGAAATCAACGAGTTGAAAGACACACTCAAGGAGCGTGAAGAACAACAGCGCAAGCTGCTGGAAGAAACGATCCCGGCCCTGTTGTCAGAACTCGGCATGAAGCTGTTCAAGATGGCTGATGGCAGCCAAGTTGAAATCAAGGCTTTTTATGGGGCCAGCATCAAGGAGGAAAACCGTGCACAGGCTTATGAATGGCTCCGTGCAAACGGCTTTGATGACATCATAAAAAACACCGTGTCTGTGCGCTTTGGTCGAAAAGAAGACGAGCTATGCAACACGTTACTGAGCATTCTGCGTGAGAAAAACTATCCAGTTGAGCAAGCGCAGAAAGTCGAGCCCCAGACGTTGAAAGCTTGGGTTCGGGAAATGGTGGAGCGTGGAAGCGTCTTCCCCACAGATCTTTTTGGTGCGTACATCGGCCAAAGAGCAACTATCAAAACCGCATGAACTAAGGAAAACTATCATGGCAAAAAACGAAGTATTGGTAAAAGAAGAGAACACCGCTGTAGCCCTCTCCATTGATTATGAGGGGGACGCTTCTCTTGGTTTTGACGGCATGACGCAAGAAGACTTTGCGCTGCCTTACTTAAAACTGTTGACGGGCACTTCACCGGAATTGGGTGAGGTTGATGGCGCAACCCCCGGGATGATCTTTAACAGCGTTAGTAGAGATCTCTACGATGGCAGAAAGGGCATTCAAGTTGTGCCTTGTGCATACCTTCGGCAATATGTGGAGTGGGCCCCCCGTGACTCCGGTAAAGGCGGGGCTCCAGTAAACATTTTCCCGGCCACAAGTGATATTTTGAGCAGGACCAGTAGGCAACCGAATGATAGCAAGGATTACCTTGACAACGGCAACTACATTGAGAACACGGCGACTTTTTACGTTTTGATTGTTCATGCGGAGGGCTACACAACTCCAGTAGTTATTAGCATGAAGTCTACGCAACTCAAAAAGGCGCGGAAATGGAACACCATGATGATGTCCACAAAAATGCGTGGCAAGGATGGGTTTTTTACACCTCCGATGTACTCGCAGATTTACCGACTTACTTCTCAAGCGGAGTCTAACAACAAAGGCAAGTGGTATGGATGGGAGATTGAGCGGGTTGGTCCAATTGAAAACGGCAAAATCTACCAAGACGCCAAATCTTTCGCTCAGAGGGTATCGGCAGGGGATGTCAACGTCAAGCATGACAGTGACGTAGAGACGGATTTGGCAATGCCGTTTTAATTTTTCTTAGTCTTCTTAGGGCCTATTCATACGAATAGGCCCTTTTTGTCCTTAACCGAGAAAGAAGATGACGGACATAACAAAATTTAAAACCATATTTGCTGGGCTTGACATTGCCTATGGGACATATCGAATTAAGAAGGAGCGGATAGATGGGAAACTTAATGGCCAAGCTGTTGTGGTACGCAAGGCCCCTACTGATGCGCTATGGGCGGATCACCTTAATGGTGTTGAGCCTTCCCTTGGCATTATTCCTATTCGTTCTGATAACACTTGCGTTTGGGGCTGCATCGATATTGACCAATATCCTATTGACCATAAAGGACTTGTTGAAAGAGTAGCCGCCCTAAAGCTGCCTATGGTGGTGTGCCGTAGCAAGTCCGGCGGCGCACATGTGTTCTTGTTTACGCGAGTCCCCATTCCAGCACGGGACATGCAGCAGTATCTGAAGAATGCGGCTGCACTGTTGGGCGAAGCAGGACGGGAAATCTTTCCTAAGCAAGCCGAGATTCTTGTAGAGCGTGGCGACACCGGAAACTTCCTTAACCTGCCTTACTTTGCGGGGGACAGCGGAACACGCTACGCCTTTAAGGAGGATGGGACCGCTGCTACGCTGGATGAGTTTTACGCTTTGTATGAAGAGAGGGCGCGAGAACTGCCAATTGCTTTCCCTGAGCCTCCCCGGGTGGCAGAGGCCCCGATTAAGGACGGCCCGCCTTGCTTACAGGCCCTTTGCTCACAGGGCTTTCCTGAGGGCACACGCAATAATGGCTTGTTCAATGTTGGCATTTACCTCAAGAAAGCCCGCTTTCAAGTATGGGAGGATGCACTTGTAGAGTACAACTTTAAGTACGTTCAGCCGCCCCTGCCCAACAATGAGGTGCAGGTACTAATAAAGCAAATAGGCAAGAAGGATTACCGCTACAAGTGCAAAGACGCACCCTTAAACTCCTTCTGCAATTCCGGCCTTTGTCGGACCCGAAAATACGGCATTGGCAGCAGCGCCCCTGACGCTCCTCAAATAGCCTCCCTTTCAAAATACGCCAGTGAGCCGCCTCTATGGTTCTTGGATGTCAATGGCAGGCGCATGGAACTTGACACTGAAAGCCTGTTCAGTCAAGCGTCCTTTCAACGAATCTGTTTGGAGAAGCTCAACGTGCTTCCTCCCACACTGCGTAAGCAGGACTGGGAGGATATGCTCAATGCGCTCTTAAAAGAGATGATTGAGACTGAGCAGATTACCGAGGCCAGCGAGGACACTAGCTTGACTGGGCGCTTTGTTGATCTGTTAGAGGAGTTCACCACGCACATGCAACAGGCCATGGACAGAGATGAGATATTGATGGGCCGCCCTTGGCTGGATGAGGAAGAAGGCAAGACATACTTTAGGATGAAGGACCTTGAGGCACACCTCAAGCGCAACAACTTCATTGGCCTTACCGCCCCGAAAATGGCACAAAGAATCAGGGACCTGAGCGGAGAGCCCATCTCGCTTTTCTTGAAGTCCCGCACTGTGCGCTGCTGGCGAATGCCTAAATTTAATAAACAGGGGGCACCGTTTGAGACCTATACCACACGTAAAGAAGGGAGCCCATTTTGAATAAAATTATTGGTTACGACAATTCGATTATTGGCCCTGCCTTGGTCTGGCACAACAACGAACAGGTGGCGGTGTTGGTTTACGATGCCGAGTCCATACGCAATAGGCTGGTGGCTGATGGCATGAGCAGAGAAGAGGCTAGGGAATATATTGAATTCAATATTGAGGGTGCGTACATGGGCCCCGACACGCCACTACTTGTCTGGACAGAAGATCTATGGCTGTAATCAATAAGGTCTTTGGCCCTCCCGGCAGCGGCAAAACAACCCACTTACTGGGAGTTGTTGACCGGGAACTTGCGAAGGGCGTTTCCTCATTAAAGATTGGCTATTTTTCTTTTACTAGAAAAGCTGCCGCCGAGGCCAAGGAACGGGCAATTGTGAAGTTCCCCGGCCTGAACGAAAAGACGGACTTTCCTTACTTTCGCACTCTTCACAGCTTGGCTTTTCACTGCCTGTCGGTGCACCGAGACGACATGATGCAGCCACTGAACTACAGGGAATTTGCTCTTGAAGCAGGCATTGAACTCTCTCTTACCCAAGAGGAAGAGGATGTAGCAGTGCTGAAGGCAGACAACTTAATACTCAACGAAATCAATCTCGCAAGGATACGTGGCACAGACCTCAAGAAGCATTACAACCAAAGCGGCCTTGACATAGAGTGGCATCACTTTGAGTTTGTTGACCGCACCTACCGGCACTATAAGAACAGCCGCAGCCTGCTGGACTTCACTGACTTGCTTGAACTGGTTGTACAGGAGGTTGATGCGCTTCCTATGCTGGAGGTACTGATCATCGATGAGGCGCAGGACTTGTCTCGCCTACAATGGAACATGGTCAATGCGTTGGTGCAGCGTTCTAAGCGTGTCTTCATTGCTGGGGATGATGATCAGGCCGTTTTCGTGTGGGCCGGGGCAGATGTAAAAAGCTTTTTGGCCTTTAACGGCAGCGTGACTGTGCTGGAGCAGTCCTATCGTGTGCCTGTACGAGTGCATGCCTTAGCTGAAAACATCGTCCAGCGCATCCAAGAGCGCCAGCCCAAGATATGGAGGCCAAAAAACTTCGAGGGCTCCGTCCTGACTTACTCCCGTTTTGAGGACGTGACCATAGATGACGGCGAGTGGCTTGTGATGGCCAGCACCAACTATTTGCTCAACCCAGTACATGAGTGGTTTAAGAGCACGGGCCTGCTGTTTGAGCGCGGCGGAGTTAATAGCCTACCTGTCAGTGTGACAAAGGCAATTGCAGATTGGGAGCGCCTTCGTCTTGGCCAAAGCATAGGCTTTGGGGCTGTTCGCAATGTGTACCGCTACCTTGATACTAATTTCATTGCAAAGGGGCATAGGGGCTTTAAAAAGGGCCTTCCCGATATGGTCTACAACCATGCAGAGCTATGCTCGGACCACGGCCTGTTGACCGCGCTTGTCTGGAACGAAGCTCTGACCAAGATCTCAGATGACAACCGTGAGTATTACATGGCAGTGCTTCGCCGTGGCGAACGCTCTTTGCCCGTACGTCTGTCTACAATCCATGGCGCTAAAGGCGGTGAGGCAGACAACGTCCTGCTGCTGATGGACCTCAGCACAAAATTCTCCAAAGAGTACGCTGTAAATTCCGACAATCTTTACCGCCTTTTTTATGTAGGGGTTACCCGCACAAAGAAGGCGTTGCATTTAGTGCTACCTAAAAACGCAGAAAGAGGCTTTCGGCTATGAGAACTCTTCCCCTATTTCCCACCGTCACGGAGTGGGTTGCTCCAGACACCTTTCCCAACTTGTCCACGGCTAAGGAAATCGCAATTGACCTTGAGACGTGTGACCCAAATCTGGAGAACTACGGGCCCGGGTGGCCACGTAATGACGGCTTTGTTGTCGGCTACGCCGTGGCAGTAGATGGCTGGTCAGGCTATTACCCCGTGGCGCATCAGGGCGGCGGCAATTTAGACAAGGACAAAGTGATGCGGTGGATGCAGGAGGTGTTGAATACAAGGGCCGACAAGATTATGCACAACGCCTCCTACGATATGGGCTGGCTTCGTGCCACGGGGCTCTCCGTGAACGGTTCGGTAATGGACACCATGTTGGCGGCTCCGTTGCTGGATGAACACAGGTTTGGATTCTCTCTTAATGCGTTGGGTTTTGACTATCTACATGAGGCCAAAAATGAACAAGACCTGCGACAGGCCGCCGCCGATTTTGGTGTGCATCCCAAGAAGGAATTGTGGAAGCTGCCTGCAATGTATGTGGGTGAGTACGCTGAACAAGATGCGGCGCTGACACTTAGGCTTTGGCAGGCCTTTAAAGTGAAGATGCGTCAGGAAGAGGTAGAGTCCATTTTTTCCTTAGAGACGCGCCTGTTACCTGTGCTAACAGGCATGACCGCCATTGGGGTGCGCTTTAATCGCAAAAAATGTGAACAGCTTATCGATACTCTAATTGCACGTGAGAAGAAAATTTACGTAGAGCTTAAAAATCTTTCCGGAACCGCAGTTGACATCTGGGCGGGCGCAAGTATTGCTAATGCATTTGACAAGCTAGGTTTGCCCTACGACAAGACTATTACAGGCGCACCGAGTTTTACCAAAGGGTTTTTAGATGACTGTAAGCACCCCATCGCAAAGCTGATTGTTGAAGGGCGCGAGACCAACAAAACACACAGCACGTTTCTCAAGCCCTACCTCAAGGCATCCGAAAAGACCGGCCGCATTCATGCCAGCATTAATCAAATGCGCTCAGATGACGGCGGCACGGTAACGGGCCGCCTGTCTATGGCCAATCCGAATCTGCAACAGGTCCCCGCCAGACATGAAATCATTGGGCCCATGGTCAGGGGCTTGTTTCTGCCGGAGGAGGGCGATTTGTGGGCCTCAAATGACTTCTCGTCCCAAGAACCTCGGCTCTTGGTGCACTACGCCAGTCTGTTGGGCCTACCGGGAGCCGACAAGATGGTAGGCGCTTATACCAAGGACCACGGAACAGATTTTCACCAGATGGTGGCTGACATGGCAGGCATCAAGCGCAAAGCCGCCAAGACCATTGGTCTGGGGTTGATGTATGGCATGGGCAAGAATAAGCTTGCCGCGCAGCTTGATCTGCACATTGATGATGCATCTGCTTTGATTGAGAAGTTTCACCAGAATGTTCCGTTTCTCAAAGGCACAATCAATGCCGTGCAGCAGCGCATAGAAAATCCAGCCTCGGGCGGGTCCATCCGCACCTTGCTCGGGCGCAAGTGCCGCTTTCCATTATGGGAGCCCATGGAGTGGGGAGTGAATAAGGCGTTGCCCCGTGAGCAGGCAGTCATTAAGTACGGCCCACGAATTAAACGCGCAGGTACTTACAAGGGACTGAATCGGTTGATACAGGGGTCCGCAGCAGACCAGACAAAAAGTGCCATGCTGGCGTTGCATGAGGCAGGATTTCGGCTGCTCTTACAGTTGCATGATGAGGTCGTGGTTAGTGTAGCCACGCCAGAGCAGGCGACAGAGGCTGCCAAGATCATGCAGACTGCCGTCACCTTGGAAGTGCCCAGCCGCGTAGATGTAGAGACAGGGCTAAGTTGGGGAGAATCTAAATAGGTACTTGAGCTTTTGCCAAAAGGTCATCTTCAAGGACATGCTTTGCCAGAATAAGTCATCCTGCACCATGGTGAACAGGTACTCACCCTTGCCTCTGCCCGAAATTATTTTTGCAACAACAAAGTTTTCCGATTGCAGGCGCAATCCTGTTTGACGCATCTTACTTTTCTCCAATCCCAACGCCTCAGCAAGTTCCGAGGTACGCATAGGCTTTTTGCGAAGGCAGGCCATCACCTGCTGTCTGTAATCAATGGATGGGTTTTTAGTGGCCATGGTAGGTTTCTTTCATTTGCTTGACTCCCAAATTAATCTTTTTATTTCGTTCTGCGCGAGTTTCAGGTCTTCGCGTAGCTGCTCTAATGCAATCTCGTTCTCCAACAGCCTGACGTGGCTCTCGGCAGCATACTGATCAACCGTGGCCCTCGGCCATGCTTGAAAATACCTAAGGTCTTTTGTCTCTGAGATCACCACGGTGCATCCTCATAATTTTCTGGGTTAAAGGGGATGGGCTTGCTTGGCTGCGCTGGCGGCAGTTCAGTGGGGAAGGGCCAGTTGGTCATGTGTTTTTCTCCTTGATCGAGTTTTGAATATCTTTTGCCAAAACCATCAAAGCAGGCATTTGGTCATAACTAGGCCACCAACTAACAAGTGCTTTAATCTCCTCATCCGTCAGCCCCGACCAAGGGCGCTGTTGTGCTGTGTAGAGTGGCTTCACTTCTGCATGAGTTCCCTTTAGCTGTGCCATCTCAACTGCTTCGGCCTCAGTAAAAAACATGTCGTGCAGATTGCTTTCAAAAACTCCCCAAGCCACCGGC
>SXGQ01457752.1_pt1 | contig 23188 bp, 10 predicted proteins | sample 3178371 | NCBI WGS metagenome assembly SXGQ01 (sample SAMN11356859, study PRJNA531348) | freshwater metagenome | isolation source: freshwater sample F1-20 | place: China: Fuxian Lake, Yuxi | collected 2017-12-25 | reverse complement strand
TTCGATTGGGTGTCATGGATCAATGGAACTCATTGGCTGGCTAGGTTCACAGAATAACCTCATTCATTCATTCGCCAACAAGTTGTGAAATAGCCAACATACAGACGCTGTTGAAATTATCCGTAGACAAGTTGAGCAATCAAATATGTGGCGCGATCAATCACGTTTTACGCGCAAGCCACAGCGGCACAACTTCGCCTAGATATTCCATAAATTTCCATAGGCCCACTCGATGCTCCACCACGCCATCGCGGTTGGCGCGCGCCTCTGGAAACGCAATTCCAACGCCAAATAATCCACGGGCAATCACGCCATTCTGCGGGTTGTGTTTTAAATCACTCACGCCGTCCACGCTGATCATGCGCGGTGTAAAGCCCACTGCGTATACCGCCTTGGTGCATTCCGGCAAATGCTTGGCATGATTTTCTGGCGTGGAGAGCACGCGCTCCAAATTCTCGGGGCAATTCACATCTATATTTTCGCGCGCCCATTGCGCGGTTGTACCCTTCAAGCCCGTGTCGTCATGGCGAATCCACCCATCCAAATACTCCGCGTAGCGGAGGGGACTTCTATAAAAGTTCACCACGCGTTTCACTTTGCAGTTCTCTAGCAGTAACCGAATAATTAAAATAGCCGAGTGGGACGCGCCAAACACCGCAACCGTGTCCGATGGCAGAACGCATTGACTCAGTCGTTGCGCGTTCAATGCGTCGGTGACAGAAACTTCTTTTACACCAGGCAGGTTCAGCGACTTTGGTTGCGAACCCAGCGCCAGAACAACATTATGCGAAGTGATCAACGAACTCTCCAGCGTAATGTCCCACGCGCGCGCATGCGCAAGTGATTTGTGGGAATTCAACGCGCTCGCATGTTCTTGAATGCAAACAACTTGTTCGCGCAATTGATCGGTCACCCATTGCAGTGGATCAGCCATAGAGCTTAGTTCGCACGTCTTCAGTGGGTCCATTTCATGCAATGCAAATTTCTTGTCGCACTGGTCAAAGTGAAACGACTTGCATTCATGCAGAAATTTCACGAACAACCCAACGCGTGTATTGCTGGAAACGCTGCGCCACTTTGTGCCAAAGTCGCCAGCCGTGAAATGCGGATCAATCCATGCGATGCTTTTGCCGTTCACGCCAGCATCAAGCAGGCGACCAACGGTGGCTATGCCCGCTGGTCCCGCGCCAACGACAGTCCATTCAAATTGCGCGCTGTGTTGTTGTGTTGATTCCTTCATGGTGCCGCTCAAACAAAGCATAGATTGCGTTTTAATCGGATGTTTTGTCCGTAATTCGGAATTTATATTTATTCACAAGTGTCAAAATAAATCCGCCCGTGACACGCAAGGCGCCACGGGCGGTTTCCCAAAATCAGTAATACGCGCATCTCAGCGCGCGCAATTCGTGACAAACTCCAAGCCGCTCAATTCCTTTTGCCACGGCCGCGACCACGGCCACGTTCGCCTCGTGGCGGAACTGCCACGCCGGCATTTGGATTTTGCGCCGCGCCAACACCCGCACTCGGATTTTGCGCGCCGCCACTTGCGCCACTGCCGCCACCACCCGCATTCTCCGCCCTCAGCTTCTGCGCAATCGCCGCGTCATCAGCGGCCTCATCCATACGCATGCAGTGAACCTCACTTCTGCGAAACGCCACAGACCTATTCGCAACACGTTCCCACATTTCGCTCGAACCCGCGGGGCTCTTCTTAAAGAACGCCGCGTTGCTTGCGTCAATATTTAAACTGCTGCTGTCACTGATGGCGCTTTCATCCGCGCTTAAAAACACAAACTGCCAACCAGCCTCTTTCGCCTCGGCGATCATCTTGCGCACTTGCGCGCCGGTGAACTCGCGGCTGGCGTTCTCTTGTCCATCAGTCACAATCACCATGACAATTTTCTTGGGCCGCAACGCCTCCGGCAACGTGCCCAGGCTCGCCTTCAAATCATTTATGCCACGGCCCACCGCGTCGTACAACGGAGTGCTGGCACGCGGCATGTATGTTTGCCCCGTTAAATCAGGCACCATTTGAATGTCGGTGAACTTATGAATCACTTCAAATGGGTCCTGGCTATCAAACTGAACCAGCGTGAAAGTTGCGGGTGTTGGCAGCGACTTCTGCGCCGCGACGTAACTGTTAAAGCCGCCAATGGTGTCTTGCTTGATGCTTTCCATGGATCCCGTGCGGTCCAAAATCATGCAGATGTGCGTGCGATCGCCTTGTGACTTGTCTTGTGACTGCGTCATGCGTGTCCCCTTAGGTTGGTGTGAAACAAATTCAATTGGCTTGAACCAACATGGCTCTGCCCCTGGTAAGTGGGGACACAGTAGACCTAAAAAAATAAAAGTCAATACGCAACACAAAACATTTCACGCAATTGCCACAGCTTCCCCTACGGGGAAGAAATTTTTTATTCTTTTAGATTTTTTTCACGCCGCAAAAAATTTCACCAGCCACAATCTTAAAATTTCGCGAATTATTTCAGAATATGTGTCACACTTTTTCAAGCACACCCGCACATTTCACCGTTCAAAAATCTCACAAATTATTTCAGAATATGTGTCACACTTTCGCCGTTCCACTTTCCATTAAAGCTTCTCATTGAAGCTTCTCATTGAAGCTTTCCACATATCCGTCTTCTCACGGACTGCCAAGTTTCATAAAGAGCGTCTTCACTCCAACATGCGCAAGCCAATCACGCACCACATGCGCCGTGAATTAGACAAGCACTGGTTGTACTAGGCATTCAGAACCGCCGCAAGCGCATCGGCAATTGCAAAAAGTAAAACCCACCTCGAGTGGATCGAACAAGGCTTAGTGCGGTACCGCGCCAAAGCCGCGCAGATATTCGGCAAGCGGATTCGCGAGCAACCAAGGCGCTACACCAATCAGCACCAGAAGACCAAAAGTGACCACCACCACATATCGCTCTGGTCGTCTCAGATCTCCGGCAAGCGATGTGGCGGGGGGACCCAGAAAAATCTTTGCGAATGCGGCGAGCGATGCAACCGCAAGCAGTGCCGCCGCCACGATCATGATGAGTGAACCCGCCACGCTTTCTTCCCAAAGCGCATGAAGCAAGAGGTCGTCTGCAATGAAACCTGCAGTGCCTGGCATTCCAACACCAGATGCCGCAAACAAAAGAAATGCCGCCGCCAAACGGGGCATGCCCCAGATTCTTCCGCCTTGGTCTTTCAGTAAAACGCGCCCGCAGCGATCTTCGACCGCCGACACCATGGCGCCAAGTCCGCCCATGGCCAACGCCAGCGTGACAGTCACTAGAAGCGCGGCCGCACTGTGTCCATGTCCCGCCGCGCCAAGTGCGGCGATCAACATTCCGCCGTGCATGGCAACTACGCATCGATAAAATCCGCGAAGGTTCACCTGCACAAGCGCGGTGATGGCGGGCAATAAAGCAAGCACTGCACCAAGTCGCACCAATGTGGCGGCCGCATCAAAGGCAAACTCCGTTGGCGCCACAAATCGAAGATAGGCAAACGTTGCCACTATGCATGTTGAAATTTGCTCAGCCATGGCAAGGGGTGATCGATCAATCACTCGAGCCGCAAGCCAATGCATAGGCCATGCGCCCGAAAGCGTGGCCAACAGCAACACCGCGGCAATCAAATTCAGCACGGGCCATTCGCCAGTGAAAGCGGCCGCCACCGCGAACAGGGTGGACACTATGCACGGCAGTTTTGGCAAGTCCGTTCCCTTGTTCGCAAACACTCCGCGCAAGATTAAAAGAACCGCAATCATGCCAAAGGCAAATGTGCCAGTGGTGCAAAAAATAGAGGCGATTGATAGCGCAAGCGCAACTGCTGTCAGAATAATTCGTAGCAGGCCAACGGGCGCGGATGAAACAATGACTGGAGCAAAAATTCCACCGGCGGCAAGCGCGGCCACAATGTAAGGAACACTTTCAGGCGTCATGAATCAACATCCTTTCCGCCGCCAAAAAGTACGCGCACGCGTTGGTCAAATTTATCCAGCGCGCGTGCAAGCACCATCAATGGATCCAGTATTGAGTCGATCCGATCATCAAGTCGAAGTCGATGAAGTGCCGCGGCATAGACGCGCCGCTCAAGAACTGATTGGGGTTGCGATTCCTCCACAGGCACAGCATGCACGCCGATGCGGTGGGCATCATGAATTGCGTTGGGCGCGCGCAGATATTGCCAGACACGCAACAGCGCATGCCCACTGATGTGAACAAGCGCCAGGGTTGTAAATCCAAGTGAGATCTCCGCAAGAATGAGACCAACTTGGCAAAGCGTCGCATGCGCCAGCGCGCCCTTTGCGTCAGGATTTGTGCGCGCCACCGCCGCCGCATAGATAGCCGTACTTATGCCAACGACCGCGCCCACCACTTGTACAACAGGCGAAGCGCTAATGATTGGCGATATGCGCAACATTAAAAAGAGACCGGCGTGAAGTGAAATGCCTCCATAAAAAAGCGCGCTTGTTGGAGTTGGTCCCTCCATTGCCCTTGGTAACCAACCAGAAAATGGCAACTGCGCGGACTTGCCCATCACTGAAAGTAAGAACAACAATCCGATGGTGGTGGATTCCCACAGTGGTAAATCAATGGAGCCATCCAGCGCATTGATAGTTGTAGAGCCTAGAACTTCATGGGCACACACCATGGCCATAAGAAATCCGGCGTCGCAGAGTCTGTATGTTGCGAATGCGCGTAGTGATGAGCGCACCGGCTCAGCTCGTTCATGAAAGAAGCCAATGAACAGCGCGGAGCCAATGCCAATCAATTCCCAACCGGCAAAGAAGATGTCAAGCGCGCCTGCCAGTGCGACCAATTGTGCGCCGGTGGCAAATCCACCCAGAAGAATGAAGAATCGGAAGTAACCAGCCTCTCGATGCATATAGGTGCGTGAGAAGCGAGCCACGAGCAGCGTGAGAAACGCGCACAACAGCGAGAAGACAACTCCCTTCCAGTCGGCCAGAAGCACCGCTGGAATGCGGTATGTCCCAAGCTCTAAGAGCGCTCCGTAATCAACAACTGCTGAAGGCGCTGCACCAAATACTCCCGTGGCACACATTGCAATCAGCGCGCTTAGTACAAGTGAAATTGTCAACGCAACTTCCAGTATGCGCGTTGCCGTGCGTTCGCTGGGGTAGCGGGAACTTGCCATGATGAGAAGGCCCACCATGGCAGATGCCGCTATTGGTAAAAGAATTAATACTGGCAACGCGATGCGCTGAATGGCATCAAGATCAATATGCGTCATGTCGTTGCCTTCGCGAGTGGCTTGAGATCGAGTCCATCCAGAACCAACGCGGGCGAAACATATTCCCGCGATAAGCCATGCCATTCCACTGAACTGTTGACAGATTGAAGAGGCGTGTTGTCGATGCGGCAGTCGTGGAATGCGCCGTTATGGAAACGCTGCATGCGCCCAGTGGTTGGGTCAAGTGACACCAATTGAACCCATTCGTTTACAACCAATTCCCGAACTTCTGCTTGACGCCCCGCGATTTCCAGCAGAGCCGCGGGTGTGCTTTCAACCACAAGTAACAGCCGCATTGGCTCGTGAATTTCCACCATCTGTAATGGAAGTCCTGTGCGCAAGTCGCCGCGGTGGCCGTTCATGACTCCAAGTAATCCAGTCACATTGTGTGGCAATTTTGTGCCGCAACCAAATCGGTCAAGATCCACCGAGGAAAAGTAATACTCCAAGCTAATCCCCGCGCCAACCGGACCAACTGCCGCAAGAACGCGTTCAAGAATTGTATTGGTTGGATCAGTGGTTGGGTCGTAACTCACCAAGAATGCGCGGCGATCAAGGTGTAGACCGCGCGTGATGGAACGCCGTCCTACAAATGCGCAGGCATTTGTGCAGTGGCCATACTCAGGACGTGGTTGTGCAAGATGGGCCGCGCGTTCTTCCACATGACGCAGCGCGTCGTCTGGCGAAATTCCAAGTGGCGCGCTTTCAAATCGACGCACTCGTTCAAGCGCGCTGTGACGGCGAGCGATTTCAAGGGCGCGCCACGCGTCATCAAAGGACGCCGCGCTTGCCAATGGCAACTGCTCTAAATCAAAGCACTGCACTGCATCATTTGCGGTGTCGTGAAGCGCGCCCACAAACCATGTGTCAGAAGGAATATCAATTCCAATTGCTCGCAGTGATTCACGCACATCATTTCGATTTGCGAGATCGGCAAAGAGCCGCGCATTTGCGCCGCCGCGTCGACCACCACAAGCGCCGCAGTCGTGGGCAGACTCATGCGGATTATTCAGGCTGGTGGAGCCATGTCCAAGCACCACAATAATTTTCGAAAAGTTTTCAACCAGCCCAATAGAGCGCAACATGCCAGCAACTCGATCAGTGGCCTCTTGCAGTGAGAAGCCCATGGGTTTTCCTGCGGGCGAAAGTGGCGCCGACGGTTCGTGACGTATTCCACCAAGGCGGGTATCTGGCCGGGGTGCCAAGCGTGTTTCAATTCGATCGCGAATATCGAGCGACGTGCGAGGCGCCAATACTCGCAGAACAGAGGCGATACCAGCAATTGGACCAAGGAGTAGTGAAAGACCAGCGCCGCCAGTCAGCGTTCGTGACCAACGCGCCGCCGCACGTTCGATCCCATGCCACTGATCGCGCAGAACAGCGCGGCGCTCATGCCAACGCAGTTGCGTAAGGACCGCTTGCTCGTGAACTTCGTGCGCGGGTTTGACCACCACGGGACAGTGGGCCGCTGGCTCATGATCGTACAGACCGACATAATCAATGGCCATGCCAAAGAATCCAGCCGCGCCGAAAGTTACAAACGCGGAATCTTGTTCCTCAAGCGCGCGGCGAATAGATTCTTCGCGCTCATCGATACAGAAAATAAATTGAGCGCGTGCGCGTTGCGCATGTGTCTGTAATTCCATGCGGCGTCTCATTGCGACTGCTCCAAGAATGGCGCGGCGGTATCGACTTTCGTACGCCTCAAGCCACACCTGACCGCGCGCGCCATTTTGAAATATGGTCGTCTCGTGCCAAAGTGTGGCCAAAGATTGATCGTTCATTTCGCGCACTTGATTTGGCCGCGCGCCTGCGACACGCGCCAGATTCCAAAGTAAAAATGCACCGGAAGCAGTGGCGATTGGTTCAGGTCGCGGAATCTGCTTGGGCAATAATTTCCAAGAAGTTGGAAGCAGCGCTTCACATGCCGATCGCTCCGCCGCATGGCGATCAAGCACCATTCGTACGGCTATGAATTCAGCTAAAGAGATCGGGCAGTGCGTACGATTTTCCGCGGGATTTCGCTCAAGACGAGAGAACATTCCCGCCCATCCAGGCAGGGCGAGCGCGGTGGCAATCACATACTCCTTGCGTTCATCTTCGGGCACACCAAGCGCGTCAAGCGCGGCGGCAATGACAATCTTTGCCGGTGTTCGTTCAATGGCGATTCGGCGGAAGTCATCCTCGGCACCGCGGCAAAGACGAGGCACAGAAGCGCCCGAAGCAAAGAGCAACGACACCGCCATCAAGAAACCTTCAGAACGATTTGGGAGCGTGATGCCGGCTTGCCCTTGATCTAAAAAACTTGAACAGAGCGCGGTGAGTTCATGCGTTACCGCAATGTCCGGATCTCGCGCGCCGCACGCGATCAATGCGTCACGATGTCTTAGCGGCGGCGGGGTGGTCTTGGTTGCAGGAAGCGGCCCGCGTGCCACGCGTTCCAAAGCGGCCTCCCACAGCGGCATTTCAGCCGCTACAGGTGACGGACCGTTACGAATTCGCCACAGCAATCCCGCAGCATCCTGATCATCGATATGTTCTACAAGCAACGCGCGGCGAAGTTGACGGCGCGAAAGACCAAGTGGAAGTTGCAGCGTTGCATCCGCACTCTGTACATCATCAAGGGCTTCTTCAAGATCGCTCTCTTCAATGCGCCCACTTTTCCATGCGGCGTGAAAGCGTTCAAGTGACATGTAGGCCTGTGCGCCAAGACGCGCGGCGCCCTCTTGAATAGCGCGATGAAAGGGAAGATGTTGATACGCGTGAAGCGTGTTGTGATGAATAAATACGCCAATTGGCCCTTGATCAGGCAGGATTCCGTACGCCCGAGTTATGGCGGAGTCAATGGCATCTTCATCAACAGAATCGGAAGTGTGCATCACACTTTAGTGGCCGCCCCCAACAGTCGCGCCTGCAAGATCAACATCCACCAAGCGCACCGTAATGCGTCGCGCATTCGCGCCGTGAATAAAGGTTGTCAACATTTCTTTTACATCTTGGTCAAGGAACTCCCCAGTTGCGACAATTTCCAACGTCGAGTCATCCTCGATGTTTTCAAGTGCCACGGAAATTTTTGGCTTTGAAAGAAAAGTTCCGTCGCGGCGAAATTTCATTTGCACGACACCGTTCTCGCCGCGCGTGATCACAACCACGCTCTTGGAGTTTTGGTGAAGCACAAACATGACACCAATCACTGTTCCCACAATCACGCCCTTGAGTAGATCAAGACCCAACACCGCCGCAATGGTGATTGCAAACGGCAAGAATTGCATGGCGCCCAACTTTACCTGCATGCGAAACAGCGATGGCTTTGCAAGGTTAAGTCCCACCTGAATCAGAACTGCGGCAAGGCAAGCGAGTGGTATTGCGTTGAGTACGGTGCCCGCAAAGACAACTGCAATCAATAGAAGTAAACCATGCACAAACGCGGAGAGGCGCTCGCGGCCTCCAGCAGAAACATTTGCGCCCGAGCGAACGATCACCGAGGTCACTGGTAGACCGCCTAAAAATCCAGAAAGCGCATTCGCAATTCCTTGCGCTAAAAGTTCACGATTTGGTGGACTGTGCCGCTTCAGCGGATCAAGTCGATCAATTGCCTGTAACGAGAGAAGCGTTTCAATACTTGCCACGATGGCAATCGTGACTGCCACAATCCAAATATCTTTATCCATGAACGCGCCAAAGTCCGGGCGCGGAAGAGCGCTCGCAAGCGCTGAAAATCCACCGAGTGGCACATCCACAAATTGATTTGGCGTGAGCGCAAGCGAAGGCGCGTTGCGAAACATCAGTGCAAGCACGCTGGAGAGCGCCACCAGAACTAGCGCGGGCGACAGTAGCGCAAATTTGGCAAGCGGCGTGCGCTTCCAACCGTACAGAATGATGAGCGAAATCACCGTGATGATGGTCGGCCCCATGGCAAAGCCGGCACTGATATCGCCAAGATCACCCGTAACGCCAAGCGCCACCGGAATCTGCTTAATAATAATGGTGATACCGATGGCGGCGAGCATGCCCTTGATCACCGATGATGGAACAAGTGCGGCGTACTTTCCAGTGCGACAGACACCAAAAAGAAATTGAATTGCGCCGGCCAAGATTACGGCACTCAGGAAGCGTTCAATTGATCCAAGACGACCAATTTCCATGAGCACGATTGAAATGAGTCCCGCGGCTGGACCGGATACAGAGAGTGGTGAACGACTCACCAGCGGAACAATGATGCCGCCCACAATTCCAGCCACAAGTCCACTGATAGGCGACACGCCGCTTGCGATTGCAATGCCAAGACACAGGGGTATCGCGACAAGAAATACAACAATCCCCGCCACGAAGTCTTGTCGGGGATAAGAAAAAAAAGCCTTGATGTCCTGAGTCGTATTCATGCTGATTATTTCTTAGATGAAACTCAGCATAACAGAGTTAATTCATATTTGTTACGCGCAGGTTTTCTATCGTTCACCGATCAGATAAAGAAAAAATGAGCGAGGTTCTCTATCGCTCAGATCTGCCAATGCGCGCTTTGTTGATCTGGTGTGTGATGGCATAGACACCGCGGCACTTTCGCAATCACGTCGCCACAGTGTCCGCCACCACAGCGCGGTTGGCATCCACCGCGCTCATAAACTCCACTTGGCCGCTCTTCACGTTGTACATGGCGCCAGCAACTTGAATTTGGCCCGCGTCAATCATGTCGCGCAGCGTGGGGCTTTCTTGGCGAATAGCCAGCATGACATTGCGAACGTGGATGGCAGCCACGCGATCCACAAATTCATAATTGCTTCCGACGCGGTCCTGTGTGGTCGTTGTTTCCATGCGCACAGCTTTGCTGATCGGCTCCACCAAATATGGAAGATTGGTTAAGCCCGTCGCCTGCACGGTGTCTAAGTTCTTACCCACAATGTCGCACGTGGCTTTCACCGCGCCGCAACTGGTGTGGCCCAGCACCAAAATTAATTTAGCGCCCGCCACCTTGCAGGCAAATTCCATGCTTCCCAGCACTTTGCGCGACAGCACATTGCCCGCCAAGCGCACGCTAAAGATGTCGCCAAGACCCAAATCAAACAGAATCTCGGCGGGGGATCGCGAGTCAATGCAACTCAGCACCACGGCCATGGGGTGTTGTCCAGTACTAGTTGCGTCCACTTGTCGAATTAAATCGCGTTGCAGGCGTCGACCCGATGCGAAGCGATCGTTGCCCTCTTTCAACACTTGCAGCACACGCGCCGGTGTGAGTTTGTCTTGCACTTCACGCGTGGTCACGTCCACATATTGCACGTGGTCTGCAAGTCGATAATGATTTTTGAACCCAATTAAACTCACAATCACGCCGTGCGCAGGCGCAATCTCGTCGCGGAAGGTTTGAATAAGTCCATATATATCTGGATCAATATAATCCGTTGTGCGCGCGTCAATCACCACTTGTTCGCCACGGCCAAAGTTGCTCAGCGTGCGCATCAGCGCCGCGCGATTTAAAAAACTCACCTGATTGGCCAACTCCACGCGGTTCACAATGCCGCCGACATGCTCCTCTTTTATAATGGTCATGCCGCGGCGTAAATTGCTGCTCAGCACAAACATCAAGCTCACCGCAAGACCAATAATGACGCCCATCAGTAAATCCGTGAACACAATGGCAAGCACCGTGATCGCAAACGGAATAAATTGCGCGCGCCCGCCTTTAGCCATTTGCACGAACAACTTTGGACTTGCCAGTTTAAATCCCGTGGCCACCAGAATGGCCGCCAACGCGGCAAGCGGAATATGGTTGAGCAGCGTGGGAATAAAAAACACGCACACCGTCAGCAACACGCCATGGGTAATGCAAGAAAGCCGCGTGCGCGCGCCAGCGCCGGCATTCACGGAGCTGCGCACAATCACGGATGTCATGGGCATGCCGCCAATTAATCCCGCCGCTACGTTGCCCACGCCTTGCACCAAAAGCTCACGATTGGGCGGCGAAACGCGCTTTTGTGGATCAAGTTTGTCGGTGGCCTCCAAGTTTAAAAGTGTTTCAAGCGACGCCACTATTGCCAGCGTGATAGCCGCGGTGTAAATCTTTGGATTGCTCCATTGGCTCCAATCGGGCATGCTGAAAATAGTGTCCCAGCCTTGTCCATTCACGCCCACAATCGGCACCTCCACCAAGTGGCTTTCCTCAATGGTCCAACTTGAGCCACTCACTCGCAGCAACTCGCTTATGGCAACGCCAAGTAGCACCGCGGCAAGGGGGGCGGGAAATAAACTTTTCTTCAGCCGACTTTTTTCCCAGACAAACAACAGCGCAACGCAAGACAGTCCCACCAACGCGGCGCCAGGAAGAAACGCGCGCAACGCTTCAGCAATTTCACTAAAGGTGTTGCGACCGTCGCTCTGCGCGAAAGCCATTGCGCCTTCGTGGTCATCGTCGTGGCCCACAAGATGTGGCAGCTGTTTTAAAATAAGAATGACACCAATGGCCGCCAGCAGTCCGCGGATCACGTTGGTTGGAAAATATTTTGCCAGCACGCCCGCCCGCAGCACGCCCAAACCAATTTGCAAGATGCCGCTGATGGCCACCGCCAACAAGAACGCTTGATAGGAGCCCAGCACTTGAATTTGTGAAAGCACAATGGCGGCAAGTCCAGCCGCTGGACCGGACACGCTTATGTGCGATCCACTCAGTAAACCAACCACAATGCCGCCAATGATTCCAGAAATAATTCCAGCGATTACCGGCGCGCCGGATGCGTGTGCAATGCCCAGACACAACGGCAGTGCCACCAGAAACACAACTGTTCCGGCGATCAGGTCTTTGCCAATGGATTGCGTGCGGGATAGTTGTGGTGCGGGTACAGCGTCTGAAGCGGGGGTCATGTGCTCTTTCTTTGGGTGCGGGTTGTGTTGGGCTCAGGTGAGTGGTGCCAAATATGCCTATTTCAGAAAAAAGTTCTGAATTACATTAGGCATTCTCACATTTTATAATTACATATTCTCAAATTTTATAAAAAAGCCCGTTTTTGAGTTAATTTCTGGCTTTGAGTGCCCAAAAAAACGCATTTCAGTTGGCTGGCGGGTGGATTTCCAATACCCAAACAGCGCTCAATTTTTCCGTTACATCACAAATGCCTAATCCGTTTATAAAGGCTTAATCAAACTACGTTTACGGCAACCGCATGCCCGCAAACACTGCGTCAATCAGCGACGTTCCAGTGGCGCTGTCAGTGTCCTCGCTCATTTCCCAGAACATGGTTCCGCCAAGCGCCTTTTGATTGGCAAAGTTCATCTTCACGGCCATGGATTGCGCGTCGTCATAGGTAATAAATTTCTTGGCGCTGGCCGAATACAAGTAGGGCACCTGCGCCGTGGCGTTCCAGAAGCGCGTGTAGCCGCCCGCACCGCTGTACACGCCGTTGGTATACGCAAGCGCGCCGCTGCTAAACAGCGAGTTGTATGGAAACTCCGTCTCGCCCAAGCCAGGCGAAGTTCCCTCCGAGCCCGCTTGACCCAAGCCAGTTCCGCTTGCGCCCGCCTCAACATTGTTCCAGCCGCGTCCATAGAAAGGCACGCCTAGAACAAGTTGCGAAGCAGGCACGCCGCCTTTGCCATTGAGTCCAGTTAAGTACACCTCCGTAGCGCCCGCAACAGACCACTTTGCCGCGCCAGCATTTGGATCCACATTCACCATGGGCGCGTTCAATCCAGTCGTCGCATCCCAACCGCCGTGAAAGTCGTACGTCATTATATTTATCCAATCCACAATCTCCGCGATCTTCTTGGGATCCATGCGTGAGATATTGGTGTCGCCTCCTGGACCAGCGATGGACAAGTAATACGTTTTGCCATCGATCAACGTTTGCTTGTTCAACTCGTCGCGCAACGCGCGCAGCAGCAGCAAATAGTTGTCGCCGTCAGTGGCTGCGTCGCTAATTCCATTTTGCACAAGTCCGCCGCCGCCTGGATATTCCCAGTCAACATCAATGCCATCAAAGCCGTAGCGCTTCACCACATACACCGCGCTCTTGGCAAAGTCCGCGCGCTTCTGCGCGTCGCGCGCAATGCTGAAGAACGGAGTTGACAATGTCCAACCACCAATGGAAATCATTGTGCGAAGTTTGCTGTTGGCCGCCTTTAATGTTTGCAGCTGTCCAAAGTTGCTGGTGGATTTATACGCGGGCGACATGGTTAAAGCCGCCGACGCACTGTCCGCGCCAGCGTCGGCCCATTCATCAAATAAACCAACTCCAGCGCTTAGCGTTGTGCCCGCGGGTTGCTGCAAGTACGCGGCGTAGTTGGTATATGTCCAGCCGCGATAGCTCGACACAATTCTGTCCCACGCCGAAGGCATGGTGCGATCAAGCGGAATTAAGAATGCGTAGTTAATCATGTTCACTCGGTCGCCGCGAACTTTGGTCACTGGAAAATTCTTTTGATAGATGCCCCAGTTTGGGTAGTAGCCAACAATCTTGCGCTGCTCCAGTGTTGGCATTTTGTCGTAGCCCACTGGATCAATTACGGGCGTGCATGAACCCCACACTCCAAGCATCACGCCAATGTCCGCGCTGTCCGTCATGCCGTCGCCATTTAAATCATTGGTGGAACCCATACCAACTGAGCTCAACAAAGTGCCCATGTCAGAACTGTCCACAGTGCCATCACCGTTGATGTCGCCAAGGCATTGCGCTTGCTGCGCAACAACCAACGAAAGACTTGCGGACGCGGTGCCCGCGGAATTTGTTGCCGAAATTGAAACGTTCGACGCGCCCGCAGTTGTTGGCGTTCCAGAAATCAAACCCGTGCTTGCGCTCACAGAAAGACCCGCGGGCAAACCAGTTGCACCAAATGAAATTGGCGTTCCTGACGCGGTAATTTGATATGAAAATGTAATTCCCACGCTTGCATTGGCGCTTGTTGTGCTGGTAATCACTGGCGCGATACTCACTCCGCCGCCGCCTCCGCCACCACCAGTGCCGCCACCATTGCCCGCGCTAAAAACTAAATTGGTTGGACCCACTCCTGGCGCGCTTGTGTTGAACACGCAGCCAACTTCTGTTGCCGCGCCCGCGGCAAGCGCGCCGTTCCAACTTGTGTTGATCACAACATAATGGTTGCCAACTTTGCTTTGAATGCTGCCATTCCACACGCTGGTGATGTTCGCGCCCCAATCAAACTCAAGCGTCCAACTTGTCACCGCGGCGCCGGTGTCGTTGCTGGCGCGCAACACACCTTGCCCGCCAGTGGTCCATTGATCGGTGTAGGAAAATGTGCTGGCTCCGCGCGCTGTAACCGCGGCCAACAGAACGCATGCAATTTGTGCCCAAAGGTTTTTCCAAATTACAAGTTTGCTTTTCATTTTCATTGTGATCAACTTTCTGAAATGGGGTCTCGAGCGAAACGCAACCGCAAGTAAACTTCCACACTCTTCACATCCCACTACGAGGCGCGCTATGCAACTGTTGCTTAGCCGGCGATCAATTTGTAATAAATTAAAATCGCCACGTCCGCGTTTATTTTTATACCAGGGGCGGTAACACCGCATATTCAACCCGCCCCGCGAAATATTCAAAAAAATAATTTTTTAGGCACACATCACTGGCACTCGCCACATATCACGCCCATCAAAAACATCCGCACAGATGATTGCCGCAACGCATCGATCGGCACTTGGCAACTGCTTATGCTTATCCAATGCAATTCACGCGGAGAAAATTTATATGGTTTGCGTTGGTGGCCGCCGTGGGTGGCGTTCTGTTTGTCTTGCCATCCAACACCAACTATCCGCCCTTCTCGCCCAACATGCGCAAGGGGGAATTATTTCTCATCCAGGCCAATGCGTTGCACCCCACGCAACTCATGATTGGATTTCGCGAGGTTGAAAATAAAGTGCTGGCCTTCAATCAAATGTCCGCCGACAAACTTGCCGCAGAATTGCAAGACACCAACTCGGTCATGATCATTGGTCCCGGCGGTATTCCGTATTTAGCCGACGGCCATCACGCGGTGCGTGCGTTGCTGGAGTCAAACCAGCCAAACAAAAACGTGTACGGCATTGTGGTGGAGAATTGGTCGGACATGACTCCCGCGGATTTTTGGAAAAAAATGACCGAGCATGGCGACGCCTATCTCTTTGATAGCGAACACAATCCAATTGATCCCGCGACACTGCCCCAAACCGTAACCGATTGCATCAACGATCCCTATCGCGATCTTGCCGCCGCGGTGTGCCACGCCGGCGGCTTTGCCAAAGACTTGAAAGTGTTTTACCAAGAGTTCATATGGGCGCACTACTTTCGCCCGCTTGTGAAGTGGGACAACTCAAACGACGCCGACTATGCGCGCGCTGTGTCAGAGGCTGCTCGCTTGGCCCATGAACCTGCGGCATCCGCGCTGCCTGGTTACATCGCCGCCCCTGTAAAAATCACGAATCATTAGTTGCGCGCCTTCGGCTATGCAAAAAGTGCATGCCATGCAGTTGTATATATAGATGCCATTTTTAAAAATCAGTCTTTAAAGAACATTCGTCCGCTGAATGGACATGCATTCCACATTCACTGAACGCGCAAACAACTCTTGGCACAAGCGATGTTTACAACGCAAAATTTACACAAAATAATTAAAGTTTTTGATAGCAGTCTTCCGCTGCCACTCCCAGTTTGCGGATGAACCGATCCCTTCATTGACAGCCATCTTTGCGTGGGTTAACTTATTTCATCACGCTTGATTGAACTAACCCCGTGGAGAACTTTTGAATTATGGCACATCATCTCAGATCTGACTTTTCATTTCCAATGAAAAAATATTTTTCCACATTCATGTTGTCATCTTGCATCGCAACAATCGCGCTTGCGCAATCCACAATTCTGCCACCACCGCAGTTTGTTCCAGACGCGCGTAAGCCCAACCGTCAACTCACGCCAACACTTACTCCAGCCGAGCAACAGCCAGCTCCAACTACAGCGGCTCCAGTCGCTGGTTCGGACAATGAAAATCTTTTTTCTAAATCAACACGATTTAGTTTTCAAATGGAGCCCGCCAACAATCCGCGCATGCCAAGCGAAGCTTCGCTTATGAGCACGCCGGTCACTCTTTATAAAACAGACAAGAGTTTTTCGGGCAGTCCAGACTCTAAAGGAACACCAGTCACTCTCACTCTCACGGAACTCGCCGTCGCCAACGGCACGCTCACCGACTCCGCTCGCGTGGTCATTCAGAACGCCGTGGTGTCCGCGGTGAACACTTCCGGCATCGGTGGTGTTGCGTGTCTTGTTGAGCCAGCCGCGAAGTCCGATGACAAAAACGTAATCAAGGTTGTTGCAACGCAGATCAGTGGCGTGCGCACCATCGCCAGTGGTGTTCGTGCTGGCGACAGCGGCCAAGCCGTCAACAGCGACAAGCATGCAACCATTAAAAATGAATCGCCAATCAATGAAGGCGACATCATGCAGAAGGAAGTGTTAGAGGATTACCTCTACTCACTCAGTCGCTTCCCTGGACGAACCGTGAGCGCCGCCGTTTCCAACGAGCCATCCAGCGCCCAAGTAGTCTTGGATTACTACGTTCAGGAAAAGAAAATCTTTGACGTGTACGCGTCGATTTCCAACACTGGAACAACCGAGACCAGCAAGTACCAAGAACGCGTCGGCATCTTGGCAACCCAACTGACCAATAACGACGACATCCTGTCGATTGATTATCAGAACTCCAACTTCTCCGGCACCCAAAACGTAAACGGCTACTACGACGCCCGTATCGGAACCTTGAAGGATTTCCGTTGGCGCGTCACTGGTCAATGGGGTCAGTACTACTCATCCGACCTTGGTTTGGCTGCTGAAGATTTCAACGGAAACAACTGGGGCGTTCAGGGAGATATTATCTGGACCTTCCTGCAGAAGGGCAATGCTTTCCTTGACTTCGACTTTGGCGTGAAGGGCTGGAACGCACAGACCAACAACGAACTGTTTCAAAGCTCCGGCGACGCTGATTTCATCACCCTTACAGGCATGCTTGACGCCTTTGCCACAGGCGATACGTGGGCAATTCAAGGCAGTTTCGGCGGTATGTACACAACCACCAACGCCGATCAAGAGCAATTGGACAACCTTGGTCGCATCGACACTTCAGACAGTTACTTCACCATGAACGGCTCCGTGTACGGATCCATCTACTTGGATCCTTTGTTTGATTCTTCATGGAAGACCAGCAAGAGCGTCTACAAGCCTTTGGTGCATGAAATCTTTGGATCATTGCGCGGCCAATACGCCTTTGATTACCGCCTCACGCCACTGTCGCAATACACCATGGGTGGTCTTTACACCGTGCGTGGTTTCGCTCAGTCCATCACCACGGGTGACAACGCCTTGGTGGGAACAATCGAATATCGCATGCACATTCCGCGCATGTTTAGTGCAGCCGTGCCAACGGGAACATTCCCTTCCGCGGCCAAGCCATTCAAGTGGGCGCCAGACAGCGCCACTGGCGCGGGTCCAGATTGGGATTTGGTGTTGGACGTGTTCTTTGACGCTGGAACAGTCAACAGCAATCAGGCTTACGCATTTGAAGCCAACACCCCCATGTACAGCGCGGGCGTTGGTCTTGACTTAACCATCCTTCAGAATGTTGCGGTGGGTGTTGATTGGGGTTGGGCTTTGAATTCCATTGATAACCAGAGCGCTGGTATTCAAGTGGATAGCGGTAGTAGTCAGTTCTGGTTTACGGCGACGATTGTTTATTAAGTTTCACATACATAAGAAGAAATTAAAATGAAAAATACAATGACATATTCCTCAAATCGCTCAGCCAAAACATCATGGATGCGGGTCTCAGTGGCCGCCACCATGTTCGCCTTCTCCGCGCTTCTTGCCGGAGCCGCCAACGCCGGCGTTGACGTGTCCAAGATCACACGCGGCACCGTGTCCTTCTCGCAGGACGGCAACCGCCTGGTTGTGCGCGCCAGCAATGGATCAATTGTTGAATACAACCGCTTCTCCATTGAAGCCGGCCAAATCATGCAGTTCATTCAGCCAAGCTCGACATCGCGCGTGCTCAATCGCGTCACTGGCGCCGAACTCAGCCGCATCGATGGAAGCTTGCTCAGCAACGGCATCGTGTACTTGGTCAATCCACAGGGAATTCGTATTGGCAACGGCGCGCTGATTAACGTGGGTGGTTTCTACGCCGCCGCCGGCGCCATGAGCGACAACGATTTTATTCGCGGTCAAAACAATTTCACAAATTTGTCCGGCAAGGTCACCAACGAAGGCATCATCCAAGCGCAATCCGTTGCGCTTGTTGGTCAATACGTCGCCAATCGCGGCACCATTAATGTTGACGACGGCATGGTTGCCATGGCCGCCGGCGACACTGTGTATCTGCAAAACGGCAGCGCGCCAATCATGGTTACGGTCAGCCGCTCCGCAATGGGCGCTGACGGTTCAGGCGCGGGCACAGAAGCCGCGGTAAGCAACACTGGCACAATCAACGCGGGCAAGGGCAAAGTGTCAATGGCAAGCGGCGACTTCTACGCGCTGGCCATGGATCTTTCAGGAACAATCATTGGCAAGAACATTGACGTTCGCGGTGGCGCGGGCGGCGTTGTTGCTGTCAACGGAACACTTGATGCTTCAAGCAGCACGGAAAAGGGCGGAACCATTGATCTGTTCGGCGACCGAGTGGGCTTGTTTGGCAACGCGCTTGTAAACGCAAACGGCGCAACCGGCGGCGGCAACGTTCGCATCGGTGGCGACTACCTAGGCAGTAACGCGGCGAATGCTCCGCAAGCCAATCGCACAGTCATTGGAACTGACGCGCGTGTTACGGCTAACGCCACGCAAAGCGGCGACGGCGGCCGCGTGATCGTGTGGTCAAATGAATACACCGGCTTCTTTGGAAGTATTGAAGCCAACGGCGCGGGCGCTGGTAACGGCGGATTTGTTGAAACCAGTTCGCACGACAATCTGCAATCGTTTGGAAGCGTTGATGCCAAAGCCGCTTTGGGTGGCAAGGGCGGAACGTGGCTGATGGATCCGTCAAACGTTAGTATCGAAAACAATCCGGATGCAAACGGCGCATTTGATGGTAGTTCCCCGAATACATTTACTCCCACAAATGATAACTCCATAGCGGATGTAAACACGATTAACACGTCTCTTACTGCAGGAACAAACGTAATTATTGATACCGCAGGTGGTGCGGGAACTCAGGCTGGAAATATCACGCTAAATAGCGATATTTTAATGACCAACGCAGGGCCCACGTCTGCAACCTTAACTTTAAATGCGGTTGGTTCAATCATTCTCACGAACAACATTACTGCCAATGCTGGCAATAATCTTAGTGTGGTTTTGAACGCTGTAAATGGCGTGACCATGAATGGCGATATCACTACGCAGGGTGGAAGCCTCACGATTAGCAACTCCGGCGCGTCCGCAATCACGCAAGGCGGTGTTTCTGTTCTTTTGATTGGCGGAACAACGAACGTAACAACGGGTGCAGGCGCGATCACGCTTTTGGGCTCAAACAACTTCACGGGCGCGGTTTCGCTGACCAACACCGGCGCAAACAATGTTCAAATTGTAGACATCAATGGTTTGACATTGGGTACGCTCAGCATCGGAGGTAACCTCAACGCAACTTCCACTGGCGCTTTGAATCTTGGCACAGGTACAGTGAGCGGCGGTCTTATTGCAGTTTCAAACGGTTTCGCCATAACTCAAGCCGGCGCGCTCTCAATCGGCACCACAACAGATATCGCTACGCTTGGTGCGGCAATCACTCTTAGTAATGCTGCCAACGACTTTGTTGGCGTCGTAACACTCAATAATTCAGGCGCGAACGATGTTGCAATCAGTGATGCAAATACCCTGAATTTAGGGGCTTCAGTCATTGGTCAGAATCTAACCATTGTTGCCGCTGACCTTGCAATTACTGGCGCCATCTCAACAGGGGCTGGGTCTTTAAGCATCACTAGCACTTCAGGAACCAACGTATCGTTAGGAGCTGCTACCGGGGGCTTGACCCTGAACAATGCCGAGCTTAATAACCTCACAATCAATGGCGCTTTGAACATAACGGCTGCGGGCGCGGGCACAATGACCGTGAACGGAGTTACCACCGGCGGAGCGATCGCTGGTACCACAACCCTGACCGCTGGCGGAACAGGCGTAACGTTCGCAACCGCCGATTCCAATTTCCTTACTGGTTTAACAGTGGCAAGCGCCGCAACTATTGCTGGCGTGAACTTGACTACGTCGGGAGCTATGGCTTTCTCTAATACGCTCACGCTTTCAACTGGCCCTGTGACTTTGACTGCCGGCCCCGGCGGAACAGATAGTGCAGATTTTAATGGCACCGTTTCGGGTGGCGCTCAGAATCTAACCGTTACAGCAAGCACGGTAAACTTCGTCGGCGCACTCACAAATATGGGTTCCGGCACTGGCGCGGCGATCACTCTCAACACGACCGGTTTGGTTGATTTCCAAAGCAACGTTGGCGGCGCAAGCGGAATTGTTTCCTCCAACCTTCTTAGCGCGACCAACTTCCAAGGCGATGTGACTCTGACCAACGGCACCACAGCCAGCTCATTCGCAGGCGGAGTCACCTTTGACGGCATGACGTGGAGTGGCTTTGACGGCCTCACCGTGACTGGCACCACGACACTTTCAGGTGGACCTGTGAGTTTGAGCACCAATGGCGGCGCTCTCACTTTCACCGACGCGCTAAATGGTGCGCAAGCCCTCACGCTAACCGCGGGCGCTGGCACGGTCACCTTCGGTTCAACTGTTGGAAACTCAACGCCACTCTCATCGCTCACCATTGCTAGCGCGGGTGATGTTTCAATTGGCGCCGCCATGAGTGTGGCTGGACCAGTGAGCATCACAAGCAACACAGGCGTGGACGTGTTCTTGGGAACAGCTGGCGCGGGCTTAAACCTGACCGATGCTGAACTTGATTTTGTCACAAGCACTGGCGCGTTGAACATCACGGCGTCGGGCGCCATGACGGTGAATGGCGTTATCGGCGGCGGAACGATCACTGGCATCACAACCCTGACCGCTGGCGGATCAGGCGTTACGTTCGCTACCGGCGGTTCCACTTTTGATAACGCATTAACTGTGGCAAGCGCCGCAACTATTTCGGGCGTGAACTTGACAACTTCCGGCGACAATGTGACTTTCAGCAACACAGTTTTGTTGAGCACTGGCCCAGTTGGAATTACTACTGCCGGCGGCGCTCTCACTTTCAGCGGCACGCTGAATGGTGCGCAAGCCCTCACACTAACGGCCGCGGCTGGTACGGTCACATTCAGTTCAACTGTTGGAAACTCAGGTCCACTCTCATCGCTCACCATTGCCAGCGCGGGTGATGTTGTAATTAGCGCCGCGATGAACGTGGTTGGAAATGTAAGCATTACAAGTGACACAGGCGTGAACGTGAATTTGGGAACAGCTGGTGCGGGCTTAAGCCTGGACAATGCTGAACTTGCTCTAATCACAAGCGGTGCGGCATTTAACATCACGGCGGCGGGCCTGGGCATAATGACGGTGAACGGCGTTACCGGCGGCGGAACGATCACTGGCATCACAACCCTGACCGCTAGCGTGGGAGGTGTATCTTTCACCGGCGCTAGTTCCACGTTCGATAACGCATTAACCGTGGCAAGCGCCGCAACTATTTCGGGCGTGAATTTAACAACCTCCGGCGACAATGTGATTTTCAGCGGCACGGTTGGGTTGAATGGCGCCACCGTAGGAATTGACACTGCCGGCGGCGATCTCACTTTCAGTGGCAGCATGAATGGTTCTGTAGCTTTAACCTTGACCGCTGGAGCGGGAGACATTAACTTCACGGATGTTGGTGCTGGCGTTGCTCTTCTCTCTCTCACAATCGCAAGCGCTGGAGATGTGAACATTGTTACTGGCTTGACGGCTACCGGATTGATCAGCATCACAAGCGACACAAATACAGCTATCACGTTGGGAGGAGCCGCAGCTCTCGGATTTTTCTTGGACGCAGGTGAAGTCAATGCCATTACAGCTGGATCTCTAAACATTACAGCCAACGGTTTGGGCACCATGACTGTCATTGGAATGACGGGTGCCGGAAACATCACTGGCATCACAACCCTGACCGCTGGCGGTACAGGCGTAACATTCGCTACAACCGATTCCACGTTCAATAACGCATTAACCGTGGCAAGCGCCGCAATTATTGCGGGCGTGAACTTGAACACCTCTGGCGACAATGTGATTTTCAGCAGCACAGTTGCTTTGACCACTGCACCAGTTGTAATTGACACCACCAATTCGGGCGGTTCCGCTGCAGGCGCGGCGATCACCTTTGGCGCGGGCATTAGCGGTGCGTTCGACTTAGGTTTAAACGCAGGCACAGGCGGCGCGATCACTGGCACATCAGTGGCCATCAATAACTTGACGATTACCAATGGCGCCTCTGCGGCGTTCACAGGCAGCGTCACGGTGAATGATTTCATCACCACGGCGGCCACTGCCACAACAATCAGCATGACAGGTGCGGCGAACACGTTCGCGGTAAATGTTGACTTCAACAATACAGGTACTGTCACCTTGGGTAATGCGACTGGCGACACGTTCGCATTCGACGGCGGCATGAGCTTTACAGGCAATGCGGCATCAAATGTTGCGGCCACTATCACTAGCTCGGGTGACGTGATGAACTTCGGCACAGGTGGCGTGACATTGACGGATAATTCAAGCGTTGCAACCACAACGGGTGTCGCTGCAGGCGCGGCCATCACCTTTGGCGCGGGCATTGGCGGAGCAGCATTCAACTTGGGTCTTGACGCAGGCACAGGCGGCGCGATCACTGGCACATCGGTGGCCATCAATAACTTGACGATTACTAATGGCGCCTCTGCGGCGTTCACAGGCAGCGTCACGGTGAATGATTTCATCACCACGGCGGCCACTGCCACAACAATCAGCATGAC